>Ga0070728_10001161_pt1 | contig 42371 bp, 29 predicted proteins | sample tdDd471_FD_66723 | JGI IMG/M metagenome (GOLD analysis project Ga0070728, IMG submission 66723) | Marine sediment microbial communities from the Atlantic coast under amendment with organic carbon and nitrate - tdDd47.1 | ecosystem: Environmental > Aquatic > Marine > Coastal > Sediment | place... | reverse complement strand
GCCTGCGTCTGGGTGGTCTCGAGCTTCCGCGAGACACTGACAGAGCGGACGACGGGCGGGCTGAACCCGATCCGCATGGCTCGGACCTACTCCGGCCTGTTCGTCCATGGGCGCTATTTCGCCTACCTGATAACGCATTGCTGTGCCTATGGCGCGAGCTATACCTTCATCGCCAACGCGCCGTTCATTGATCTGGCGAACGGCCAGGCCGGACCGCTCGGCCTTGGCATCAGTGTCGGCGTGGTGATGGCTGGCTTCCTGACCGGATTGCTGATCGCCCGTCGGCTGGCGGCGTCGATCGGTGTGCCCCAGGGTGCGCACTATTTCGTCATCGCCTCGATTGTTCCGGTGCTGGTGCAGATTGCGCTCCATCAGGCGGGGATGTTGCACCAGTACGCCTACCTGGCGCTGGAATTCCTGGTCATTGCACTGGTCGGCGGCATGGCCCCGTTCACTGCCGCCGGCGTGGTGATCGAGGCTCCGGGCCGCGCCGGATCGGGCGCCGCGCTCCTCGGTGCCTCGCAGATGCTGACCGCCGCCAGCGTCATCGTCGTCGTCGGTTTGCTGAACGACGGCACCATGCTGCCGCTCGCGCTGATGCAGGTCGCGCTGCTGGTCGCTGCAGTTGTCGGCTTCCGCCTGACCTACGGACCAATCCCGAAGCCATCGTAGCACTTCCCTCGGGAAGACGCGCGGCGCTGGACATGATTGCTGCGGACGGTGCTGCCGGGTGCAGCCTGGCGATGCTTCCTGAAGTCTGGCGGCATATCGGCCGTTTCCGTAGCTACGGCTTCAACATTGCCAGACGCACATTGATGGTGTGATACGAATGACGGAAGCTATCCGGCCAGTCGGCCCGCGACAGGAGGACAGTCAATGACCGAGCGATCCGTCGAACTTCAGGCATTCATCGACGCGGCGGCCGTGGCCTTTGCGGCGCGCGCCGGGGAGGGGCGGTCGCAGGACTCGGTCTCGGCGTGTCTTGCCGCCCTGGCGCGCCCGAGAGGCATGGCGTCAGGCGCAGGTGAGCGTCTGCCGGTCTGTGACATGTACCTCGACAGGGCGACTGATCCGGACCGTCTGCACGATGATGATCTCGTGCGGCTCGCCATCGCGTTTCGGCATATCGAACCGGGACTCGTGTGGGGCAGGCGGTCGGTAAGGGGCCTCGTTGCCGAAGAGAGCTTCGCCGACGGTCACGCGAACGCCATGGTCCTTGGGCCCAGCGGCATCGAACGACGGACCGACGTCTGGCTGGGCGTCTCGCTGCTGGCACCGCATGTCCGCTACCCCGACCACGACCATCCGCCGGAGGAGACCTATCTGGTCATGAGTTCCGGGGAGTTCATGCAGGAAGGAGGGCCCTGGTTCGAGCCGGGACCAGGTGGCTCCCTGTACAATCCCCCGGGCAGTCTTCATGCCATGCGTGCCGGGGCAGAACCGCTGTTCGCCTTCTGGCTCCTGCGGATCGGGAACCCGGATGCTGCATGACCTTCCGCCCGCACCTGCTTGATCGCCGGGTGCGGGATGCGCGGGAGAACTTTGGCAAATTCGCCCGCGCCGCCGCTCAGAACAGGCTGAAACGGTAACCGATACCAACGCCGACAATCACCGGATTGATGTCGAGTGTCGTCTTCTGCACGCCGATGTTCGTGGTCCGCAAGGTGACATCGGTACTGATGCGGACGTACTTCACATCAAGATTGAGGAACAGGTTCTCGGCGATGCGATAATCAAGGCCTGCCTGCACCGCCAGCCCGAAGGAATCCTCGGCCTCCACCTTGGTCGCGCCGACCGCGTTGATCAGCGCCCCGTCCGCATCCTCTCCGTAGAACATGGTGTAGTTCAGCCCGGCACCGAGATAGGGCTGGAAGTCGCCACCGGGATTGAAGTGATACTGCAGGGTCAGCGTTGGCGGCAGCAACCAGGTGCTGGCGGCATTGCCCAGGTTTGCGATGCCGCCCCGGCCCTCGATCTGATGCCGGGACGTGGCCAGGATCAGTTCCGCCGCGATGTTGTCAGAAAAGAAGTAGGTGAAATCAAGCTCCGGCACGACCGCGTTTCCGGCACGCAGTTGCGAATTCCCCAGGGTTGGCTGAATGCCGTTCGATTCTGCGGTTGGCAGCACCGCAATGCCCCTGACACGAACCCCCAGATCACCGGCCTCCGCCTGCGCCGGACTCGCCATCAGCGAAGTGCCAATGAGAAGTGCGGTGACGGACAGGATTGCAGCTATTGCTCGTCTCATGGTCGCGGCTCCAGATATCGACTGCCTTGATTGGCTGAGACTTCATTCTGGTACCGGGGCGGCTCCGGGTTCTTGATGTGGGTCAAGTCGCCGGAATTTTGATGCGTTTCACGAGAATTCCGGTGTTGGACACTATCGTGGCTGGATGGGATCCATAGCCGATGGTGCGAGAGAGGGCCCGGCTGGAGCGCAAACGTCCACCATCAACGCTGTGCGACGCACAGCGCGAACTTGCCGAGCGGACAAGGCAAACCTTGCGCGACCAACACTGTCCGGAAACGCAGGATGGATGACGGCGCTCGGTCTGAAGGCCGGTCGGGCAGGTTGATGAGCCAATCGGCTGCAAGGCCCGAACGCCGCCGGGTTTCAGGAGTCATCAGGGCCTTCAACAGGAAGCTCAGGGCAAGTTCGCAATCAATCCTGCGATCGGTGCGAACTCACATCAAACGTTGTCGTTGAGCAGGATGTCGTCGCGGCCGACAATGAGCATCAGGCTCTTGATTGCGTCAGTCGGTTTGCGGATCAGGAAGCGCCGGTTCTCGGCCTTGCAGGATTCATAGGCGACCATCAGCATGCCGACACCGGCCGAGTCCATCGACCCTATCCGCTCGGTATCGAAAATGCAGGTCTTGGGCTTCCGGTTCCTGATGAAGTCCAGAATTTCGCGAAACTTCTCGTTGTCATCAAAGACGAGGTTGCCGTTCACGCGAACGAAGATCTCGTCACCATAGTCGCCGATTTCGTAGTTCATTCCGCGGTTCCTCAGAAGAGTTCGATGTTGTCGTCGTCGTCGGACGCGCCGCCGGCGGGCGCGGCATCGACCGGCGGTGCTGCCTGCGCCGCCTCTGGTCCGGATTCGCTCAACATCGACAGCACGTATCTTTCACGCACCTCGCCCAGGGAGCGCTTTGAGATGACGTCCCGCAGCCATTCCTCATCCGGCTCCCATTCGATCCCGAGGTCTTCTGCAATCGGATCGGCAATCGTGCTGAGCTGATCGCCCGCTTCGACCACCGACAGCAGGGTCTCCTTGATGCTCTGAAGGCGCTGACTGGCGCGATCCTGGAACTGGATCGACGAGACCAGGCGCGAGACGTCGCCGGAGATATCGTTCGTCAGCGCTCCGGTGCGGCCCAGCGCTTCAACCAGCTGCCCGTTCTGAGCGATCAGGTCCTGCATCATCGTGCTCAACTGGTCCTTCATCTCCAGGTTCTCGGACATGTCGATCTTGGCCACAGCCTTCAGCTGGACGTGGCCATTGCGGATGCCCGTGGCGACCGCGTCGATCTCCTGATGCATCCGGTCGGAGAGATGCTTGACCGATTCCGAGAGCGCACGAACCTCGCGGGCCACGACCGAGAAGCTTCGTCCGGCGTCGCCGGCCCTGGCAGCCTCGATCATGGCGTTCATCGCCAGAACGTTGGTCTTGCTGTTGAGCTTCTCCACATCCCCGATCAGCTTCTCGACGTTGCCCACGTCCTTCATCACATCGCCCAGGGAATAGACCGTCGAAACGCTTTGCGTCGCTGCGTCAACCGTGCGGCGCACCAGGTTCGCGAGATAGTCGTCGACCTTCACGGTAGCCTCTTCCAGCGAGATGCGCTCGTTGCCCATCATCACGTCGCGCTTCACCTGCAGCATCTCGTCGATCTGGCGCGACTGGGTGGTCGCATTGGTCGCCAGTCCCTGAAAGTCCGACACGATCGAAGAGGTGGATTCCTCCACCAGGTGATCGACGATATCGATTTCCTGACAAAGGGCCTTCAGGGCACGCTTCTGGGCTTCCGACAGGCCCAGCCAGCGTGACAGGAATGCCACCAGATCGCTCTGTTGCGAGGAACTTGTGCCATTGCCCGGTGCATCGGGACCATCATCATCGACGGTCGATTCAATGCCGCTGACGACGCCAGGCCAGCCAACGATCTCGTCCTCGGGCTTCCCGGACACGAGGCTATCACTGAACGGTTCGTTTCTGATCTTCCGAACAAACTGCGCCAACATCAGACTCAACCTTTCATTTCGAGGATTGCCGCATCAGACGCGGACAGCCCTGATCGTTTCGGTGCCGACGGCTTCCACCAGTCCGGAACAGATCGCCGAGAGCGGCAGCTGACGTTCCACCCCGCCAGCTTCGTAAGCGACCCGCGGCATGCCATAGACCACGCAACTGGCCTCGTCCTGTCCGATGGTTCTCGCACCGGCCTTGCGCATCGAAAGCAGTCCGGCAGCACCATCGCGTCCCATGCCGGTCAGGATGACGCCGACGGCATTCTGTCCCGCGACCCGGGCCACGGATTCGAACAGGACATCCACGGACGGGCGATGCCCGGATACCGGCGGCCCGTCATGAACCCGGCAAAGGTAGTTTGCGCCGGTCCGGGCCAGCGACAGATGAAAATTGCCCGGTGCGAGATAGACGTGCCCCGGCAGCACACGCTGGCCGTCAACGGCTTCCTGGACCTTGACCTTGCAGATCGAGTCCAGACGTGTCGCGAATGACTTCGTGAACTGTTCCGGCATGTGCTGTGTGATCAGCACTGCCGGTGCGTCCGGCGGCAACGCGCAGATGACTTCCCGAAGCGCCTCGACGCCGCCGGTCGATGCACCGATCGCTATGATCCGCTCGGTCGACTTGAACTGAATGGCAGGCTTTTGCACCCGGCCCGCGCTGTCACTGGTCCGCCGGCTGCGGACGCGGGCACGGGAAGCGTTCCGGACCTTGCTGATGATCTCCTCGGACTTGGCCTGCATGTCCGATTTCAGGTCGAAGGCCGGCTTGCTGACAAAGTCAACGGCGCCAAGTTCCAGTGCCTGCATCGTGGCGTCGGCACCCTTCTGGGTCAGCGATGAGACCATGACCACCGGCATCGGTCGCAGCGACATGATCTTGTCGAGAAACCCCAGGCCATCCATGCGCGGCATCTCGATATCCAGCGTCAGGACGTCGGGATTGGTCTTCTTGATCAGTTCCCTCGCGACGTAAGGGTCCCGGGCCGTTCCCACGACCTGGATATCCGGTGCCTCCGAGAGGATCGACGAGAGAATCTCGCGCATCAATGCGGAATCATCGACCACCGCGACACGTATCATCTTCTCAACCATCACTGCCCCCTCAATCAAAGAGTTCGATGTCGCCATCGACTTCTGTTGTGCTGATGCTGGTGCTGTAGTCGCGTTCCTGCTTGCGCAGTTCCACGCCCTCGACCTGTTGCAGCGACAGACGCTTTACCTTGCCGTCGGCAGGAAAATAGTGAATGCGGCGCGGCTTGAAGCCGCCAACGTCAACCGCCTGCGCCCGGAATCCCTCTTCCTTGAGGTAGCGGCGCACGAAGGCGATGTTCTTTTCGCCAACGTCGCTCTTCGACGTGCCGATGTGTGAACCGCCAAAGATCTTGACCTCCAGCCTCTCACGCGGGGCGCCAGAGCGGATCAGGTCGTTGATCAGCACTTCCATTGCATAGTTGCCGTATCGCATGGCGGCACTGACATCGCCCCACTGTCCCGTATCACTGGACGGCAGCATGAAATGGTTCATCCCGCCGAGCCCTGTACGGGGATCACGGATACAGGCGGAGATGCAGGATCCGAGGACGGTCACGATCATCTCGTCCGGGTCGTCGGTGACATAGTGTTCACCGGGCAGCACCCGTACGGAAACCATCTGAAAGCGCGGATCGAAGTAGCGCTTCCGACCGTCATTCTTCGGCTTGAGATTGCGGCGAGAGAGTGATGTCACGACTTGCGCTCGTAGATGGTGCGTCCGATCAGCTCGAACCCGCTATGCAGCTTGTTGGCGGATTCGGAATGACCGATGTAGAGGTGTCCGCCCGGCTTGAGCAGGCGGTGGAAACCGTTCAGCAGCTCGGTCTTGAACGCATCGTCGAAGTAGATCATCACATTCCGGCAGAAGATCACGTCGTACTGGCGCCGCATCGGCCAGGCACCCCTGAGATTGAGCTGCTTGAACGAAAGCATCCTCTGCAGCTCCGGCGCTACGCGCACGGTCTCGGCATCAACGCCTGTCAGGAACTGCTTGCTCATTTCCTTCGGAATCTGGTGCGTGGATTCGCGCCGGTACGTCGCCCGCCTGCAGGCCGCGACCGCGTTGGTATCCAGGTCCGTCGCGAGGATCCTGACGTTGTGCTTGTTCCAGTTCGGCAGGCCGGCCGCGATGGTCATGGCGATGGAGTAGGGCTCCTCGCCGGTCGAGCATCCTGCCGACCAGACGAGCAGTTGCTTGCGATCCGCGTTGGCGGAGCCGACAAGCGGGGCAACGACGTGCTTTGCCAGGTGATCGAAGTGGTGCGATTCCCGGAAGAACGCCGTCAGGTTCGTCGTGATCGCATTGATGAAGTTGCCCATTTCCTCGACGTTGTCGTCGGCATTCACGACGCGCATGTAATCTGAGAACTTCTTCAGGCCGAGCACGCGCAGCCGACGGGAGAGGCGGCTGTAGACGAGTTCACGCTTCTGTTCGCTCAGGGATATGCCGGCTCTCTCGTGGACCAGGGACACGATCGCCTTGAAATCGCGGTCCGTGAAGAGAAACTCACGCTGCCTGTCGTCCTTGGCGGTATTTGCTTTGGCAAGCATTCAGAAGATCCGATTCAATGGGGGTTGTCTGTTGGGAGAGAAAGCTGACCCTCCGGCCCCGGCGCCCGGCAGGGGCACCAGCGGAGCCGGAGGGTCATCAGCCGATCAGAAGTCCTGCCAGCCGTCCTCGTCACCATCGACCGCGACGAAACTACCGCCGCCGGCTCCGGCAACCTTCCGCACATTGCTGGCGGCCCGCTTCGTCCGGCTCGGGTCAACACGTGCCTCGAACTCGGCCTTGGCCTTCTCACCAAGCGTTGCCACGGACTGCACACTGCCGTCGACGTTGAAGAAGGTCATCCGCTGACGCATGCCACGGGACTGCTCCAGCAGTGTCTTGGCAGAGGCAGCGCTTTCCTCGACCAGGGCAGCGTTCTGCTGGGTCATCTCGTCCATCTGCGAGACGGCACGGTTGATCTCCTCGACACCCGTGGCCTGCTCGTTGCTGGCCGCGCTGATCTCGGAGACGATGTCGCTCAGACGCTTGATCGAGTCCACGATCTCGCCCAGGGACTTGCCGGTGTTGTTGACGAGTTCCACACCATCCTTCACCTGCGCACCGCTGTCGACGATCAGGCCCTTGATGTCCTTGGCGGCCTGCGATGAACGCTGAGCCAGGGTCCGGACTTCCGAGGCCACGACGGCGAAACCCTTGCCGGCGTCGCCTGCCCGCGCCGCTTCGACCGCGGCATTGAGTGCAAGCAGGTTGGTCTGGAAGGCGATCTCGTCGATCACGCCGATGATATCGGAAACCTTCTGGGAAGATTCCTCGATCCGCGACATGGCCGAAATGGCGTTCTCGACAATATTGCCACCGCGCATGGCGACATCACGTGCCGAAGTGGACAGCTGGTTGGCCTGCTGCGCGTTCTCGGCGTTCTGCTTGATGGTCGACGCCATCTCTTCCATCGATGCCGCAGTTTCTTCCAGGTTGGAAGCCTGCTGCTCCGTCCGCGAGGACAGATCGGTGGTGCCCGAAGAGATCTCGTCAGCGGCAGCCGCCACTTCGTCCGCCGCGGACGTGATGTCCATGACGATCTGGCTGAGCTGTTCCGAGGTCGCGTTCGTGTCGCCCTGCAGCTTCCCGAACAGTCCCTTGAAGTCGCCCTCGACCCGGCGGGTCAGATCACCCCCGGAAAGGCCGCTCAGGGCATCTGCAACCGAGTTGATCGCTTCCGAGGTGGTGGTGCAGAGGCGATTCATGGCGTCGGACAGGGTCCGCTGGAACCCGACCTTGCCGTCCAGCGACAGCCGCTGGCTGAAGTCACCGTCAACCGCCGCCCGAACCAGGCTGTCGATCTCCGCCTCAACCGCAAGCTCCTGGGTCACATCGGACCATTCAAGCACATACCCGACCTTCTCGTCGTTCGAGTCCATGATCGGCTTTGCGATCAGATTGAAATTGCGGCCGCCGAGCTCGATGCTGGTGCGATATGTGTCGGTCAGCCGAGCGAGCATGCCCCGCTGGTGCTCGGGCTTCTTGTGGAAATCATCGACATTGCTGCCGATCAGATTATCTGCCGAGAACTGCGGCAGATCTGCACGGAATTCGGCCTCGGCACCATGCATCAACTCTATCAGAGCCTCGTTGGCATAGACGAGCTTGAGATCGACATCGGCGACCATCACGTTGGTTGCCGCATTGTCCAGCGCAGACTTGATGCGCAGGGTCTCGACGTTCCTCGCCTGGATATCGGTCAGGGCACGCGCGATTTCGCCAAGCTCGTCGCTGCGATCCACACCGGGGATCGTGCTGATGGCCTCGCCATTTGCCAGGGCACCGATCGTGGACTTCAGGGAATTGAGAGGGTTGGTGATGCCACGCCCGACCCGCCAGGCGATGATCCCGCATAAGAAGAAAGAAAGAATGACCATGCCGATAATGATGTAGATCGCATTCTCGGAAGTGGCTTCGTTCTCCGCCAGGCGCTGCTCCAGCAGTGCAAGTTCCGTTGTGTGCAGATCATCGGCCAGCTTGTGGAATTTCTCGAAACCCTGCTTTCCGTGGGCTTCGGCGACGAGAGCCGCAATGTCATTCATGCTCTTGGAGACACCGACCTCCCTGCGCATGCTGATGTAGGGCTCCGCGATGTTCGACCGCCACTCGCCCAGCACGGTCTCGATCTCCTCGAGCTTCGACATCATGATCGGATCGTGGCTGAGTTCATGCCTCATCATCTCAAGCGATGAAGCCACCCGCTCCTTGCCGCTGATGTAGGGCTCGAGGAATTCCTCCTCGCCGGCCAGCAGAAAGCCGCGCATCCCGACTTCCATGTCGACAGCGGCGGCAGTGAGTGCATCTGCCTCGGAAACAAGCACGCGGGTGTGGTCGACCTTTTTCGAGATCTCGACGACAGATTCCAGGTCGTAAAGCGAAACACCGCCAACAGCGATGACGATTGCCAGGGGGGCAATGAAGCCTGCCGTGATCCTCTGTTTGACGTTCAGCCGGGGGAAGAATCTTCGTTTTCCGGGTTCGGCGAAACCTTCCGTCCGGGTCTGCTTGTCGTGCTGACCTTTGCTTGAATTTGCCATTTTTATTGGTCCTTTACTTGAGATCAAATTTCTTGTTGGGAGGGACTATGCTGCTGCCGCTGAAGTCACGGCTTCCGTCAGGGCCCGGGTGTTGATCAGGCGGTCAATCGCCAGGATCGCGACCATTCGTTCGTGCGCCGTGACGATACCCACCAGGAAGTCCTGGACGTCGCGGCTCTCCATGTCCGGCACATCGCGGATGTCGCGGGTGTTCACTGTCAGGATGTCGGAAACCTTGTCGACAAGGACTCCGATGATCCGGTCACCCAGGGACACGATGACCACGACATGTGACGCGGTGGCCTCGGTCCGCTTCTCTCCGAACCGGCAACGCAGATCCACGATCGGGACGATCAGGCCGCGCAGATTCAGCACACCGCGCATGTAGGGCGGTTGATTGGGAAGGACGGTGACCTCAGTCCAGCCCTTGATTTCCCGTACCTGCATGATGTCGACGGCGTATTCCTCGTGGCCGACCGTGAAGCTGACAAACTGCCGGTAAACGGCGGATCCATCCTTCTCGGTACCGGTCTGACCGACGAATTGCTCGGCGGATGCCGAGGCCTGCTGCGGCTCGCTCATTGGCTCGCTTCCCTTGCTTGAAATTGGTTGTTCATTGGTTGCTGTGCCAGCGATGCACCTTGCATCCGGGCAGCTGAACCAAGGTCCTGGCCGCTGTCCTCGCACAATCCCTCGACATCAAGGATGGCCGCGACCCGGCCATTGCCCAGTATCGTGGCACCGGACAGGCCGGGCACCGGGTCGTAGTTGGCTTCCAGACTCTTGATCACGACCTGCTGCTGCCCCAGGAGCTCGTCCACGACGATGCCGATCCTGCCGTACCGGTCACTGTCGACCAGGACGACGAGCCCCTCGGAAGGATGCTGGACGGCATTGTCGAGGCGGAACGCGCGGCTCAGGTAGACGAGCGGAATGTACTCGCCGCGCACCTGCACCAGTTCCTGCCCGTTGGGCAGACGACTGAGCGCTTCGCGCTGCGGCCGCAGGCATTCGACGATCGCCGTGATCGGCAGGACATACTTCTCGCTGCCGGCCGCCACGATCATGCCGTCCATGACCGCAAGTGTAAGGGGCAGCATCATCGTGAAACAGGTGCCGGCACCGGGCGTCGACTGGATGTTGATCCGCCCCCCCAGCGACTGAACATTGCGTTTCACGACATCCATGCCGACACCGCGACCGGAGACATCGGTGACGGCTTCCGCCGTGGAGAAACCCGGTGCGAAGATCAGATTGTCGATCTCCTCGTTGGAGAGCTGCTGCTCCGGACCGACGATGCCGCGCTCGCGCGCCTTGCGCAGCACGACCTCGCGATTGATGCCCCGCCCATCGTCGCGAATGATGATCAGGATGCGGCCGCTGCGATGCTCGGCAGAGAGGTGGATGACCCCCTGCTCGGGCTTGCCGGCGGCAAGGCGCTCCTCGGGAGACTCGAGACCGTGATCCAGCGAATTGCGGATCATGTGTGTGATCGGGTCACTGATCTCCTCGACAACGGTCTTGTCGACTTCCGTATTCTCGCCGGAGACCTCCAGATGCACCTTCTTCGACAGCTGCGTTGAAAGCTCGCGCACAAGACGGGGCATCCTGGCGAAGACTGATTTCACCGGCTGCATCCGGATGGCCATGACGCTTTCCTGCAGTTCACGCGTGTGAAGAGCCAGTTCCTCCAGGCCCCTCACCACCGGAACGAAGCGCTCCTCGGGGAGGTCGTTGGTCTGCTGTGAAAGCATCGACTGCGTGATGACCAGCTCGCCGACCATGTTGACCAGCCGGTCGATCCGGTCGAGATCCACACGGATCGAACTGACCTGTGTGGAGCGCCCGGCAGGAGTCTTTGCCGACTGAGTCTCCAGAGCGGCCGGAGCAGGGTCATCGGTGCTGACCTCCGCGGCGATCTCTTCCTCGGCCTCTTCGCGTTCTATGACGAGTTCGGCATCGTCGATCACGAACTCGAAGACTTCCTCGACATCCTCGGGCGTGCATGCTGCCGTGAGCTCGAAGTCCCAGCTGAGGTAGGCCTGCTCCGGGTCCAGCGATTCGAGAGCCGGCAGCCGATCGAGCGATGGCGTTGCCGTGAGCGCACCCAACTGTTTCATTTCGCGCACCAGCAGCAGCGGCTCATTCGCATGCTGGAACATTTCCGCGCGGGGAATGAAGCGGATCCGGTAAGTCGATTCGGACGGTGCACCGTCTGCCGTTCCGGCCTGGTTCGGATCAGGCGTGCCCGACGCGGTTTCAGTCGGTGATCCGCCTGAGCCGCGCGCGAACCGCAGGGCATCGATCTCGGCCAGAATGTCGGAACCGTAGCCCGCTTCGGGCTCCTCTCCGCTGCGCGCCATCTCGATCATCTGTGCCAGCACGTCGGAGGCACGGAAGAGGACTGTGACCACGGCCTCAATGACAGGGATCTCGTCATTGCGGAGAAGGTCGAGCAGGGCCTCGAAGGCGTGCGAAAACTTGACCAGAGCCTGGAACTTGAACGCTCCCGCACCCGCCTTGATGGAATGCACGGCGCGAAAGATGGAGTTCAGCGTCTCCTTCTCGTAGTTGCCGCTCTGCAGATCCTCGAGATCGCTCTCCAGATCAGCCAGCAGTTCGGCGCATTCGGAGAAGAATGTGACCTTGAATTGTTCGAAATCGTCCATGCTCGGGCTCTCTTTCCTAGTCGTGGCTCAGACGCAGACCTTCTGGACAACCTGCAACAGCTTCTCCGGCGCGAACGGCTTGACGATCCAGCCTGTTGCCCCGGCCTCGCGGCCTTCGCTCTTCTTGGCGGCGTCGCCTTCGGTGGTCAGCACCAGAATCGGCGTCGAACGGTGAACCGGATGACCACGCATGGCCCGGACAAGGCTCAGCCCGTCCATGTTCGGCATGTTGACGTCGGTGATCACGAGATTGACCTTCTCGTCGCCGAGCACGCCCAGGGCGTGCTCGCCGTCATGGGCTTCGATTACTTCGAAACCGGCGCCTTTCAGGGTGAACGACACCATGTCGCGCATCGTCTTGGAGTCGTCGACGGCGAGAATTTTCTTGCTCATTGGGTATTGCTCCAGGCTTGGATGTGGTCGAGTCCCAGGTCAGTGAAGGCGTTCTCGAGCGCAGGGGAGGCGTCGATCAGATGCAGGGACTTTCCGAATGCGGACAGCGTCTTGTCAGCTGCGAGAAGCACCTGAATGCACGGCGAGGTAACGCTCTCGACCGCTGCACCATTCACCATCAACTCACCATCCTGCTGGATCGCGTCCTGCAAGGCGCTCTTCAATGAACCTGCGTAACCAAGGTCCAGAAAGGACGGCAGTTCGATCATCTGACCCTGCGCCTCGTCGGCATGTCCCGGGTCGGTGACGGCTGTGTCGGTGGATTTCATCTGCTGGCTCCGTTCTGTCTGTCTCTCGACGCTTGGAGTGTCGCGCCATTTACTTAACGCTGGATGAACGCAGTGCGATTTCCGCAAAGAAAGACAGAATTCCGGAGTGATTTACAAAAGATCACGCCATTTCATCGTAGATCGAAAAGTGTCAATGGTTGTGAATACTACTTTATCTTGCATGCATCATTGAAATCAGGCGACGCGCTTCTTCTCGGACGCGCCAAGCATTGGCACCTGTGAACTGGATTGACCCAGTTCACCAATGAAATGCAACCGCAGATCGTTGCCCGTCCTCGCACCGATGATCGCCGGAAAGGAGTCGGGCGAGTTCGCCAGCCAGAGAGCGCCCGACCCGGCGCCCGGTGCGTTTGAATCGTTGCACCTGAACGTGGCTGATCGGGCATCGGCTGCGGTGACCTGTCCGTCGAAGAACTGACCGTCAACCTCGAACCTGGCGTCTACAGGCGTGTCCATTCCGCCCTCTCCGTGATCGAGGGAGGCCTCCATGCTCCTGATCTTCGCTTCGACCTCTATTCCCAGGCTTTCGAGCGTTTTCTGAATGTTGCCCGACGCTTTCATGATTGCGCCTGCCATGTCGTTGGTGGTCACGAAATCATCCGTCGCGTCGCCCATTGATGCGGTCATTTCGCGGGACGTCTCCAGAGCCTTGAGCAAACCGGAATGGATCTCGCTGGCGCTCTCGCGTTGACGCCCGATAGCCACCGAAACCCGCGCCGAAACAGCGGAGTTTTCCCGAATGACGCCTGAAATCTGCTGGATGGCGGCGACCGCAGCGCCTGTCTGTTCCTGGATGCGCGCGATCTGCAACGCGATTTCGCCGGTCGCCTTGCCCGTCTGGTTGGCCAGCGACTTCACCTCCGAAGCGACGACCGCAAAACCCTTGCCCGCCTCTCCGGCACGCGCAGCTTCGATGGTCGCGTTGAGGGCCAGAAGGTTCGTCTGTTCCGAGATCTCGTGAATGATCTCGGCCACGTTGCCGATCAGTTCCGAGGATTCCGCGAGGGCCTTCATCTGCTTGTTGGCGTCATCACTGCGTGCGACCGCGTCCGACGACATGTCTGTGGCACGGGAGACGTTCTCGAACATCTCGGTGCTTGCCTCGAGCAGCTTTTCCATCCGCGCCGCCGCCCGCTCGACATTTGCCGAGGCGGCTTCCGTATTCCTGGTCGCGCCAACCGTCTTCTGGTTGATCCTGGCCAGAATTTCCGACACGGCCTCCGCCTTGCCGCGCATGATCGCGACCTCGTCGGCGGCCCGACCAACGCCTTGCTCGACTTCCGTGACAATCTGCATGGACTTTTCATGCACCAGCACGCCCTGGTCCCTGAGTTGCCGCGCCAGCATCTTTCGCTCAGCAGCTACGGCTGAAAGGTGCTCGGTGCACGTCTCTCGCATTTTCTCGACCGAGCGGGCCATTCTGCCAATGCTGTCGTGTCTGTCCTTGCAAGGCACGCTGGCGTCGTAGGGGGGCTTCACGATTTCCGTCATTGCCTGCGCCAGTTGCTGCAGGGGACGCAGCAGCTGGCCGTTCACACCGATATGGATCAGGGTGAAGGTGAGGACGCTCACGATTGCCGGGACACAGACCGTCGCCAGCACCAGGGCCAGACTGCCAGACTGCATGCCGCTCATCATCTCCATGACCACGAAGAATGGCAACGCGCTGGAAAGACATACGACTGATCCAGCGACCCAGAGCGAACGCGGGAGATTGTTCCGGAATGCCATTGTTCATGTCCTCGGTAGGGGGGGCACCACCTTGCGACCCGCCGACCACCGTCGGGCAGGTGCCTCGAATGAACGCCGAGGATATGTGCGATCAGCTAATTTTCACTTAATGCGATCCAGCCTCTCGTCTTGGCCATGTCCGCCATTTGAACAACCACAACCATGAATGCATGGAAATCAGACATCGGATCTTGGCGCTGAAAGTGTGCGCCAAGCATTCCCGGTTCCCGATGCTCACCTTTTCTTAATCAGTCTTGGTCAGGATTGATCGACGAACAGGTCGACCTGTTCATGTCGGAGCACAGGAAACGTGCCCGGTGAACGCCTGAAAAAAGTGGTGAGGAGATCCGACAAATGTCCAGTCTTGGGTTCATTCCGTCTGTCCTGGTGGTGGATGATTTCGCGACGATGCGCCGAATCATTCGCACCCAGCTGGAGGAACTTGGTTTCAGGGACATATCAGATGCCAAGGATGGAGCCCACGCGTTGCGCCTGATCGGCGACCGGGACTTCCATCTGATCATCTCGGACTGGAACATGGAGCCGATGTCGGGGATCGATTTCCTGCGCCGCGTGCGCAAGATCAACAAGTACAAGAAGACCCCGTTCATCATGGTCACCGCCGAATCCAAGGTCGAGAACGTGCGCGAGGCCCGCAAGGCCGGGGTCAGCAACTACATCATCAAGCCGTTCTCGGCAGCGATGCTCAGGCAGAAGATCGCGGAGTCGTTTGCCGCCTGATTCCGTTTGGTCCGAAACTGCGGGGCATGAGCCGTCATGGATGATCTGATCAGCGAGTTCGTGGAGGAGACATCGGAAGCGCTGTCCGAAGTCGAGAACGACCTCCTTCAGATGGAACAGGATCCCGAGGCAGAGCACGATGTCGGGAATCTCTTCAGACTCGTGCACACCATCAAGGGTACCTGCAGTTTCATCGGCCTGGACAGGCTCGGCGGGCTGGCCCATGCATCGGAGAATATCCTCGGAAAGGTCCGTGATCGGGAGATGTCGCTCACCGCAGACGCGGTATCGGCAATCCTCGAGGCTATTGATGTCATCGGCCAGCTGCTTGAAGGCACTGCTGAAACCGGATCCGAACCTGAAATCGATGTGAGCGCACTGGTGGCGCGCCTCGACGAGTTTGCCGAAGGTTCGGCGCAGTCGGCTGATGCCGGAGATGCAGATCCTTTCCTGATGGACGAGCCAGCGGCAGACGATGCCGAATCGGAGGAATCAGGCGCCGACGAAGGGGAGCAGGACGAATCTGATTTCTTCGATCCGGATGTCTCGGATCTGGAACCGGATATGGCTTCTGACGACGCAGACTCCGCGACCGGTTCGATGACCCTTGCCGACATCCTTGGCATGGGCGCACCCAGCGGTGATACGAGCGACGACTCCGAAGAAGATACCTTTGAGCCCACAGAGGAAGATCCCGCCGACGAGGCTTCTGGAACAGGTGCACTGACCCTGGCGGACATTCTCGGTGGAGGATCGCCGGCGGAGGACGAAGGGCCAGGAGACGAAGAGCCGCTGGACGGGTCGGATGAGCCAGAGCCTGACGATTCCCGTTCAGTGGAATCGATCGGCGACATTCTGGCCCATACCGACAAGGCCAGGAAATCCGGCGACAGCCTGGACGCGGCAACTGCCGGGACGACCTCCGGGTCGCGCGCGGAACCGGTAACGCTGGCCAGCATCCTGGCCCAGTGCGGCCCCGGAAAGCGCCCCAAGGCAGTTCCGGACGCCGTGCCTGCGCAAAGGAAGGATGTCACACCGTCAGCCCCGGTCGTCGAGGAGAAGGTGGCTTCGCCTCAGGCCCCGAAGGTCGGGATCGATTCGGGGAAACCGGCGAAGGACGAGCAGTCCAATGCTTCGGAGAAGAGCCGGAAGCCTGCGCAGAGCGGCGCGTCGCTTCGTGTCAACGTCGACCTGCTGGAACACATGATGACGCTGGTCGGCGAACTCGTGCTGACCCGGAATCAGATGTCACAGCTGGCCAGACAGCAATCCAGCGCGGTCTTCGACACCTCCCTGCAGAGGCTGCGTCAGGTGACGGTCGAGTTGCAGGAAGGGATCATGAAGACCCGCATGCAGCCGATCGGCAATGCCTGGAACAAGCTGCCGCGCATCGTGCGCGATCTCAGCAAGGATCTTGGCAAGAAGATCGAACTGGAAATGCACGGTGCCGATACCGAGCTTGACCGGCAGGTGCTGGACCTGATCAAGGATCCCCTGACCCACATGGTCCGGAATTCGGCCGATCACGGCATCGAATCGCTGGAAAAGCGCCGGCTGGCGGGAAAGCCGGACGTGGGAACTGTCCGGCTGGAGGCGACCCACAAGGAATCCCACATTGTCATCACCCTGTCGGATGATGGTGGTGGTCTGGATGCCTCCGCCATTCGGGGCCGGGTGATCGAGCGTGGTCTTGCCAAGGCCGAGGAAGCCGAGGCCCTGTCGGACCACCAGCTGCACCAGTTCATCTTCGCTCCCGGGTTCTCGACGGCGAAAGCCGTGACCAGCGTGTCCGGTCGGGGTGTGGGCATGGATGTCGTCCGGACAAATATCGAGAAGATGGGCGGGTCCGTCAGTCTCGAGTCCGAGCATGGAAAGGGCACCTGCTTCACGATCCGGATTCCGCTCACGCTGGCTATCCTGCCGGTGCTGATCATCGGCTCGGGCGAAGAACGGTATGCGCTGCCGCAGATCAACCTGCAGGAGGTGCTGCAGATCCGGGATATGGAGAATTCAGGCCTCGAGCATGTTTCCGGGTCGATCCTTTTCCGCTATCGCGAAGACCTGATCCCGGTCGTGGACCTGGGCGAGATATGCGGTCATCCGCCGAAAGGCGAAGATTCCGATCCCGCCCGCAAGTTCGTTGTCATCTGCAAGTTCGCCACGATCACCTTTGGTGTGATCTGCGACCGGATATTCGGAACCGAGGAGATCATCGCCAAGCCCGTAGCCCGGATACTGAAGGGCATACGGTATTTCTCCGGGAATGCGATCCTCGGAGACGGCAGCGCGATCTTCATTCTGGATCCCAATGCCCTGGCGTCGAAAGTGCGCGCCAACCATGTCGAGAGCGAACCTGAATCACAGCAGGTACCGGTATCCCCGACAAACGCTCCACGCACATTCCAGATGATCATCTTCGAGTGCGTGGACGGAAACAGGAAGGCGTTGCCGATCACTCTGGTCGAGCGTGTCGAGGAAGTCGTATCGGCGCAACTCGAGAAGATCGACGGGAAGATCGTCGTCCAGCACGAGGGCAAGCTGATGCCCGTGCTGGAGATGGACGATGCAGCGATGGACAATGAGCAGACGCACTCTGTCATCGTGTTTCACGACAATGGCAATTACCTGGGCATGCGCATCGCGAAAATCTGCGATATCGCCGAACTGGAAATCGACTCCGATATCGAGGATCTGAGCCCCGGCTGCCTGGGGGCAACGGTTTCGGACGGTCGGGTCATCGAGATTCTGGATGTTGCGCACATGATGTCGTCCTGCTTCCCGAAGAAATACGGTCCGAGAAGCGCACCCTATGCGGGTGACAGCGGGCTCAGCATCAATATCCTGCTGGTCGACGATTCGCGCTTCTTCCGCAACTTTGTCGGGCCGCTGCTGCAGACGAGCGGTTACAACACAACGGTCGTCGAACGTCCCAGCGAAGCGCTCGAACTGTTCGACAAGCATCCGGACTTCCATGCCATCATCAGTGATATCGAGATGCCGGACATGGACGGTTACGAATTGCTGCGCTGCATTCGGAGCAGGCCCAAGGGCGCCACCGTGCCAGTCATTGCACTGAGTTCCTATGGCTCGAAGACGGATATCGAGCGAGGCCTGAACGCCGGTTTCAATGCCTATGTCAGCAAGCTGGACAAGGACGGTCTGTTCAGCGCCCTGCAGCAGGCTCTCGTGGCGACGGAGAAGGCAGCATGACAACGGGTTCATCATCCCACGGTGGCAAACTGCCCGAGGCCCAGGACCAGAGCATCATCACGGCCAGTGTCGGGAATCAACTCTATGCATTTCCCATTCTCTCGATCGACGACACGATACGGGTGAAATCGATCACGCCGGCACCTGGCGCGCCGGGGGAAATCCCCGGGGTCATCAACCTCCGGGGCCGGATCGTCACAACCATCTGCATGCGGCGGGTCCTGAAGGTTGCCGGTGACGAACAGTCAGGTGGCTATGGCGTCACGGCAACGCACGAGAATGAGCTCTATTGCTTCCTGTTCGACAAGATCGGGGAGGTCATCCCGCGTGAGCGCTACAAGACCGAACCAACACCCAGCACCATCGACCCGAACAGTCGGCGCATATGCACGAGCATTGCCAGGATCGGCAGCGAGATCGCCATCGTTCTGGATCCCGACCGGCTGGTGCAGGAGTGTTTCCACACCGAGCTCGAATCATGCTGATCCGGGGCAATCAAGGCACGTATTGGAGGGTACAGAACCATGTCGCTTGAGAAGGAACTCAGACCTTACATCGATGCTCTGATCGACCGGAAGCATCCGCTTGGCACGATCGAGATGCGAGGGTTCGTCAACAAGCTCTCCAGTATCGCCGTTGACTACAACAAGAATGGCGGGAAGAAGAAATCGGGCTCCGCGCAGGCAGAACTGTCCGCGGACGACCGCTCCTATCTGGACCGCCAGATCAATCTGAGTCTGGAGAAGCTTGCAAGTTCGGCTGACGAGATTCTGGAGGCCGTCGACAGTCTCTCCGACGCGGCAGGAGACAGAAAGAAGACGCAGGCTGCCAGCAGCAAGATCGTTCAGGCATGTGATTTCCATGACCTCGTTGGGCAGAGACTGCTGGAGATGCGTCGCCGACTCTCGGAACTGGGTTCGGTTGCCGCAGTGCTGCCCCGCGAGGCTTCCGGTCCAAGCCTGGACATGTCGGTGGATCAGGACATGATCGACAAGCTGCTGGCCGAGTGAACCGGGGCTGGAGCTCGACCTCGTGCGATTGCCAGGTGCTGGCCAGTATGTAGCGTCAGTGGCCAGGCGGCGTATCTTTCTGAAACACGGACAGTCTGTGTACCAGGCTATCCATGATGTCAGTCGAATGTTTCCCCCTCGTTGCTTGAATTCATGAAGAATGTACTGTGAATATTCCGGTTCGTTCCGGTTTCATGTGCCATATATTCTGTATTGATCTCGAAACAGGAGGGCAGTCGGCATGAATTTCCTGATGATGACTTGTAGATGACAGGCGATCTTCGAATTCAAGCATCGTTAACCTGTCTGATGGTACGAATATCTCGTGGCAAGGCACTGGCTGCCGACGCCACCCTCAACTTACCAAGCGGGACCTGGCCAAGACCATGGAAGTAACCAGCTTCGATTTCGAGCACCGTATATTCACTCTCCCGGGCGCTTATATCTTCGGCACCGGGGCGGATCGCAAACCCATGCTGCATGTGGAAATGGGTGAACTCCATGCGGCACTGTCGATCGAGGGCCTGGTGAAGGAGTTCGGCATCGCGCCGGATTCGAGGGACTTCGAGCTGATCGGCGTTGCCCAGGACGCCTTGAAGTTCGTCCACTACATTTCTCCGGGCGATTCGATCCCGACCGAGATCATCGACGGAACGGCCTCCTGGCCCATCGGCCCGGAACACTTCGAGTCCGCCAAAAACCAGTTGATGCTGAAGCTGGCCTCCTGGGTGTCGGGTGAGAGTGTCACCAAGACAGACAACACCGCCATGTCCAAGTTGCTTGAAGACCCGGATGTTCAGAAGAACATCCAGAAGGGCTTCGATCAGGCAACAGAAGCCCTGAAGCTCGACAGCCGGGAAAAGGTCGTGGAGATGATCGAGCGTCTCGGTCGGGAGCTTTCCTACATTCACGCGCTTCGCGAATACTATCACTGGGTATTCCTGATCCGGCGCCATCTGAAAGCTGCGCAAGGATTGCTGAAAGGTGACTCCCAGTCGCTGGAGAATGCCATTCGTGCCGATTTGCTGGCCGAGAACGCGACCAAGGAGTTCAGGCTCAAGTTCGAGAACGTCGATGCACAGATCGACGATGTGGTTTCCGCCCTCAGCAACCTGCCGAATGTCATCGAGTTCGTTCGTGTCGTGCGCGACGACCTTCACATGGGCACACTTGTCTGGTCGGACATGGAAGAGGACTGGAAAGCGCCGAAATTCGAGACCCGGGAAAGCGTAAGGCGGGCGATTGGCAGTCTCTATACATTCCTCGCGCAGAGGTTCCTGAAGACAGATTGGTAGGATACCGGGCTTCAGTGCACCACTTCCCATCCATTGGACAGGTTTGAGAGTGAGCAAGGCCGGATTCGGGGTCTGCTGAACGGGATTTCCATCACTACACGTACTTCAGCGTTCCCGTGCTCGCAGTCGGGGGGTATCAAGGCGCGGGGCGCGCCAGTGCACCGCCATGTGTGCTGATTGTGAGCTTTCCGGGCAAATGTTCCTTACGACGGCTTCGAGCCCATTCAGACGCATTCTGCGAGACGGGACGAATGGCCGGTTTCGCGTCGTGGCTGTTGGTCAGATCACCATCGACGACCAGGTCGGCTTTTGCCGCAGCACACCCGCGACAATTTCGAGGCCGCGTTGCAGCCGCTCTTCGTTTGCCTCGTGGCTGACGCAGAGACGGACGGCTTCTGGCGCATCACCCGCGTTGATGGCGAAGCTGCGGCCCTCGCTGATCCGAACGCCCAGGCGGGCGCATTCCGCGCAGAACACATCGGCTCGCCAACCGTCGGGGAGTGGCACCCAGGTATGGAAACCCTCCGAGACCTCTGGGACCGCGTCCGCCCCCAGCATGCTGCGAGCGCGTTGCTGCCGATGCGTGGCAGTTCGCCTCTGCTGGCCGGTCAACTCGTCTGCGATGCCATCCTTGATCAACCGGCTGGCAACTTCGAGGGTCATCGGGGGCGTCATCCAGACGCTCAGATTGACCGACTGATGAAGGGCAGGGACGAACTTCTTCGGTGCCTTCAGAAAACCCACCCGCAGTCCGGGCGCAACCGTCTTGGACAGGCTGGTCACGTAAATTGCCGTCTCAGGTGCAACCTGTGCCAGCGGCGCAGGCTTTTCGCACTTGAGTGGTCCGAACACATCGTCCTCGATCAGGATCACGCCATGACGCGCGGCGATCTCCACGATCCTCATCCGTCGCGCCCCGGATAACGTGATCGTCGTGGGAGCTTGCAAGGTTGGTGTCAGATAGAAGGCTTTGGGGTTTGCCTCGCGGCACCATGCCTCAAACGCCTCCGGCACCACACCTTCCCCGTCCATCGCAACACCTCCGGTCTGCAGGTTGAGACGGGCTGCCATTGTGAGGACCGGCGTGTAGGTCAGCGACTCCGTCAGCAACAGATCGCCCGGCTGCAGGAGCGCCATGAGGATGCTCAGAATTCCGTGCTGCCCGCCGATGACAGGAACGATGCAATCGAGGTCTGAATCAAGGCCACAACTCGCAAGCCATATCTGACCCGCCTCCAGGTGATGCAGGAGGTCTGCATCCGTCTGGTAGTCCAGGAGGGATCGCAAGCGCGCATTTCCGGCAATCTCGGACATCACGCGGCGGACGTGCTGCTCTGACAACCCCGGCATTGGCAGGTTGCGAGACAGGTCAATCGGCCCGCTCTCTGCCCGGCAAAGGGTTTCGGGTTCCGCCTGCGCTGGATCGTGGTCGATCGACCGCACAAAGGTCCCCCGACCCACCTCACCCTTCAGTAGTGCCCGCTTTACCGCCTCCGCGTAGGCCCGGTTGGTCGTATTTGGGGAAATGCCGAGTTGATAGGCCAGTTCACGATGCGGTGGCAGGCGTGTCCCAGCGGGCAGGCGGCCCGTCGCGATGTCCTCCGCCATTGCCTCGACGATCCGGAGATACTTCGGGCCATCGCGCCCTGATAGATCGGGAATCCAAATTGCCATCAGATCAATCTTTCTATTGCACTGATATAAATGTGAATGCAGTGAATGGGGGCGTCAATGCAATCATGGACTCATGTCATGGCGCTTTTTTCTCCGTCAGTCGGGAAAGGCATCGGCCTCTCCCTGGTCAGCCTCAGCCTGCTCGGAGTCATGCCGATCATCTCCAACCTGCGCCCATCCGACATCGGGGCACTCAGCTTCGCCTTCGCGCTCTCTGTCTGGCAGGTGGTGTTCGCTGCGCCGGTGTTCGGATGGGAACTGCGAAGGGGCACCAAGGGGATTTTCGGCATTGATCTGTCCCGCCGGGAACGTGGCCGGATGATACGCGTCGCGCTCTTCACCGGCGCGCTTTTCGGCCTCTCGACCTATCTGTACGTTCTGGGGGTCGAAAAGGCCGGGGCGGCGAATGCAGCCATTGCGATCCAGGCCTACCCGCTGTTCGCGATCCTTTGGGAGTCCCTGTTCCTGAAGCGGCGCAAGACCGCAGTCGAACTGGCCCTGACGGCCGTTCTGATCGGCGCACTCTACTACCTCGGCACCGGCGGCACTTTCCTGATGTCGAGCCTGTCGCCCTGGTTCCTCGTGTCTCTCGGGGTGCCCCTGCTGTGGAGTATCGCCCATGTCATCATCAAGGAAGAGCTCAGCAATACGCCCATCACGCCGGCGCAGGTGACATTCTTCCGCGTGGCGATCTCGACGCTGTTTCTGGCGGTCGTTCTGGCCGTGGCTATCCCATCAGGGTTCGCTTCGGGCATAAGCGCCATCTTCCATGCAATGTCGGCCCTCATGGGGCTGGTCTACTTCCTGGAACTGATCGTTTGGTTCTACGCTGTCCGCCACATCGACGTATCATTGGCCAGTTCGATCACCACACCCTGGCCTGCCGTCACGATGGTCCTTGCCGTCCCGCTCCTCGGCGATGCCATCGCACCTCACCAGATCCTTGCTTTGGCAGTCGTGGTAGCTTGCATCTATGGCCTGACGCTCGCGAGTCTGAGAAAGAGCAGGCTCCAGCACACTGCACCGGAAGCCTAGGCGATGGTGGGCCGCAGGGAACCACTTCCCTTCCATTGGACAGGTTTGAGAGTGACCAGGGCTGGATTCAGGGTCCGCTGATCCCGTCTTCCATCACTTGTTTCGCGCTTCCATGATCGGTGTGCGGTCGCCGACTGTCCATGGCAGCTTCATCCATGCTTCGATGCCCCGCCACGCTTCACCTCTGCCGGAGAAGGGCATGCAGGTAGACGCACACGTACTTCAGTGACCGCCAGAAATGTTCGTTCGATACTCCCGCATGGGCGCCCCGTCGGAGTGGGCGAGCACGGCGAGTCGAGCGTGAGACAGAAATATCTGGCGGTCCAAGTAGTCCATTGCGAACCGTTCTCCGGGTGCCGTTTGCCTGTTTACAGGGAAGAACAGGGAAATTTCGACATTTTTGGCCGTGGAGAAGCGCTTTCCGCTGGCGTAATCTACTGAATTTCTGGTCTTTTTCGCCCGAATTCCCTGTGACCAATAACAGGGAATTCAGATGCCGGAACAGGGTGCTGGAATCCGCCAGCAGGGAATCTGGATTGGCTTGCAGGGAACCCCGCGGCGAAGAGCAGCGAACCCCCAGGGAACAGGCATCAGTCCGCGGTTCCAGGGCGCCCCGGGTCGCTGTTCCTGACAACGCCGCACGCCTGGCCCGCAGCAACACCGGCTTTCACAGACCGTGCAACTGCGCACCCGGCAGGCCGGGTCCGGGCGCACCTTGCATGGGTACAACAGACGCTGCGCACCGGAGTGGGCAGCCACCAGCTATGGTCGAACAGACGCCGAGGCACTTCGGTATGCGGGACGGGACGCGCCTGAAGTGGGACGGGATTGCGCGTAAGTGGGACGATAGTGGGATGGGAATCGAATGACGCGGGACGGAATGGCCGCATTGTGGGACAGACTCGGGACGGCCTGCAGGAGCGGCACGCAAGGTCTTCCGCAACCGTCGTACGGCGGTTCTGTGCTGCGAGCCTCCCGCCAGAATCCCTGCGGGCACTCGACCATCCGTGACGCTCCAGATGCCCCTGCAGCAATCGACGGAAGCGACGGATGCTCGCTCTGCCGCGATAGATGATGAATGTCTCTCGGTCAAACGCGGCATCCACCACCATGGAACGCGATCCGGTCCAGATATGACACCCGGTCCATCACTCCTGCCCCGTCTGCATGGTCTCGAGAGAGAGTGATTCGCACGGTGATTCGCCGGTTCCGCACCTGATGCCAGCCCTTCGTCGGCGATATTGGCGCCGATTCCGACCCCGATCATCCCTAACGCCCAAAAATAGTGGGGATGGTTATTAAACGCTCCTAATACTCTCGAACGCTCTAAAACGCCTTCTGAACGCCTGTTCTGGACCATCAAATCGCTGGCGGCTTAGAGCGTTTTGAAGTCGGGACATACGAGACGGGTTCTTCCAAAGGTCTCGCGGCAGAACGCTTTGACAGTCTCGCCCTGATGCCGAAAGCGTGGATGAAAGGCGCGATGAGATGATCATCCGTGTCCCTGCGCGAGCGATGAGCGGGCCGGGCGATCTCTGGCGCTGCGGGCGCCATCGCCTGCTCTGCGGCGATGCCCGGTCATCTGCCGACCACGATATGCTGCTGGAACAGGCGCAGGTCGATCTGGTCTTCACCGATCCACCCTACAATGTAGCGATCGACGGTCATGTCTCCGTTCTCGGCAAGGTGTGCCACCGGGAGTTTGCCTTCGCCTCGGGCGAGATGTCGGCAGACGCCTTCACCGCCTTCCTGACCGGGACGCTGGGAGCGGCGGCCGATCGCTGTCGCGACGGTGCCATCGCCTTCGTCGCTCGCAGAAGCGCGACGCGCTGAAGGGCAACCGTCTCTCTCAACGCTATTCCATCGAATACCTGGAGCGGAAGGAGACCCGCTATCATGAACTGCGCATGCAGCGCTTTGTGCGTCTGGGGAAGCTGAAGGCCGAGGGCGAGGAGAAGATTGCCGAGCATCAGAGGCGGAACCTGCCGCCGCTGACCTGCTGCCGCACCCGAAAGATATCGTGCTCAACTACCGCACTGGGGAAGCGGAGATTCATGGGCCCGAGACCCGCGAGGACCTCCGCGACTGCGCCTACACTGCCGATCTGCGCGATCTCTGCATGATGCAGGCCGCACTCAGCACGAAACAGCGCCGGAGAACCGAAGCAGGAGACAAGAGCAATGTCCCCACGGCGATGGTGTTTGCCCAGCTTCTGGACCACCACCTGCCCCGCCGCTTCCGGTGGCGCGAGATCGAGGAAGTTTCGGTGTTCATGGGCTTCATGGCCGAGGACTGCAAGAAGTTGGCGGCACGGATCGAACGGGAGATGGCGCGGCTCGACCGCGAACGTCCGCCATCAACGCTGAGTGAAGCGCAACGGGACCTGGTTGATCGGACTTCGCAACGGCTTGGTGAACAACTCTGGCCAAAGGTGAAAGAGGGATGACGGCGCTCGTTCCGAAGATTGGTCGAGTAGATTGACAGGCCGACATGCTGCCAGGCCCGACCGCCGCTGGACTTCAAGGGTCAACGAAGGCATTCCCGGCATTGTAGTTGGTATTCGCCCCCTGACAGAGACGAGGTACACACCGATGGCACAGCTGCACCACCTGGGCCCGGGCTTCGATCCAACTGTCGTTGCCGGTATCGACGTGAATGGCTGGGACCTCGCCAAGATGCTGAAGCTGCTGCTGAAGGGCAATGCCGTGGTGCTGGAGTGGTTGATGTCGCCCTTTGTCTATCGCGGCGATGCGGACTTCCGGGCTGAGGCCCTCGCCCTGGCCGACCAGGTGGTGCAGCCAGCTGCCATCGCGATGCATTACCTGCATCTGGGGGAGCGACAGCGCGCGACTGCCTTTGCCGACGGATCAGAGGTGCGGCTGAAGAAGCTGTTTTATGTCCTGCGCCCCGCCCTTGCCTTACGCTGGATGCGGCTGCATCCGGACAGGGCGATCGTGCCCATGGTGTTCCGGACCCTGGTGATGGAAAGCGATGTAGCTGCGGACTGTGCCGCAATCATCGACGACTTGCTCGCCCGCAAGGCACAAACGCGCGAGATGGGGCACGGACGGATGCCGAGCGAGATCGGAGCCCTGATCGACGCCGAGTTCGGGCAGGCCCAGGAGCACTGGCCGGAACCGGCAACGCGGCCAGGGGTCGAGGCGGTCAGACTGGCAGATGCGTTCTTCCAGAGGTGGGTAGCTGTGTCCGAACAAGCAACCCGGATTGCGGGCGACAACTGAGGTTGCCAGCGCCCGCAGCAGAAATGTAGTGACAGGTCCGGCACGCAGATGCCATCAAATCGGGAACAAGAACCTGAAACTGCCATTTGAAGATGAGGGGCGTCTGATTTGGCAGTTTGATTCGTCTTTGGGGTGATTCCAGAGGCCTGTACTTCGGGGAATCAGATTGACTGACGTTGATTCTGGCGTTGCCTGCCTCAGCCTGCTGGCGCGTTTTCTGCGGCATCCGATTGAACCGGCTACGCTCGAGCATCTGGCTGCCGCCGATGGCAAGGTATCCACTTCGGACCTGGTGCGGGTTGCAAGACGTACCGGCCTGAAGGCGAAGGCGATCCAATCCGGCGTTGACCGTCTCGACCGGCTCGAACTGCCGATCATGGCACAGGGGCAGGATGGCGGCTGGTTTGTCATCGCGAGGTCAGCCGAGGACAAGGTACTCATCCAGGACCCGGTGGTCGGGCGACCTGAGACCATTGAGATCGATGCGCTCGCCGACCGATGGACAGGAAACGCGATCTTTCTGACGACGCGCGCGAGACTCGCGGGTGGCCTGAGAAAGTTCGACGTCACATGGTTCATTCCCGCGATCGTGCATTACCGCCACCTGTTCGGTGAAGTGCTCATTGCCTCATTCTTCCTGCAGCTCTTTGCACTTGTGACACCTCTGTTCTTTCAGGTCGTCATCGACAAGGTGCTAGTTCACAAGGGCCTGACGACGCTGGATGTTCTGGTCATTGGCCTGATCGCGATCTCGTTCTTCGAGGTCATTCTCGGCGGGCTGCGTACCTATGTCTTCTCGCATACCACCAGCCGTGTGGATGTCGAGCTCGGGAGTCGGCTGTTCCAGCATCTGGTCAGCCTGCCCCTGAATTACTTTCAGTCCCGCAGGGTCGGCGACTCGGTGGCACGGGTCCGGGAGCTGGATACGATCCGGAACTTCCTCACGGGTTCGGCACTGACACTCGTGATCGACCTGTTCTTCACGGTTGTCTTTCTCGCAGTGATGTACTTCTACAGCCCGACCCTGACCTGGATCGTCATTGGTGCCATTCCCTTCTATTTCGGACTGAGCATCATCGTGACGCCGATCCTTCGACGCAGGCTGGATGAACGGTTCAAGCGGGGCGCGGAGAACCAGGCATTCCTGGTCGAAGCCGTCACCGGTGTCGAAACGCTGAAAGCCATGGCAATCGAACCACAGATGCAGCGGCGCTGGGAAGATCAGCTCGCCGGTTACGTCAACGCGAGTTTCAGGGCATCGAACCTCGGCAACATTGCCAGCCAGGTCGCTCAGCTCATCAACAAGATCACCATTGCCCTCACCCTCTGGTTCGGTGCGCAGCTGGTCATTGCAGGCGATATCACCATAGGCCAGCTGATTGCCTTCAACATGCTGGCAGGCAGAGTGAGTGGACCTGTCCTGCGGCTGGCCCAGCTCTGGCAGAACTTTCAGGAAGCCCGCATTTCCATCGACCGGTTGGGAGACATACTGAACGCCGAAGCCGAGCCAGCCTTCAGTCCGTCCCGAACCCGGCTGGGCAAGCTGCAGGGTGCCGTGAAGTTCGATCATGTGACCTTTCGCTACCGCCCGGACGGACCCGAGATCCTTGCAGATGTGTCGCTGGACATCCCTGCAGGGCAGATCGTCGGTATCGTCGGGCCTTCAGGGTCGGGCAAGAGTACTCTGGCGAAACTCGTCCAACGACTCTACGTGCCTGAACGTGGCCGCATTCTGGTTGATGGTGCCGACCTCGCGACCGTCGACCCGGCCTGGCTTCGGCGGCAGGTCGGTGTCGTGCTGCAGGAGAATGTTCTCTTCAACCGGACCGTTCGCGAGAACATTGCAATCGCCGATCCCGGCATGCCGATGGAACGCGTCATCCAGGCCGCGCAATTGGCCGGTGCCCACGAGTTCATTCTGGAACTGGCGGAGGGGTACGACACGACGATCGGCGAGCGTGGTGCCGACCTGTCCGGGGGGCAGAGGCAAAGGATCGCCATTGCCCGTGCGCTGGTCGGAAACCCGAGTGTGCTGATCTTCGACGAGGCGACGAGCGCACTGGACTATGAATCGGAGAGTGCGATCCAGAGGAACATGCGCGAAATCTGCGAGGGGCGGACCGTGCTGATCGTCGCCCATCGTCTCGCTGCGGTCCGGCATGCGCACCGCATCATCACGATCGAGGCCGGTCGGGTCGCCGAGGACGGAACCCACGATGAACTCCTGGCGTTGAGAGGACGCTACGCGCGGCTGTTCTCCCTGCAGAATGGCGACAGCAATGTTTGAGCGGCTGAGGCGGCATCTGAGCGTCTGGAAGGCTGCGGTCGTGGAGGAGCGCGCGAAGCCGAAGTCACCCCGGAGACGGCCGGAGGAGATCGACTTCCTGCCCGCCGCGCTCGAACTGCTGGACAGGGCACCCTCGCCCGCCGGGCGCTGGATGGCGTGGCTCCTGATCATCTTCTTCACGTCAGCGGCAATTTGGGCCTGGTTCGGCCACATCGACGTTCACGCCACGGCTCAGGGGCGCGTCATCCCTACCGGTCGTGTCAAGGTGTTGGAACCCCTTGAGACCGGCGTGGTACGTGCCATCTACGTGCGCGAAGGCGATGTCGTCGAGGCCGGGGATCTGCTCATAGAGCTCGACCCAACGGATGCCGGAGCCGACCGGGACAGGCTGCGCCTTGACCTCCGGACCGCGGAGCTGGAAATCCGGCGGCTGGAAGCCACGATCTCGGCGATTGCCGACCCGGATGTGAACATCAGGGAACTGACGTTCGATGTCGGCACGGCAGCGCCGGAATCCGTGGCGAGACGACAGATCGCGCTGCTGCGCAGTGCCGTGGCGGCCTTCCAGGCATCACGCATCCGCAATCTGAGCGAGATTGCGCGGCAGAAGGCCCAGCGCAAGCGGGTGCAGGCTTCCATCGACCGCCGCAGGGAAATGGTAGCCGTCATGGAAAAACGCACCGCCTCCCGTGCGCGTCTGGCCGGATCCGGCGTCGGGACCCAGGCAGCATTGCTGGAGATGCAGCAGCAGCTCTTCGAGGAGGAAGCCATCCTTGCCGGCGAGGTGGGATCGCTCGGCGAGATTGCCGCGGCCATCGAGGCGCTTCAGCGGGATGCCGACGCCGCGCGCGCCCAGTTCCTTGCCGAACAGCATGAGCAACTGGCCGAGACAGAGAAGCGTGCATCGGGGCTGGAACAGGAATTGATCAAGGCGGAGAACCGCAGTCGCCGCAGCCTGCTGGCGGCACCGGTCAGCGGGACCGTGCAACAGCTGGCTGTGCATACGCTGGGGGAGGTCGTACAGACCGGTGAGCAACTCATGATCATCGTGCCCTTGGACGGCGGTCTGGAGGTCGAGGCCCTGGTGCTGAACCGGGACAAGGGCTTCGTCGTGCCGGGGCAGACCGTGGAAGTGAAGTTCGAGGCGTTTTCCTTCACGAAATACGGCACGGTAGATGGCCGTATCCGAGCCATTGCCGAAAATGCCGTGGATGATGAACAGCAAGGTTCGACATTCCCGGCGCGGATCAGCCTCGACCGCCTGTACATGGAGGTGGAGGGCAAGCCGATCCCCCTCACGCCGGGCATGACGGCGACGGTCGAGGTCAAGACGGGGGAGCGTCGTGTGATCGAGTTTCTGCTAACCCCGCTGCTGCGCTATCGGGAGGAAGCCTTCCGCGAGCGCTGACCGGAAGCGCCTGGCAAATGCGCCTGCCGTGTACTCCGTGGACGCGCATGTCCGATCATCAAGAAAACTGGCCTGGCTAGAGATAATCAGGGGCTCGTCCCGAGATTAGGGGTTGGATCAGTCTGCAACTTGGGCTTTCATGTTGGCACATGGTCGATAGGGGGCGGTATCGTGGCTTCAGGGGGCAAAGGCGCATCAGGTGACCTGGGCAATGGGGCCGGGAACCCCGCAGGCGATGGTCCTGCCATCGACGAGTCGGACACCTTCGCCCGGGCCACAGCCGCCGACGGGGTCGAGCGCGTCGTCGATGGCCAGGTCATGGAAGTCGGCACCAGTCCCATTCGCCCCGCAGCCCCCGACCCCAACGACCAGAGCGCGGCTGTCGGCAAGGCCATCTGGGTGCTTGTCCACTCCCCGATCCACAAGCACATGTTCATCAGCGAACTGGAATGGATGCTGTTGCCACCCATCGCGCTGAAGCAGTACCGCGTCTGGGTCCGCTCCGGCGTGCCCGTCGCCTATGCCTGCTGGGCCCACCTCTCCGACGATGCGGAAGTCGCACTGAAGGCTGGCGTCCGCCGCGTGCCCGCCGAAGCCTGGGCCAGTGGCCCCAACCTCTGGCTCATCGACGCCGTCGCCCCCTTCGGCGGTCGCGACGAGGTACTCGCGACACTGAAGAACGAGGTATTCGGTGAGCGGTCCGTGAAATCACTGCAGGCGACTCCCGGGGGGAGTGGTGTGGGAGTGGTGGAATGGTGAGACAAATACTGGTCCAATTTTTTTTTAGTCTCATTGCAATTCAATTTGCCTGGCTAGGACCATCTGATGCAAATTCACAAAATTTGAATGAGGAATTTCTGAGTAGCAAAGAGCTGTCAGGATATATTTTTCCTGATGAAGGCATGGATCATTTTTTGTTTCGCCGTCCAGCATCGAAATTTTTTTCTGAACAGAACTTTATAGCTACTCTGAACATGCCAAATAGAGAACTTAGGAAATTTAAAGCCATGTCAGCAATGTTTGGGATTTATGGCATGTTTTTGACAATTTATCAAGATTCAAGTGAAGAATTGCTATCGAGAAAAATTGACCGTATTTTGAATACCGAAAGAAAAAACGCAAGACAAGAGCTGTGGATAAGAGAATATAATCCAAAAGAATTTGGCAAATTGACGAATTCTACTGATCGTATTGAGACAATATCATTTGAACACTGCAAGTTTGCCCGGCAAATTTTGAATTCCTACACAAATACTGTTGTTTTTTCGGTTAATTCTCATGAAAAAGGCAGTAGTAGAGCAAAATGCACAATACTCGCCCTATACTATTCTGTTGGATTTGGCAATTTTGAAAAGATTTTGGCCAATATAATGGGTAGAGATAATAAAATAGACGAATGGAACGGCCATTTTTTTCATCTTCTTAGATCTCTATATTCCTCGGAGTCCGCATTTTGGAAGAATTGCCCGGTAGAAAATTCTGCTATGTCGAAATATGACTTTAATAAAGAATGCAAATTCTGACTTGGGGGGAAAAATTTATGTCAATCTCTGATCCGTATATCGATTTTCTAGAAGAATTTATTGCCATATTATCAAAAAAAAGGGTTAGTTTCGGCAATTCTGAACTTTTTCGACTTCAGGAGTTTGCAAGTCTCAATGGAACTATATTTTCTTTTGACCATTCCACATCGATAACTTTTCCTCGTTTAACGAGAGGGATTATTGACCTTGGCGTTGAGTTCAATTCCCAAGGCGGTGTGTCTGCGGGTGTTGGGGCTGACCTTGGGCCTATTAATTTTTCAGCCTCGATTGATTTAAGCGGAAATTCCGACTCTGACGCTAGGTTTGATATAGTTAAACTGCGCCAAAAATTTGGCCCGGCAGCAGCAGGACTCTCAATTGCACCACACGTAGATTTTCTCAAAATCCAACAAGAAACAAGTATTGGTGGCATATTTGGAAGTAAGCAAAATTTCAACGTTTATAGTAGGGATTACTATTTTGACAATATTTTTGATGAAGATTTTGAAAATGGATATAATTTCCGCGCATTCTCAGGCTCAATTGCTCAGAAAGAGAAAATTAGAGATGAAGTAAAATCCCATCTAATGTCTGTTTCCCAAAATGGAGGGGTGATTGATCTAGATATAGCCCTGTCAATAAAGGAATTTGAGTACGGAGAGAAAAACCCTATTGTTTCCGTTCCTAGTATATTTGAGCCAAATCAGAAATCTACGTTTCATGACCCCATGAAACGTGTTGTTCAAGAATTAGGCGATGGCGAGTACCTGGTTCAAGATTATTTTCGTGCGGGAAATGATGTACATGTAATATTAACAAAAATAGAGAACGGCCTTCAAGTATCTAGACGTGCTGGTTTTTACGGTATTGTAGTGACACCAGGATCGTCAAATGACTTTGATATTAACGAAGTTAATCTTCAGGGAATATATATCGACGGCCCTGCGATTCCAAACACTGAATTTCGAAGAATAGATAAAAGAGACGAAGTTATTGCAGAAATTATGAATTTCGTTATTAATGGAAGTGCCTCAAAAATCATTGATACTCAATGCTTTCTGGATACTACAGAGATAGTGCTGGAAAGTGGCGCCAAAAAGACAATAGATAAAATTGCGATAGGCGACATTGTCAGCTCATTTTCACCAAACGGCTCATTGTATTCTGGAAAAGTTCATAGTATTTTCTCAAAAAAGGTGTCGTTGATATTAAACCTCCACGGCACCGGCGTAACCCCCGGTCACGTCTATCTCTGCGGTGCTGGCCGGTTCGAGGGCGGATTTGCGCCCTTGATCGACATTCTCCGCACGGACGGCGCCATTGTCGATGCTGAGGGCAATCTGCTGCGCGCGGCGACGAAGCAGCCGGTGGATGGGCCGATGGACTGGCCGGTCCAGGTCGTGGCGGCGGGCGGGCCGTTCGGGGCGGAGGCCGGGTGGGTGCGCACCGGTACGCTGATCGACGTCGACGGCGAGTGGGTTTCCGTTGCAGCGCTGATAGAGCAGGCGGGCGGGACGCTGCTCGAGGACGGAAAGGTCCGGATCCCGGGACGGTCGGAACCAGTCCCCCTGCTGCTGCCGGTCAATCACGTGCCGAAGCCCGAGGACTATGTCCTTGCCCTGTCGGATGTGACGCTGGCAGAGATCTACGAAGCGGGCGAGTGGGAGGCGATGGGACCGCAATTGCCTGCCCCTGAAGCGCCCCTCCTGGCGTTCGCGCCGGAGGCAGTTCATGACCTTCATGCCGACGCGCGGGGACAGGCGGCGTCTTCCCTGTTCGGTGGCAACGGCGCACCTTTGCCGCTAGCGGGGGATCCACTCGTTTCCCGCCCGCGGAAGCCGCGCAAGAAGCACACGGTCTACAATTTCGAAGTCGAGGGGCTGCACACCTATATCGCCGACGGCATTCGGGTTCACAATGATTCCGGCCTGCTTGGTCGTATCGGCAATGATATCGAGGACTCCCTGTCGGATTATGGCGGCCTGGTTGCGGACGCCGGTGATGTGATTGGCGGTGCATTTCACCTCGCCGGCGAACTGCTCAATGGCGTGATCGTCGAAGGCATCTTCGGGATCGGGCTGGACCGCGGAGATGTCGCGGAGAATCTGGTCCAGGGAGGTGTGCTGACACAGGAGCAGGCCGATAGTGGTCTTTTGGGTAACACCACAATCAAGCAATTTGCGGACAGGGAGCTTGCTTTCCGCAAGAGGGTTGTAAGTGCTTACCAGCCTGTTGGCTCGGCGATCGGTTCTGCGGTTGCCGGCTACCTGCTGACCGACAACCGCTCCGCTGCGGCGGCTGTCAGCACATTTGGCGGTCTGGCAATCAGTCTGGTGCAGTCACTTCCGGATGCCGGGAACCTTACCGACCAGGCTATCATCAGCTTCACCCAGCAAACCGAAGGCGTGCTCAGAGATCACACACAAGACTACGTCGGCTCGGTCGCGAGCGAATCCACCTTCCATGGGCTGAACCAGGGCGCCCTGATTGGCGCGGGCAGCACGATCGGGTCCATTGTCGGATCGCAGATCGGCACCGAACTTTTTGCCGAGTTGGGGCTAGGGAGCGAGTTCTCCGGATTCCTCGGTGGCGCAACATTCGGACGCCTGGGTGGGCACACGGCAAAATACCTTACCCAAAGCGTGGTCAAGGGATTCGAATTCGGATCGTTCGATCCTTCTGCGGCATTCACAGTCGCAGGTTTCGCCCAGAGCTTTGGCGGCTTCATCGGGGGGCTGGCGGGCCGCGCCATATTTGGCGCACCTCAGACCGAGGAAGGCGCCATTGCCTCAGCTGCTGTTTCGACGATTGGTGGCGGCCTGATTGCAGCGGGTATTGCCTCAAATGCGGCGATTTTCACCACTACCGCGCTCGTTACACCTGCCGGACTACCCGGCGCCGTCCCATTTTTGGTATCAAACCCCTACACAATTGCAATCGCCGCCGCGCTGGTTGCCTTCTCGGCGGCATTCGCCGGATCCCTTTTCAAACCGGCGCTGCCCGAGGGCAGCACGAGCCTCACCTTCAATCCGGAGACGAATACCTACGACTATTCCCACTGGTATGCGAAGCATGGCCAGGCACTTGATGATGTTCTCGACATCGGTGAGACAACAGCCAACCTTCTCAACGGTCTGCTGGCCGAGGTCGGCGGTCGGGTTGTCAATCCCGAAGTGGCCGACATAAGGATCGGTGTACGCCAGGGTAGCGAGTTCTTTTCACTGATCGGCGGCGAGAAGCATACCTTCGGCAATGCCGAAGATGCCCTGAACCAGAGTGTCATCCTGCTCTTCAAGAACCTTCAGATCGAAGGCGGCGACATCTACGTGAAGCGGGCCATTGCCCGCACCGATGCCACGGATCTTGCCACCTTTGGCCAGGACCTCGCTATCGCGCGGCAGTTCAGCCAGTACCGCGCATCCGAGGAAGTGTTCGAAGCCCTGATCGCGCAGGAAGAGAGTGGCGACGAGATCTTTCAGGCAATCATTCACCGGGCACGGCAGCTGAGACTGGATGTTGCCAGCGAGTCCGACTCCTATACCCGCACCGAGTTCATCGCGGACTTGCTGCAGGCGCAGACCAGCGCGGAGGCCGTCGCAGCGGCCAACGAAATCGCACCGGCCCAGACGGTGGCCACCCACAACAGCCAGACCAACAATTACGACAAGAACACCGAAGAATGGCAGGCCTACATCAATGGCATTGGCCTGCCCGTGATCCTTGATCTGGACCAGTCCGGCACGTTCGAGATTGTCAATCTGGAGAGTTCCGACTTCAGCTATGACATGACGGGCACCGGGACGGAATCCAACATGGCCTGGGTGACAGGTGGTGACGGGTTCCTCGTCTACGACGTGGGTAATGACGGGATCATCGAGTCCCAGGAAGAACTGGCACTCTCGGCCTTTGCGCAGAACGGTGCCGATGACTATCAGCTCTTCACGGATCTGGATGGTCTCAAGTTCTTCGACACCCATTCCGTCGGGGGTGCTGCAGGCGCCGACGGGCTGTTGACTTCGGATGATACAGGCTGGGGCAACCTGAAGGTCTGGGTCTTCGAGGATGGCGACACGGCGCAGGAAGACGGCGAACTCAAGACCCTGGCCCAGTTGAACATCACAGAGATTTCGCTGAGCGACGACGGACCGGAGAGTTTCGAGAACCTTGATGGCGGTGCGGTCCTCCGCACCGGGTCGTTCAAGATCGGCAGTACCGAGGTCAAGTTCGCGGATGCCGCGCTGGAGATGGCCGAGGAAGGCCTTCACAAGACTACCGGAGACGATGTGCTGGTCAGCCACACCGGAGGGGAGCTGACATTCTTCGGTTCGGATGACCTGCCCGAGAGTCCTGAGGACTCCGCGCTGCTGAGCAACGACCATCACATCAAGCTCGCGACAGCCGAGGTCAAGCGCTCCGACAGCAGCGGCACCATGCCGGGAAGCTTCGACACTGTCGGTCTGGGCCTGGCGTTCGACGCGGCCTATGGCGGCATTGGCGATGACTGTCTGGAAGGCGGCGCAAAAGGCGAACGACTCTCCGGCGGCGCGGGTACGGACACGATCCTGGGCGGAGACGGCGATGATCTGATCATCTTCGACCACGACGATATCGCCGCCTATCTCGCCGATCCGCAATCGGCGGTCAATGTCAGCGGCGGGGCGGGGCTGGATGTCGGTGTCTTCGATGGCGATACCGATCTGGACCTGGACATTTCGTTGCTTGGGTTCGAGGCCCTGTTCGGCGGTGACGGCGATGATTCACTCTATTCCAGCGTTACTGCACAGGGCCTGATCCTGCAGGGCCTTGCCGGTGAGGACACGCTGGTGGGCGGTACAGCCACGGACCGGCTGGATGGTGGCTCGGATGCGGACAGCATCATCGGTGGCGATGGCGACGACATTCTGCGCGGCGGCGCGGGCAGTGACACCATCACCGGCGGTGATGGTGACGACATCCTGATCATCGACGCGGAAGACCGACTGGTTGACGTCGACGGCGGCGCCGGACTCGACGTCGTGATGGTCGACGATACCCGCGGTGCAATCGTCGATCTGGCGGAAGTGAATGCGGAGATCGTGTTCGGCGGACACGGCGATGACCTGCTGCTGACAACCGGCGATGATGCCATCAGTGCCGACGGCCAGGCCGGAGATGATGCGCTCAAGGGTGGCATCGGCGACGACACCCTGAGCGGTGGAGTGGGCGACGACCTGATCGCCGGGCGCAGTGGTGCCGATACCATCTTCGGCGGCGAGGGCCGCGATGGTGCTGTCTACCGCGAATCGACGAGCGCTGTTTTGGTCGACTTGCAGACAGGTGCCGGATCGGGGGGCGAAGCCGAAGGCGACCTGCTTGAAGGTATCGAGAATCTCATCGGGTCGGACTTTGCCGACACATTGATCGGCGATCTGGGGGACAACCAGCTTGAAGGGGGCAGCGGCTCGGATTTCCTGCAGTCCGGCGGCGGCAATGACATCCTCGACGGTGGCAAGGATAACGATGTCTATTTCGTGGAAAGGGGGGGATCTGCCTACATCCTGGATGGATACTGGGTGAATACCGCAGACCCTGAAGACCCCACGATGACGACTGTCACCGAAGAAGTCGTTGTGCCGGTTCTCAAGGAAGTAACCTTTACGCAGGAAGAGCAGTTCATTCGTCGCTACAGTACGCCGGAGATCAGAACGTTCTCGACCGGGCCAGACACCACAGGCACCGAAGTCGTCTCCCGCACGCAATATGCGGTTGATACCCGAGAGGTCGAGCGAACCCGCTACGAGTGGACAGTCGAAACCTTTGAACGTGAGGTCAATCGTATCGACTTCTCCACGCTCGAGGACAGCGATCTGGAGCACCGTGATGGTGGTACCAACGACATCCTCGAACTTGGCGAAGGTATCCTGCAGGCCGACCTGATCTTCCAGCCCGTGAACGGAAGTCTGGTCATTGGGATTCGCTATGCTGAATCCGTCTTCGGAATGGAAGACTCCGTTGAGGACAGCATCGTGTTGCTGGACTGGTTCCAGTCCGAAGCCATGGTGGAGACTCTGCGCTTCTCCGACACGACGACATTCGATCTTGGATCAATCTTCGTCGAGAGCGGTTCCGGAGAGGTCAAGAATCTGACCATCATCTGGACCGGGACGGCAACAGCTCTGATCGGCGGAGACGGTGCTGACACGATAACCGGCGGTGCCGGAGATGATACGATCTCCGGCGGCCTGGGCGCCGACAGTCTGGTCGGTGGCGCCGGCTCGAACACTGTCAGCTTCATGGACGTGTCGCAGGGCCTGACAATCGATCTGGGTGCGGGAACAGCCGGATCGGATACGATTTCGGGCTTCGACCATGTGCTCGGGACGATCTTCGACGATTCCATTGTCGGCACCAGCGCAGACAATCTGATCGCCGGTGCCGGTGGCGCCGATACGATCCTTGGCGGTGCGGGATCGGATACGGTCGATTATCGCCACTCCGCTGGCGGCGTGGATGTCGACCTGGGCGATGGGCTTGCAGAAGTCGCCGGGGACGCCGACGGAGACAGTCTGCAGGGGATCGAGAACATCCTGGGCAGCCGGTTTGCCGACACCCTGGCGGGCGACAGTCTCGACAACACCATCGAAGGCAATGAAGGGGACGACCTGTTCGGCTTCAGCGATGGCAGCGATCAGATCCAGGGCGGAAGTGGTTACGACGTATTTCTGATTGATGGTTCCACGACAGATTTCACCATTCGCGTCGGACTTGATGGCGTCTATCTGAAGGAGGATGGCACTTCCAACGTTACGACACTCGTGGATGTTGAATTGGTCCGTTTTGATGACCAGGGCGCGATCACCGAGTGGGAAACGGCGACGCTCTTCGACGCCGTCGACGGTAGCCTGATCATGAAGACCAACACGAGCGCAACGGTCGAAATCGGTCACCGGAATGCTGCCACCGACGAAAACGATGAAACTGATGTGACCCAGACGGGGACCGCCGCGCAGACCGCCGGTTCGGTCGCGGGAACGTCCGAGATCACCTTCGAGCTGACCGACAACGAGGCGGGCGTCAGTGACGAGGCCATCATCGAGAAGGTCGTGACGACTGCTGACACACTGACTGGCGGCGATGGCAACGATACCCTTGTTGGCGACAGCAGTGCCGAACTGTTCGACGCGTCAGTAGGCTCCGATCATGTGTTGGGGGCCGCCGGCGACGACACGATCGATGCCGGTGAAGGGGCTGACATCGTCCTCGATGGTTCCGGCAACGACCATGTCACTCTGGGAACAGGCGACGATCTCCTCGAATGGGGCGGCGGTGCCGACAGCCTTTTCGGCGGATACGGCTTCGATACCCTTGATGCTGACGCTGTTCTGAATTTGTCGAGTATCGATTACTCAATCGACAATGTGAACGAGCAGATAATTTTCTCAAATGGCTCCAGTACACTCCTTGCTGAAGGCATTGAAGTTCTTCGCCTGGACGGTGTTTCTGAGGACATCCTTGTCGCCGACCTGATCGATGCGACAACAGGCCGATTGATCATGGACCTGAGCGGAGGCGCCGTGGATTTCTCCGACGGTCAGTTCCGTGTGCTCAACCTGGCAGATGGCGACGATCTCAGGGTATCCACCTCAGGTGATACGGATTCTCTCCTGAGCGTCGCTTCCGATGGCTCATTTGACCTGACTGGCGTGGATGCGAGTGACGACCTTACGGTAACGATCTCCTTTGGCGCTGACGACGGTGCCGGTGGATTTGTCGGCCTGTTCGAGACATCCGATTTGACCATCGAACAGGCGACGACTGCGGCGGAAGATATTGCGTATGACGGTGTCACGATAAGCACATATGTCGGGTCGGGCGGCGACGACACGATCCTCTCCGTGAACTCCGACCGCATTCTTGACGGAAAATATGGCAACGACCATCTCGTCGGCGGAAGTGGAGCCGACACCATTTTTGGTGGTTCCGGCAATGATACGATCACCGGCGGTGCAGGCATTGACGAAGTTCACGGCGACTTCGGCGACGACTTCATCGTGGCAAGTGGTACCGGCGAAGAGATCTTCGGGGGGCTCGGCTATGACACAGTCCAGTTCTCGGGCGATCTCTCTACCTTCCAGGTCTCCATCTCACCTGATCAGATCATCGTAACCGGGTCCGGAGCTGGCGCCGGTGACACTCTTTCGGGCGTTGAAGAGATCTTTTTTGACGACAATGGAACGCTGGAGAAGGTGTCGGTTTTTGATTTCGCAGGGGTCAAGGATGGCGTTCTTGTCGCGCCCACAAGTGCAACCGGCCCGGATTTCGACTTCTCGCTAAGTATTGCGGTCACAGATGCGGTCACTTTCGGAGAAGGTGCTGGCGGGTCAGTTTCTTCGGTTTCAGCGGACAGCCTGGGCGGCAACAGCTATCAACTGACGGCGAATTCTTCGGAGACTGGTGACTACCTCGCAACTGCGGCGCGCACTGATGACAGCAGCAATGTGCTTGTCGATACCGTGGTCGTTTCGATCGATCGCTACAGCGATACGCTGGGCGCAGTCGAGTCGCTTTCTGGTGGCGAGGGGGATGACACGGTCTTCGGGACACGTGGCTCCCAGTTGATCCAAACCGGGGCGGGCAATGACCTGGTTCGGGGAATTGGGCTTGATATTGCCAACCTGACGACTGGAACTGACACCTTGCTGGGTCCCGACTCGGTCGATGGTGGCACCGGCAATGACACGATCTCCTACGAAGGCCTGAGCAGCTCGATCGGTGTTCATGTCCAGTTGTTTGACGACAAGGGCAAGATCGAGAACGCCAGTCAGTACGATACGCTGGAAGGGTTCGAGAATGTTGTTGGTGGAGATGGCGCCGATACCCTGATTGGCAGTCGCGACGAGAATGAAATTCGCGGAATGGCTGGCAACGACGCAATCTCCGGCGGCAATGGCAATGACAGCCTCTCCGGCGGTGCCGGTGATGATACTCTCTATGGCGATGATGGAGATGACATCCTGTTGAGCGGGACCGGCAACGATGTCCTCTACGGCGGCGAAGGTCTTGATCTTCTTGATCTTGGTGACCTCGGATCTTCGATGCTGGATCTGGGTTCCGACACGATGGCCAGTGGCAGTGATACGGTAACCTTCGATGGTATCGAGGGTGCGATCGGTTCCGGCAATGCTGACACTCTCATAGGAAGTCTGCGCGACGATTTCTTGCTGGGCGATGGCGGGAATGACTCCATCACCGGCGGGGCCGGATCCGATGTGCTGAACGGCGAGTCAGGCGATGACACGCTCGACGGTGGGCTCGATGACGATCTGGTCGATGGCGGTGCCGGGGTGGACATTCTGCTGGGTGCCGAAGGAAATGACTTCCTGAACGGCGCCGACGGCGATGACAGCATTGATGGTGATGGTCCTGGCACAAACACAAGCCTGGCTGGAGATGACACCGTCTTCGGTGGCGACGGCGAAGATACGATCAATGGCAACGAAGGCTCGGATTACCTTTCCGGCGGAGATGGCGCGGACAGTCTCTTCGGCGGATCCGGTGATGACACGCTCGAGGGAGGCGACGGCGCTGACAGTCTGAACGGCGGCGATGGCAACGATACGGCGGATTACAGCTCAAACGCCTTTGCCATTGATGTGACTATGGCTGCCCAGGGCGGGACTGTCACAACGGTTGATGATGACACCCTGACAGCTGATGTGGTCGACACCCTGACCGCAGTCGAAGTGGTAGTCGGGTCGGCGTACGACGACACCATCAGTGGAGACACTCTCGACAACCGGATCGAGGGCGGGTCTGGCGCTGACAGTCTTGCAGGTGGTTCGGGCTTTGACACGGTTTCCTATGCGGGATCATCTGATGCGGTGACGGTTGATCTGGGTACGGGCTCGGTTTCCGGCGGAGATGCCGAGGACGATACGATCAGCGGTTTCGAGGCGATTGCAGGCGGGCTTGGTGCCGACGTCCTGACAGGTGACAGTCTGGCGAACCATCTTGAAGGTGCCGATGGTGCGGACACCCTGGATGGCGGCGCGGACAATGGCATGTCCGCCACAGGTCTCGACACGCTGTCTGGCGGTGATGGCGACGACCTGATTGTGATCCGCAACTGGGGCGAGACGATCGATGGTGGTGCCGGTCGCGACATGCTGTCGTTCGAGCATTTCAACACATGGGTCAATCCCGAACTCCAGAATGACCGGTATACGACTCAGTCTGCGACCGTCTTCGGCGTTATCGAAGGGATCGAGGATCTCCGTGGCTCAGACTTCCGCGACACCCTGGAAGGAGATTCCGGCGACAACCTGCTCGACGGCGGTGCGGGTGATGATGTGTTCTACGGCGGTGACGGCGATGACACGATCGTCTCTGACAATGCCTGGCACAGCTGGAGCAGCGCTGGCGGGCAGTCCGGTGGCGCGGAGTACATC
>Ga0070728_10001143_pt1 | contig 42919 bp, 35 predicted proteins | sample tdDd471_FD_66723 | JGI IMG/M metagenome (GOLD analysis project Ga0070728, IMG submission 66723) | Marine sediment microbial communities from the Atlantic coast under amendment with organic carbon and nitrate - tdDd47.1 | ecosystem: Environmental > Aquatic > Marine > Coastal > Sediment | place... | reverse complement strand
TAAATGAAAATCAATAAATTAAGTCAAAATGTTTTTTATATAGAACCAGAGGAAACACCCTTTGCCAGTACAAGCTCTAGTCTATTAATCACGTCATCATCAACAATTGTCATTGATCTTAATCTGGGAAATGAGGATACAAAAAAAATTCTAGATGAGTATAATCCAGATATAGCCCTGCTGTCTCATTATCATCTGGATCACTCTCTCTGCGCACCGGTTATAGAAAACAATAAAAAAACTCAATTATTCATTCCTGAAGATGAAGCTGAATATCTTACAAGCCTTGATCATTTTGTTGGAAACACATGCGGTCCTTATGAATTCTCAAAACAGTTTAAAGAGATAGTAAAAAATTTCCTTAAGTACCGGGAAATTAGAAATTTTAAAACCTTTGATGACAATGAAATCTTTAAAAGTAAAGATCTGACTGTAAAAACAGTTAAAGTTCCCGGTCACTCCCCCGGTCATACCGCTTTTCATATTCAGGAAGAAAAAATTCTTTTTACCAGTGATATGGGAATCGGTCCATGGGGGCCATGGTATGGCTGGATAGACAGTAATATACCTCTATACATGGAGTCGCTTCTAAGGTTAAAGACCTTTAAAGATGCTCATCTTGTTACCTGTCATGACGGAATATTTCCCCATGATTCAGATCATCTCTGGCAAAATGCTATAGATACAATATTTGAAAGAGAAGAGTTCATTCTTCAGAGACTTGAGCAGGGTATTCGAAAGGAAGATATCGCTGAAGAAGGAATTTATTTTAAAAAGAAATCAAGTAAATCCGGGCCATTGAAAAGCTTACTCACGGTGCAGGATGAAATAATGGTGGAGCATCATCTTGATGTTATTGATAATGGAGGCCTGTCAAAATTATTTCCAGAATATGAAAAAGTAAAGGTATAAAATAATCCAAAAAAGGAGACCAGCCACATGTCACAATTAACAGAAATGCTTGGATGCGAATATCCTATAATACAGGGCCCTGTTGGAACACTGAATGACCCCAAAATGATTTCCGCTGTAAGTAATGCTGGTGGATACGGTATGCTTGCACTTGGATTCATACAGGATCCCGATGATGTAAAATTAAAGGTTAAGGAAATCAAAGAGCTCACAGATAAGCCCTTTGGCGCAAACCTAATGCTGACTAATCCGAATAATCCTGAAATACTCAAAGTTCTGGCAGATACAGGAGTCAAGGTAGTCACCACATCTGTCGGCAACCCGGCTAAGATATACCCTGTCATTCATGACCTCGACATGAAAGGATTCCATGTTGTGCTCGCATTGCAGCACGCAGTAAGGGCGGCGGATGCAGGAGTTGATGGTCTGGTACTGTCAGGTTCTGAAAGCGGAGGTCTCCGCTCAACAGGAAATGAACTCTCTACAATGGTACTCGTTCCCCTTGCAAAAGACAAAATCGACCTGCCAATAGTTGCAGCCGGCGGCATAGCGGACAGCAGGGGCTACAGGGCGGCACGTGCTCTGGGCGCAGAGGGTGTCCAGCTTGGTACGCGGCTTATCGCAACAGAAGAATGTAATGCTGTTCAGGAATGGAAGGAAGCCATTGTCAATTGTAATGAAAATCAGACAGCACTTTTCCCATTGGGAAAAATGAATGTCAGGGGTATAATTACTCCCTACATCCAGAAAAGAATCGATTCAGGCGAGGCCCTGTCATTCACTTTTGAAGATATTGGAAAGGCATGGTATAATGGAGATTTCACACAGGCGCCTCCAGGGGCGGGACAAACTGCAGCACTTATCAGCAGCATACAGCCTGTTGGTGAGGTCATCAGGGAAATGGTGTCAACCTGAACAGGATGAGTCTCAATTCTCTGAAGGTAAGGCTATAAATGGTAGTATTGTATATATTTATCACCGAAACATTTAAAATAGAAAAAATGTAATTGCTGCGATATTAATATTATTAACCCGGGGTTTAACCCCTGGGCTGTTTTTAAAGCTGTTTGGCAGTACTTATAAGACAGCTTTAGATCCTGGAAATATCAGATCATGTCAATTCTTTGAGAAAAACCCATCCATTAAGATAATTCAAGGTATTTTTGTAAATCTAACCTTTCCAAAAATATTCTGTTCTTCAGGGCAATATTTTCAACTTCATTATTACAGTTCGATTACTCCCCTCCAAAAAAAGATTTTCCCCGAACAAGGTCATTTGCTGTTTTATTCTACACATTCTATCAACCACCTTTTGAGACAAAACAGTGTCTCTGTATATAAATACCATTTTATTATGCTATAAATAAATACTTTTATGTAATTTATCCCACCATGTGTTATTAATTGGCTTTTTGTGTTATTATGTTTGACATTTTTCAATCAGAAACAAGTATATCCAAAAAAATAAATACAACGGTATACCTGACTCATGTTTTTACAGAGATGGCTTTGATATACCAGGGATTATGGAGAAGTTATGAAAAAATCAATTATTTCTGTGTCTATACTAATCGTTATTATCATGGGGGGAAGTCTTACTGCCCAGGATACAAACACTACTGCCCAGTCAGATAAAGTCTCAAACTCAAACAACGAGACAAAAAAAAATAATGTCGATAAAACATATACACTCGGTGAGATAATCGTTCGGGACAAAAAAATCAAGCCGGGGGTTATATCCGTCATCAAAGATGAAGATGTTAAAAACTCCACAAAAACAGATGCCATTAATCTTATCAGCGAGAAAGTACCAAGTTTCCATACAGGAAATAACCGCGTCATGGGGTTTGGTGTGGCAGGAAGCGGTGCCGCCACAATGAGTATCCGAGGCATTGGTGTTTCTGCCTGGTCACCACAATCAGGTTCCGGTCCATCAACAGGTATCCCCATTCTCATAAATGGTCTGGATGTCGGTATGATGATCAACAATCACCCCATAGCGGATATTTTTTCAATGAAGAATATCGAGAGAATCGAAATAATGCACGGTCCACAGCCTGTACTTTACGGCGGCGGGGCCATGGGGGGTATAATCAATATAATCACCAAACGAAGAAAGCATGACGGCTATGACACTGAGATTACGGCCTCATACGGGTCCTGGAATACTACTGAGGATTCTGTGATGCACTCAGGCAAAATAGGTGCTTTTGACTATGGCGTATCATATAACTTTCGCTATACAGATGGAAACAGTAAACAAGTTATTAATGGTACAGAATTCAATTCAAAGTACATGAGTAACAACGGCACCATGCATTTGGGATATCAGCTTACTAAAAAGTGGTATTTGGGTTTTGATAACTATATCATGGCACTGGAGATCAATGATCCAGGTGCTGATGGTGAAACCGATGATACACTGGAAAACTTTGATATTCTTCGTGGCGGATCGGTAATCCAGATAGGCAACAGTTACAAAAAGTTAGAAGGTGCTTTACAGCTTTACGGTAACTGGGGAAAGCATAAAAGTTACCAGCCAGCATATGATGATCGCCAGAAATATGACTCCTTTGACCAAATGCTGGGATTTAAACTGAAAGAATCACTAAAACTTGACTTCGACATGACGATTACAGCAGGCACTGAATACAGATGGTACGGAGGTAAATCAGAGGATAAAGATACTGGTTTTGTTTATACTGATAACAAATATATACAAGAAGGCTCTTTCTACGGCCTGGTAGATCAAGCTCTTTTCAAAAACATCTGGATACTTTCCGCAGGGGGCCGTTATACCTACAACTCAAAGTACGGCAGCTACGGCGCCTGGCAGGCAGGAACAATTGTACATCCCCATAAGACTACGAAACTTTTCTTTCAGTCTGCCCAGGGATTCAAAGTTCCAGATATAATCCAGTATTACAACAAATGGACATCTGGCGATACCACTATCGATGAATCAGGAACCAATCTTGATCCGGAAATTTATATTTCCATAGAAGCGGGAATTGAACAGACACTCTTTAAAAAAATGATACTGTCACTTACAGTCTACCGTATTTTTTCTGATAATAAATTCACCAAACAAATCGTTGGGCCAGGAGTAACAGAATGGTACAACATGGAAGAATTTAACTACAACGGTGTAGAAACAGCAATAAAATACAAGCCGATAAAAATGCTTGAACTGTCTGCCGGCTACTCCTTCATCGACACCGATCAAAAAGGAAAGGTGCTCCCCTATGTACCCAAACACAAACTCCTGACAGAAATATCATTCAAAGGTTTTGGCTTTTTAGTTAATCTCAACGGGCAGTACGTTAAGAATATTTTCGCAAATGAAGGAGAAAAAACTTTTGGTTTTGGAACCGTGGAGTTAAAAAAACTGGATAACTATTTTCTTTTAAATGCAAAAATCGCATACACTTTTCTCAAGCATTATCGGATCTTTGTTGACTTCAACAACATTACAAATGAAAAATATTCAGCCTGTGCTGTTTATAAATATCCACCAGAAAATACATTTCTCGATTACTCCATGCCGGGATTCAACTGGCGCACCGGGATATCTGCAACTTTCTAGTTTCGGATAAAACGAATACTGCAATGGCGGATGTTTTCATCTGCTATTGCAGTATTAAATCAACAGACCCTGAACATCATCCCGCTTTAATCCTTCTTTAACGGTGTAATAGCCTGCTATAGATCCATTTTCCATAACAGCAACATGAGTGGCCAGCTCCCGAACCAGCAGCTGCCTGTGTGTTGCCATAATCATTGTATGATGAAGACTGGAAAGAATTTCTATTAGATCCATAGAGGCTTTACGATCAACAGCATTAAGAGGTTCATCAAGAATTAAAACATCGGGTTTACGGGCAAGAACGCCCGCAAGGGCTGCCCGTTTCATCTCACCGGATGAGAGCTCAAGGGGGCTGTATTGTTCATAGTCTGAAAGCTTAAATTTATTCAGCCACGTCCTTGCCTCTCCGATTTTTGATTCCATATCGATGCCACCCGGAATACTGATCATTATGTCATTAAGTAGATCCGGCATGATAAACTGATAATCAATATGACTGAAGAGATAGCCTATCTTCTTTCGAATTAGCTTCATATTTTTGCGGGAACGGCTTACTCCCATTATCTCTATTAAGCCAGTGCCGTTCAGGAGTCCGTTGAGATGCAGTAAAAAGGTACTCTTGCCGCTGCCGTTACTTCCCACAAGCGCAACTCGGGAACCATCTTCAACCGAAAGAAAAACATCCCGAAGCCCTCTTCTTCCGTCAGGATAAGTATAGTTAAGATTTTCAACAATAATGGCATTCACAAATTGCACCTGTCAAAGATATAATAATTGAAACAAAAAATTTGAAAGCAATAATGCTTCTATAACTAAAACGAGAATAATCTCACTTACTTTGAATCTTCTTTTTCCATAGTAAACTGTCAGCTGATTTTCGGGGAGACGTGAGATTAAAGCTGCCTGATTTGAACGAAATGCATAAAGTTCCTTTGCAATTATATTCTGAACATAGTAGCGCGGAATAAGGTAGCGGTCTCTGCTGTTCACATCTATACGTGACTGTATCTGATAATAAACATGGGAATGAACTCTTTTAAAATTGTGAACTGCTCGAAAAAAAAGGAGAAAAAAAAGTTTCAGCCTGCCTGACCAAAAAAAATTAACAATATACAGAAACCCCTGTTTTCCAAGCCACTTTACCCCATAGATTAAAATGTTAAACACAAAAAATATACTCAATGAAACTGATATGACATATGAGAAATCAACAACTCTGTCTTCGATCAGACATGAAATAAAAATAAAAGTGTTAAAAAAAATCATAAATGTCACAATTAAAATATTTTTTTTTAATATTTCATCAAGATCAGCTTTAACCAGATACATCATCAACACAATTATAATAAGGGTGGTTATTCCCCATAGGAGCAAAGATTTTACGGCAATGAGAGTATGTAGAAGAACAGTAAAAATACAGAATACTTTTACATGGTGCACGGAACAGCCTCAATAAAATTCAGCCCCGGCTGATCGATATAGACAGTCACCTTAAAGCCTGCTTCCAACAGCAATGATTCCATTGCATTTCGATCTGGCATAATATCCTGACTCACCGGTGCGTCAAGGTGACTGTGAAATTCATTTAAAGAAACTGTGTCAGCGAGATGAAAGATATACAGTCGACCATGGTCCTTTAAAAATGATCTCAAACGATTTAATGCTGCCGCCTTATCTTCAACATGAGGGACTACAGCAAAAGCAAGAACGGTATCATAGGAAAAATTTTCAAGATCAAGATCTTCGATTAAGGCATTAATATATGTTATATTGTTGAATCCTGCATACTTCTCCCGAGCTGTTTGCAGCATTACTTCAGCTGCATCAACTGCTGTGATAGAACCATCAGGTCCTATTCTCCCTTCAATCAGGGGGATAAGCACACCGTTACCACAGCCGAGGTCCATAACCCGACTGCCCTTATTTAAATTAACTCTGTCAAGTATGGAATTAAGTTTTTCCAACCGCTCGCTGTTATTGCCGACCACATTATCCCATTGAGGCCCAAGCCTGTTGAAATAATCATTTTTTTTATTGTATGCTTCCATGCGGTATTTCACTCCTTGTCATTACCGGTAAGTTCATATATTTGAAGAGAGTTATTCTTAAGAATTTTCTGAGCAGAAGGAACCATTATGGGTACAAGAATAAAAATAAGTATTATTCCGGGAAAACTCTTCAATAAATCATATAAAGCAAAGGCCTTAAAAGAAATTTGAAATAGAGGCATAATGACAGAATAAAGCAGAAGAAGAAAAATCCTGTCCACAACAACAGCAACAGTAAGAATAACAACAAGTGGGAGAGCCGTCTTATTTCGTAATATAGAGATGACAAAACAAAACATAGCGAGTTCAACCGCCATCACAATAGCAATGGGCGGGTAAAAGGGGGGCATCCCCGTAAGAAGTGCTGAAAGAAGTGGTGTTACAAAACCCACTAATAATGCATTCCTGGGACTCAGGAGAAAACCACCAACAGCCAGAGGTAAAAACATTGGCAAGAATACCGACCCCAATCCGAAGAGATGTAAAATCATTGGTATTATTATACCAAGAGCCGAAAAGATTACAGCCAGCAAAATATTTTGTATATCAATTGTATCATTCACGGTATTACCAACTTTCAAATATGACTAATAATTGCATATAAATCAATATTTCGTAACACCTGTTTATTGTCAAGTAATTACCTCATTTTATATAGAGAGTTTTTTCTCATGTATAATCCAAAAATCAGTAGAATCTAAAAATATATATACCTTCGTGAATGAATTTTTTTAGATGGGATGTACACAATAACTTGAGAAATTCATTGACATAAGCCAAACATACGTATAGCTGGTGCACATAGAAAAAATTGAGGTAACAAAATGACTAAAATGGATATTTTTTCAAAAGATGAATTCGATGAAATAAAATTCACTGACATAAAGTGTACTTCAGAAAATTTAAAATATAAAATATTTGAAGATTGTGTTTTTGAAAACTGCAATTTTTCAGAAAGTAATTTTGACGAAAGTAAGTTTAATGATTGTGAATTTAATAATTGCAATTTAAGTATTACAAGTTTTAACAATTCAAAACTTCAAAATGTGATGTTTAAAAATTCAAAAATTGTTGGAGTCATATTTTCTTACTGTAATACTGATTTGTTGTTTTCTGTTAATTTTGAGAAGTGTATCATTAAGACTTCAAGTTTTTCACATTTGGATCTCTCAAAAACTTCTTTTATTGAATGTGAGGTAATTGAAACAGATTTTCTTGAAACAGATTTAACCGGGGGGTCCTTTGAAGATTCAAATTTGAAAGGATCAAAGTTTCAAAATTCAAATCTTTCAAAAGTTAATTTTTTAACTGCCTATAACTATTCAATAAATCCGATTGTGAATAATATAAAAAAAGCAAAGTTTTCTAGTTCTGAAGCTTTTTCATTATTAGATTACTTCGATATTATTATTGAATAATGACCAGCGTTAGGCGATTTTTTTTGCTTATTAGTTTTTAGCAGAGATATATTTCAAAGGATTTTTATTCACGGAGAAAAAGTCAATCCCAAAAGTGGTACCATCCCCCGCGACACAAAAGCATCCTAAAATCAATTTCCAAAAAATTAAAGGAACCCCATGCCTGCATCATCTTTGAATAGCCCGGGGTTTAAACCCCGGGCTATTCAAAGATGATGTACAGTAATCAATAACAAATTTCTCTACGGAAGGGATTAAACAGTACAGAAATTCTTGTACCTCTGAAGGGCAATGTGATACACTTCCTTTACCAGTTCCTGGGGATTATCCTGGTAATTGCTCATCCTTTTCGCTATCATTGAGCGAACCTGCTTCATATCGACAAAGGAGCCCCCAAAAGTAACATCAATCTCCCGCTCAACCGAAGCGTAGCTTTCACCGGCATGCTCAATACGAAGTCCAATAACATTATTCTGCCACATCTGGTGTTCTGTCTCAATATTTATCAATTCTTCAGATTTTTCTTTTTTCTCGCTGAAAACAACCAGGGAAGGAAGATATTCTTCCCACTGGTGTGATGCAAGCAGGGTGTTGAGTTCACCCTCAAAGTTAAAAAGAACCAGGAGCGACTCAAGAGATGAACCGTAAAGAGAAATGGTGGATTCAGAAACAATATTGCGGGAAGGATTAAAGGCAATTGAATTAACACTTGAGAAAGTTTTTGCCCCCGCCTCGCCTCTTCCGATATAAACTATTTCGTTATCCTGAAGATTCAGGCCGCCGAGATGCTTTTCAATCTCAAGGCTCTTCCTGTCACCGGAGATAAACCGGGTAACTTCCCCGTCATAGACTTCCTGTTTCAGCTCATTGGCTGCTATTTTATATTCAGTTGAGATTAAATTCTCTTTATTGAGACCCAGCCGTGTTACCAGTTCAATAGCTATCTCAAAGGGAATAGCGCTGAGTATCAGGGGATCATATTCTTTCAGATAACGGATGAAAACTTCGGAACCGGGAAAGAGCCGTGATTTTTTGCCGATTACCGACGCGCAGAAGGTCGGAACTTCCTTTAACAAAAACTCAGGGTAATAGACGGCAATTTTGAAAAATGAAAAGGGGATATTGCCCATCTCTGCGATCTTTCGGTTATTTTTATCAAGAATCTTCTCGAAATGCACTCCCGTTTCATCATAGAAAACCGAATCGAGAAGTTTGCTGTAATCCCCCACTTCAAGAAAATCTCCCATCCCGAGAAATATTTTTTTCGGCTTCCCGAGAAGACGGGCTGTTTCACGGATAAAGTCACGCTTTTCAAGCTGCTTATGCTCAAAGCCTTCTTCTATGCCGTGGTTAATAATAAGGTCGTACTTAACGTCCTTATTCGGGCCGCTGACTTCCTGATTTCCTGGTTTACTTTTCATTTCTTCTCCTCGGAAGAATTCCCCTGGCGGATATATACTAATGTGGCCCCCCAGTTTGAACCATCATCACTGAAGGACTCAACATCCGGGGCGTCACTGAGCAGGCGGTGCACCTCTGATTTTTTCTGTGATCTTCCCTTGCCATGGACGATACGAAGCCGGGAGAGCCCCTTCTCTTTTCCCTGTCTCAGGAACTCATGCACCACTATCCCGGTATCACGGGGATGAAAATGATGAAGATCAACTTCTGACCCGAAATCGATTTCTTCCCCTTCTGTATGCTCACCGGCTGTCATTGAGTTTCTTTCACTTCCTTTACAATACTCTTTTTGTGATCCCTACTGCAGTAAATATACTATATAAAGGACTATCACGGCCAGAATGATAAGGGCAACTGTAATTTTTATTCTCTTTGAACCATGGTCAACGGTCATGTCATGGAGAAATGCCCGCCCCTCTTCAGTGAGAGGGGCAGCTCCGTTATAATAGACCGCCACAACAGAACCGAAATCTTTCTCAATGGTAAAGACTTCAAAATCAAGATAGCCGAGATCGATGAGCTCCAGAAGCAGGGCAATCCACGGCTCGTCAATAAGGTTCCGGGTCTGCTTTTTTCCCTTCATTTCGCTGTAAATTCTCATAACAGACTCAATAACCCCGACATATTTCTGCCGGTGAAGAGACATTTCTTTCAGTTTTTTGCGATAATCTTCAGCCATGATAAAGCCGCCCTTTGCATCAATATGGGTAGAGTTACATTCTCCCATTTAACCCCCTGGAATCAACCAAAATATGTGTAAGCAGACCTTAAAGCTCCCGTGCCCTCACCCCGCCTCCGGCGCACCCTCTCCCATTAAAAATAAAAAAAAAGGAGAGGGTTCCTTGTTATGATGCCGGTTGATTCTCAAGGAGTAGGCCATGAAACTATTACAAAGCCCAATAATACATACTGACGCCTGAATTTTAATTTTTAAACTGCCTGTTTCTTGATTTCTCCCCCTCTCCTTTTCTTCTGTTAAATGGGAGAGGGGGCCGGGGGGTGAGGGCACGGGGCCCCCTGCAGAATCACCAGTTTTTGTAAAAAGGAAGATTAATCCATTGACAAACCGGGAAAAACTGGTTATATTGTAAACTGGTAATACCAAATACCAGAAACAGATAAGAAGGAAGATTATCGTGCTCGATTCACTGGAACCAATCAAAACCACCAGCCTCAAGGATATTTTCGTAACGCGGCTTGAAGAGCTGATACTTTCAGGCGAACTGAAAATCGGCCAGAAACTTCCTTCTGAGCGGGACCTGGCAGAGCAGCTCAATGTAAGCCGCCCCGTTGTCCATGAGGGGCTTGTTGAACTTGCGGCCCGGGGCATGGTCACCCTGAAGCCCCGTTCGGGAGCTATCATTAACGACTACCGGAAACAGGGCTCCATTACGCTTCTTTCTTCCCTCATCAATTACCATAAGGGCACCCTTGAGCCAAGACTCTTCAGCAGCCTCCTTGAGATGCGCATTCACCTTGAGACCGAATTCGCCCTCCTCGCGGCAGAAAGGCACACCGCAGACCAGCTGAAAGACCTGGAAAGACACCTCAAAAAGGAAGACCGGGCAATGAGTGAAGTCTCAGATTATCTCTACATCACCGACCTTGATTTTGATTTTCACCTCCTGGTTGCCATGGCAACGGGAAACATGATATATCCGATGATTCTGAATTCTTTCAAACAGGTATACACCAACCTGTCGAGCCAGTTCTTTAAAGACGAGACCGTGACCCGCAGGGTATTCGATTTTCACCGTGTTCTTGTGGACAAAATCAAAGCCGGCAACAGCCGTGAAGCGGCACTTATCATGAAGAGCATGCTTGAGCATGGTGAAGAAGCACTGCGTAAACTGGTAAAATAACCCCCCGGGAGGAGACTATGACGGCAGCAGCGAAAACACAAATGAAGGAGCCCGGCAACCTGTCAAAGCGGATTGAATGGCTTCGAAATTACTATTTTGAAGGCACCGACCGCCCCTGGAATAATGAATTTACCGCCTGGACCACCGGCACTCCCTGGGATGTTGTGTATAACGAACTGACCTACTACATTGTTCCTGAGACCTATGCCCTTATGCAGACCCTTGCCTCATCATACCTTCATGGGGCGCGGGAAGTTGAACTCCATGACGAATTCTGGAACTGGAGCCTGGTAGAGCGCCGGGCGTGGTTTGTGAAGGAAGTGATAGTAAACCGGGTGCCCATGGAAATCCTTCCCGGTGACCTCATCGCAGGGGCCCGCTTTAATGTCCAAACCTCCCTTTGCTTTAATAAGAAAGAAGCAAAAGAATGGTCAAAACTGGTTAATGGAAAAAAAGGCGCCCGGGCCGCCATGAAGACCTTTCACGATCATGGATACGGAAACAGCGGCGCCACGAGCGGCCACCTGATTCCGGGACATGAACGGGTTCTCAAGCTCGGCTGGAAGGGAATCCACAGTGAAGTGATACAGCATTACAATACCCTGAGCAAAAGAGAAAAAAAAGGACCAAAGGGCGCACAGCTTCGGGCCATGATGACATCAGCAACCATGGCCCGGGAAGTCGGGACAAAATATGCCGCCCTCTGCCGGGAACATGCAGAAAAAGAAAGCGACATTTCCCGGCGCGGTGAACTTGAAGAAATGGCCCGCATCCTTGACCGGGTTCCCTGGGAGGCACCGCAAAATTTTTACGAAGCCGTCCAGGCCCTCTGGTTAAACCATATGCTCATCATGACCGATGAAAACTATCCGGGACCGGGAGTAAGTTTCGGCCGCATCGACCAGTATCTCCTCCCCTGGTACAATGCATCTCTCAGCCAGGGAATGGACCGGGACTTTGCAAAGGAAATCCTGAAGTGCTTCTGGGTTCACTCCAATACGGCTTATGATGCGATGATCAGAAATGGCAACCAGGGAATCACCGCCGGTTTCGGGCAGCTCATGACCCTCTCAGGCATGGGTCCCGATGGCAGTGACCTGACGAATGATCTCACCTACCTGATTCTCGAAGTCATTGACGAGATGTCTCCTATACTTGAGCCAAAACCCAATGTACGGCTTCACCGAAAAAGTCCCGACGAACTGATTGACCGGTGTATAGAAATGATTGCCTCGAGCCAGGGGGCTCCATTTCTGCTCAATTTTGATGAACGCTCCATGGCGGGCATGATGCACCAGGCTGACCGGGGAAAACTCAGCGATCTGATCAATAAGAAAAATGTCCACGATTATGCTCCTGTCGGCTGCCTCGAAAACACCATGGTGGGAAATGACCGTTCTGGAACTGTCGACAATAACCTGAATCTTTTAAAGGCGGTAGAACTTGCTCTCACCGGGGGAAAAGACCTGCTTCCCTTCGTCGATCCCATGACGGGAAAAAGCGAAAAGGTTCGCCGAGAGGGACCCGCCACAGGAGACGCGTCGCGTTTTAAAGACTTCGAAGAATTCTGGGATGCCTATGCAGAACAGACCGCATACATTATTCAGCGGTGCGTTGACACCTATGAGCTTTCCGAATCAATCCGGGCCAGATTTTTTCAGACCCCCTACCTCTCATGTCTGGTTGAGGGCTGCCTTGAGCAGGGTCTCGACATCAACCAGGGGGGCCCCTGGATTAACTTTGCCACCATGGAAGCGGTCACCTATGCAACAACCGTCGACTCGCTCCTTGCCGTCAAGTTTCTTGTCTTTGAAAAAAAGGCCTGCACCATGGAAAAACTCATCGACACCCTCCGGGACAACTGGGAAGGACACGAGGTGCTTCAGGCTATAGCAAAGAACCGGGCGCCAAAGTACGGTCGTGACGATGATGAAGCCGATGCAATGGCCCTGCGGGTTATGAACCTCTGGTGCAATGAAACCTGGAAACACAAAACCAAATCAACCCGTCGACAGTTCAGACCCGGGATGCTCTCCTGGAACTACTGGGCAGGAGACGGTTACATTATGGCAGCCAGCCCTGACGGACGCCCCCGGGGACAATTTCTTTCAAACGCTATCTGTCCTTCCAACGGTGCTGACATCAACGGCCCAACGGCAAATGCCAATTCTGTCGGCACGGCACTGGGAGGCCGGGCAGAAGACGGCAAAGGCAACTGGGATGATTACATCAACCTGCTCCCCAACGGGGCAAGCCACACTATTACCTTTAATCCATCGATATTGAAGGACGAGTCGCATCGTGAAAAGTTCAGAGCATTCTTACGGGGCTACACTGAAAAAGGAGGCACGGCTCTGCAGATAAACATCCTTGATCCAGAAATGCTTATAGACGCCCAGAAGCATCCCCAGAACTACCGGCATCTTTTGGTTCGCATAACGGGTTATAACGCCTATTTTACATCAGTTGGACGGGAGCTTCAAAATGAGGTAATCAAAAGGGTGAGCCATAATAAATTCTAAATAAACTAAAGGCTCGAAACATCGCATTGAAGGCGCGAATGCGCATTCGCGCCTTCAATGCGATGTTTCGAATACACCTTTAAGAATTATAAAAGCAAATGAACGATAAAAAAAACATAAAAGGCACCATCCTCGAAATCGTACGGATGTCAACGGAAGACGGCCCGGGTATACGCACCACGGTATTCATGAAGGGATGCTCCCTGAAATGCTCCTGGTGTCATAACCCGGAAAGTCTTTCGATGAATCCCCAGGTGCAATGGGTCGCCTCGAGCTGCATCGGATGCGGCCACTGCCTTGAGGTATGTCCCACTGGTGCCCTGAAACGGGAAAACAATAAGATTCTCATAGACCGAAAAAACTGCACGGGCTGTGGGACCTGCGCGGAGACCTGCCCCGCCATGGCAATGGAACTTCTGGGCCGCCAGTGGGACAGTGAAGAGCTGGTAACTGAACTACTCAAGGACCGGGCCTGGTTTGAAAAATCAGGAGGCGGCGTCACCCTCTCAGGCGGAGAGGCGGCCCTTCAGGCTGAATTTTCTCTCCAGGTTCTCCGCCGCCTCAGGGAAGAGGGCATCAGGACCGCCCTTGACACCTGCGGCCAGATTCGCTGGGAGGCTCTTGAAAAGCTGCTCCCCTACTCTGACCTTGTTCTCTATGACCTGAAAGAAATCGACCCGCTGCTTCACAAAGAATTCACCGCAGTCTCTAATGAGCTTATCCTGGATAATTTCCTAAAAATCGGCCGCTTCATGAAAAACCATATACTTCCTTCATCCCTCTGGATACGTACCCCGGTAATTCCCGGAGCGACGGCAACAGAAAAAAATATTACCGGCATCGGAGACTTTTTAAAAAGTAATTTTAAAGGAAGTTTTGACCGCTGGGAGCTCTGCGCATTTAATAATCTCTGTCGCGACAAGTACCTTCGCCTCGGTACCCGGTGGAAGTTTCATGATAGGGAACTTCTTTCTTCAAAAGAAATGGAATATCTGACGGGCCTTGCGCGAAGTACCGGCGTCGATCCCTCACTGATCATCTGGACCGGTTCCACGCGTCTTGAAGACAATGACACAATGGAAAAAGAAAACAACAGCACTTCCGACTCTATCAAAAGACCGGGAACCTGCTGACACCGGGAGAAAAAAATGAATACACGAGACTACCTGACAGCTGAAGACATCACCGCTTTTACCCCCGCCGAAAAAGTCGGGATAGTGGCAACGGTAAATGACGATAACCTTCCCCACATCTCTCTTTTAACCTCGCTCATGGGAGAAAAAGAGAAAATGCTCACTATTGGTGAATTCTCTACAGGCCTCAGCAAAGGATACATGACACGGAATAAAAAAATTGCCTTTGCCCTTCTCACCATGGACAAACACCTCTGGCGCGGCAGGGCCATCTGGAATCATCTCTCCAAAGAAGGTCCCCGGTACGAGGAGTATAACCAGCAGCCGATGTTTCGGTATAATACATACTTCGGCATCAATACGGTTCATTATCTTGACCTGGTAGATATTGAAGGACCGGCCCCTCTTCCCATGGGAGGCATTATAGCATCAGCAGTGAAGACTATTGCAGCTAAAGGCGGCGCCGCGGCAAAAGGTAAAGAGACTATCTTAAAACCCTTTGCTCTTGAGCTTTTCAACAAACTCGATGCCATGAAATTTCTCGCTGCTATAGACGATGAAGGCTTTCCCTTTATTATTCCCGTTATCCAATGCCAGGCCGCCGATACGGGACACCTTTTCTTTCATCCCGGTCCCTTTGGCCATGAACTCGATAAAATTGCCGAGGGTACCCCCGTGGCACTCTTCGGTCTGACCATGCAGATGGAAGACGTACTGGTTCGGGGAACTTACCGCACACCAAAACGATATCGGGGTATAAAAGGCGCTGTAATTGATATCGACTGGGTCTATAATTCCATGCCCCCGAATCACGGGCAGATTTACCCGAAGGTGCCGTTAGAGGCAGTGAAAGAGTTTTGATTATAGAAGATGCCGGTTTTCAACCGGCATCTTCTATAATTAATTAAGCCCATTTAGGCCGGCTTTTTCACCCCTGTGAAATCTGCAAAAAAACTTCCCACAATCTTCCTTTTTTTTAAACAACTGCTTGCAGATTATTCTTTTTATTGTTACAAAGGACAACACAATGTCTCATATAGTATCTTAAAAAGCTGATGGTGGTTATAATACCGCCAGGGATCACAAGGAGAGTATCACAATGAAAAAATATTCACTCGCTATTGCAATTCTATTTCTTTTCACCGGCTGTTTTTCAACCCTTCCTCCAAAGATAAATGAGGTCTACCTTAGTGAAAAGTCTGATGCAGACAATGGTAAACTCGAAGGTATTGAAAAATCGATCATTAAGATAACCGATGATAAGGCGAAAATTGAAAAGGAAGTTAAAATAATCGCACTCGACATAACCATTGCTAAAAAAGAAAGAAACCGCCACGAGGCTAACGAAGAATTGCTGAATGAAAAGCAAAAACTGAATATCCTGAAAAAGGATACAGCCGGAATTCAAGAAACAAAACAAAAAATAGCGGCATCAAAAAAAGCCCAGGTCGATACAGGCAAAAGAATAAAATACCTTAAAGCAAAAGAAGATAACCTGGAAAAACAGGTAGATGTCAAAGAATCAGAACTGGCCGTTAAAGTGGCAGAACAGCTGCTGGTAAAGGCAAAAATCGCCCGTGCCAACCAGGAGAAAATGATGAAAGGCGCCGATGAAAAGCAGAAAAAAAATCTCATCGATGTGTCCCAATACCAGAAGTACTATGACAGCCAGAAAGGATCTCTCGACCGGGCGGAAAAATCCCTGAGAGATTCAGACAAAGAACTCAAAAAAGCTGAAAGTAACAAATAACAAATACACCGGAAGAAAAACTGACATTTCACGATTTCCCGGGAGAATAATATGAAAGAATACATCAATGCATCTATGATCATTACGGCTGTTGCGGTACTAATCTATTCCGCGGCCCCGGCCTCAGCGGGACTCTTCGGCCCTACGGATCTTGAAAAATGCCGAAACGCAAAGGTTGCCACAGGGCTGAAACTGAAGTACTGCTACAAGGATAAAGCAAAAACTGAAAACCAGCTCGCGTCCCTGAAAAAACAATGCCGCAACGAAAGGGCAAACCTCGCCAGCAATATCAGAAACCTTGAAAACAATGTCGCTTCATTAAAAAAGCAGCTTAGGGCAAGTAAAGACCAGCGGAGTGATGAAAAAAAACTCGCGGCTGCACGAATTTCTCAACTTGAAAAGACCATTGCCATTCTCAAACAGAACAGCAGCCAGAAAGAACAGGGGCTTCTCGCCCGGCTGAAGGCAATGGAAAAGCGTTATGAAAAAGAAATTAATCATAAACTGGCACAGCTCAGAAGCGAGCGGGAAAGATATCTCCGTGAAATTGCTGACCTGAGAAAAAGTCATGCCGTTGAAATCACAAAGCTTCAGGGGGTCATTGACCGTTTAAATGATGAGCTTTCGTCCCTGAAAAAGCTGACGACAAAGCAGAAAGAAGAGCTCGAACGCCTTGTCGCCCAGGAGCGTGAACTTGAAAAACAGCTCCAAAAGGAAATTCAAAATGGTGAGATCAGGCTGAAAAAATTTCACAACAAGCTGATCATCAACATAGACAACCGAATCTCCTTTGATTCAGGTTCAGCCAGGCTGAAAAAAGATATCCGCCCCGCTCTGAGTAAAATTGCCCGTATTCTGAACAACTACCCGGAAAACAGCATTGTCATCGAAGGCCACACAGATACCGATAAAATCCGGGGGGGAAGAAAGTTTAAAGATAACTGGCATCTCTCAACAGAACGGGCCCTCTCCGTACTGAGATATATACTTCGAAACAAGAATCTCGACAAGTCGCGTTTTTCCGCCGCCGGATATGGAGAATTCAATCCTATTGTTCCCAACAATACAGGTATTAACAAGGCCCTTAACAGACGGGTGGATATTGTTGTAATCCCCCGGGTTAACAAAAAATAATCTGATAGAAAAAAAACCAGTACAAAAATAACTTTTTATACATGGCCGCTGAGAGGCGGCCATGTATAAATAATATTATTAATCTTGTATCCTGGAACCCCTGTGATATGATTTGATAAAATATAAGGAATATGCTTCCATTGATATAAATGAACGAATTATTTCAAAAGCTAATCACCCCCGGCAATGAGATACTTATCCTTGCCCTTTTAATAATCCTGGGGCTTGTCTTTTCTAAAATAGCAGTCTTTCTCAGACTCCCCCAGATTACCGGCTATATTGTTGCTGGTATTGTTATCGGCAACCCGGTACTCCACCTGATATCTCCACGAAACTTTGAAAGCCTTCAGAATATAAACCTCGTGGCCCTCGGTCTAATGTCTATAACAATCGGGGCTCACCTGAATTTCTATAAGCTTAAAAATACGGGAAAACGGGTTATTGGCGTACTCCTGGGAGAGACGATACTCTCCTTTACCCTCGTCTACTTTGCCCTTCGAATGCTGACGGAAAAAGATCAGCTTCTTTCTTTTTTAATTGCCTCCATAGCTATTGCAACAGCACCTGCGGCAACGGTCGCAATAGTAAAAGAATCCCGTGCCAAGGGACTTGTTGTCAACACACTGATGCCGGTTGTGGCCATCAACAATGTTATATGTATTGTAGTATTTGGAATTGTTGCCGATGTTATCAGCCTCAATGGTTCCGGTACTGCTTCGCTGCTCGGACTTCTCTCTCTCTTCGGCAAAGAGATAGGAATAGCAGTAATAATCGGTGTTACCGGGGGCTACCTGCTTAAATTCTTTTCAGAGAAAAACATTGAATCCGGAGGACAGGTTCTTACCCTGGTATTTCTCACGGTTCTCGCAGCTACCGGCCTCTCCCAGTTACTGCATATTAATTCCATGCTTCCCTGCATGGTTATCGGTATTGTTATTACCAACACCAGTATCTATAAGGGAGTTATCCTCTCTATCTTTGAAGAGATAGAATATCTCATCATGATTATCTTTTTTGCCCTTGCGGGAGCCCATATTGATATCAGCAACCTCGGCGCGGCGGGTTTTGTCGGGTTCATTTATTTCTTTGCCCGTGGCATCGGTAAATTCGCAGGGGGAACCCTTGGAGCCTATCTTGCCCGGGCCCCTAAAACGGTTATTAAGAATATCGGTTTCACCCTCCTGCCCCAGGCGGGTGTTGCGATAGGTCTTGTTATTCTTGCGGGAGGGATCAAGTCTCTCGAGGGAGAAATCGACTTTATTACCACCCTGGTACTGGCGGTTGTAGCACTCAATGAAATCATCGGCCCTCCCCTTGCCAGAACAGGGCTTATCAAGAGTGGTGACGCGGGACAGGACAGACCGAAACTAATAGAATTTCTGCTGGAAGATTACATAAAGCCGAGCCTGAAGGCACAAACCAAGGACGAGGCAATCAGGGAAGTCATAGATTTTTTCATCAAGTCCCATGGAGGAAACCGGGAGCTAGAGAAGACCATCCTTAAATCAGTTCTCGAACGTGAAAAGGAAGGTTCTACAGGTATCGGCCATGGAGTTGCCATACCCCACGGGGTTGTTGAAGAAGGCCCGGTAATAATGGGAGTACTCGGCCTTTCAAAGGAAGGAATTGACTTTAATTCAATAGACGGCGAACCGGTTCACCTGATAATCCTGATCATAACGCCGGCGCACCATAAGGCTGACATGCACCTCTCGGTACTCAGCGAGATATCAAAAATACTTTCAGACAATTCAACACTCAAGCGGGTATTTGCCTCTGATACGGCTGCAGAAATCTGTGAGATCATCAGCGAGAAGGAAAATAAAAACTTCAATTACTTTCTTGATTGATTTCATTCAATAACAGACAAAAAGGGGAACCATTCTGGTTCCCCTTTTTGTCTGTTATTGAAAAAGCTTATCTCATCGTTTTTGGTCCACCAGAACAAGCATATCAAAGGGTTCCGGTTTTAGTTTTGGGGCTTCCATTTTACCACGAAGCAGACCGTCTTTATAGTAGAACTCGAGGGTACCGACATAGGCCTGTTTCTTTCCCTGGCCCCTTACAACGGTTGCTGCATCTCCGGGTCTGACAATTTGTCCAGCCTGTATTTCGAAGAGTATTAATTTCAGGTTTCTTCCATCAAGGATAATTCCCTGGGCTACATTCGAGGCTTTCAGGTGATGCTGCATCGCGTACTGGTACCCTTCAAGGGACCGGCTTAAACTTCCCCACAATACTTCATATTCTTTTACGATATTTTTCGTTAATGCATCAATTGCCCGGATTGACGGGGCAACAGAATTGATATTGGGAATACTCCGAAGGCGCTGAACCAGCAGAAGGTCATCTTCGATATTTTTACGTAATGCATTAAAACGACTTTCATTGAATCCGGATTTTTCTTTCAGTAAAGCCCTGTAGGCCGCGATGTTCGGAATTGGATCGGTTTTATCACTTCCCTTCTCCGCCACGATTGCCTTTAGACGGGAAGAACGGAAAATTGGATTATAGCGGAGTGTCAGGTAACGCATATAACTCTCATAATAATCACGTACCCCCTTCATGCCGCGAGTCCGTGAATCTTTCAATTTTTCCATTTTGAGATTATTCAGGCGGTCTTCATTGGTTACATAACCCTCAGCTTTCTTCTTTTTGATGCTGGCGCGGTTTTTCCTTATTTCAGTCTCCAGTGCCCAGAGCTTTCTTTTTTCCTGAAGAATTTTTCCGTTATAACGCGCCCGCCCCCACCTGAGGTTCTGGGCTTCTTTTTCCCGGATAGCCTTGAGCTTAACTTCCTTTTCAGCCTGGGGAATGTTCATGGCGGTTACATCGAGTTCCTGGCTGAGGCTTTTTTTGCGGATATCAAGAATATCATTAAGCATTTCGATTCGAATGGCCTGAATGCGCATGCTGACCATTTCGATACGCGCTTCGCTTATATTAGCTGACTGAAGAACTTCTTTCAGACGAAGGTCTTCGAATTCTTTTATATCAATAGGAACATCTTTATCTTTTTGAACAAGATAGTTTGTAAAGGCATAGGTGAGAAAACCGATTATCGCGGTAAAAAGAAAAATTGTAATATAAAGCCGGTAGCTTTTATTCTTTTTAGTCTTTGCAAATTCATCTTCAAGAGAATAGACTTCTATTTTCCCGTCAACGTCCCGTATTTCATCAGGAAGAAAACTTGAACCGGGAGCAGCCGGCAGATTTTTTATTTTGTCGTCATTTCCCATATGCCCTTCCAGTCTTTCGGAGCTTTCTCTTTAGTTCGTGACCTGAGCTCTTCTGCAGGAGGAAGCTTGCAGTTTTTAAAATTTTCATGAGCCAGCTTCCAGTCGCCACTGTAGAAAAGTTTCAATCCCGCTTCATAGTAGGCAATCTGTTTTATCATTCGATCATCAACACTGTCTTCAAGAATAGGCCAGTAGATTTTGACGCCCTTTGTTTTTCCCTTTACCATCACGGTATCGATCTCAAGAAAGCTGATGCCGTGATCTTCTACATTATCTTCGATGTCTTTTTTGATATATTCTGAACAGATAACCGGCGTCTTGTATACTCTGGTCAGGCCCTCAAGGCGTGAGGCGGCATTTACATTATCTCCGATAACCGTACTGGTCATCTGCACGTATGAACCGAGGGTTCCATAAAAAACCTCACCGCCGTCGATACCAACACCTATTTCGAGAAGCACCGCTTTATAGACCCTGGCCTCAGCCTTTGTCAAGCCACCCTTCTGGCCCTGCATTTTATCTTTAATATCTTTCATTCTGCCGCGAAGAATCCGGGTTACCTTATGCAGTTCATATCCCGCGATAACTGCATTATAAGATTTATTTCCCGTTGCGTCTTCCAGGGTTCCGAAGACTGCAAGTATGGCGTCACCTATAATTGAACCGATGACTCCGTCATGTTTTACAACCTCACGAATCGCCCGGTCATAATGCATGTTTAAGAGTTTAATAATATCAGTACCGAGAGTTTCAGTTATAAAGGTAAAACTCTTAATATCAGAGAAGAGAATGGCAAGTTCTCTTTTTTCGCCTTCAAGTTTAACTTCAAGGTCCTGATAGGCCTTCTGCACGACGTCTTTACTGGCAAACTTCTGAAAAATAGAGACCAGGTTCCCCACTGTATTTGATAGAGAGTTGAAAGCGGTTCCGAGATAAGTAATATCGTCATTTGAAGCGCCATCAAGAGGTATAATACCAAGCTGCTGGTTCTTAATCATGTTGCGAATGGCGGTAGACATGGTATTGATGTATCTCAGTATAAACCTGAGGCTTCGGTTACCCACAAAGGCAGCGAGAAGTGTAATGGCGCAGATGATTATACCGACTACCAGAAATATTTTCCGTGACGGACCCCTGAATTCACTCAGTTCTTCGGCCCTGACAACAAAGGCGTCCCACTTTTCATTGTACTTATACATGCCGAAATACGTTTCATCATTGAAAGTGAAGTCAGCCTGTCCTTCATCAACGTTTTTCGCGAGATCAGCGGTCCACTTTTCCAGGGAGAAGGTATCAGGAAACAGTTCATTTTTAGAAATTTTCGAAGATTGAAAAAGTACATTACCATTTGGCTGAACCCCGATAATGACACCCTTTTCACTTTTCAGAGAATGTTTTCCCCGTTTTTCAATGCTTTCAATAGAACCTTCAAGGTTGGAATCGAATTTATAGATTTCATACTGGTTATTGCAGTATTGATAGATATTCTTTAAATCTTTAGTAAGAAGCTCATTAAGAAGCTTAAAATGCTGACTTCTATTGTAGACAAGATTAATATAATTTGTGGTGAAATTAGATATGAGCATAAAGAGAGTAAAGGTAATTACTATCTTTATGGTCACAGGGAAAATCCGTGTATTATTTATTTTATCGCCAAACATGATTTAGTACTATACTGATCAAAATAATAATGTCAATAGCAATAGTCAAAAAAAATTAAAATATTTTAATGACCATCGTTCACATTGATTCCACTATGCAAACATTATAGATGCTTATAAATTTATTTCTCTCGTGATTCGACTCCATAAAAACCTGCAGAGCATTATGGAAGGTTCGGGGCAGATATTTTATTAACAGTGACTTTTCTTTACACCTGCGGCACATATCCAAGCTGATCAGAAATCATCTGGCTGGTATAGAGAAGCCCGTTTATCATTTCTTCCCGCCGCGATTTTATATTTTCAGCATTGCCGGTAATAGCGATTGCCGCAAAGACCTGCCCGTCGTAATTAAAAATCGGTGCGCCGATACCCGCAAGCCCCACGACATTTTCTTCCTTATCAAAACTGATTCCCTTTTCCTTTACAATCGTCAGTTCATCAAGAAAATCTTCGCGTTTGGTAATAGAATTGGCAGTCATCGGTGTAAAGGTGTAGCCTTTGAGCAGTTCATTTCGCTGATTTTCTTCAAGGCTGGCATAAATCACCTTTCCGATCGAAGTGCTGTGAGCGGGAATGACCGAACCGGCCTGGGGCATCGCCATAAACTTGTTTTCAGGCTCGATTCTCAAAAGCACGACGATATGATTACCTACCAGCATTCCGAGATTTACCGGTTCATTGAACTGAAAGCAGAGACGCTCCATCCAGACCCGGGCAATGTTAACCAGGTCCATGTTGGTGGCATATTTCATGCCAAGCTGAAAAAGCATCGGTCCGAGGCGGTACTTTGATGTAATGGGATCTCTTTCAAGATAATCCATTTCAAGAAGGGTGAGAACAATACCCTGTACTGTGGTTTTCGGCAGTCCGAGATGCTTTGAAAATTCGGTAATACCGAGGGGCTTCTTTTCATGTATAAAAAGAGAGAGAATGTCTCCTGCCCGTTTAACGGACTGTATTCGTCTTTTGCCTGATGATGCTTCTTTTTCCATATCATGCTCACATTTATTTGATTGATTCACATATTACTGCTATTTTTTTCTTATCATGTAAATTCAAAGGTATAAGCGGATTTCTTCTAAAGGCGCGGAAGCGCATCCGCGCCTTTAGAAGAAATCCACGCCTTTTGGTTAAAATACCTGCTCACCCGGAGGCCCCCATGAAACGCATACTTAAAATTTCAGCTGTCATACTAATCCTTCTGCTTACTTCCTTTACCATTGTCTACTATAAATTTCCCGGCACAGTTATCAAAGGGAGCCTTGCAATGGCCCGGATGAGTGCCGGCCTTACTGAGTCTTCTATCGAGGCCGCTGAGCATCGATGGCCCTACCTTGCCGGCGGTTCTGGCGAAGCAATGGTTTTACTTCACGGCTTCGGAATGAACAAGGACCTCATGGTACCTGTTGCCGCACAGTTGACAGACAGATACCGGGTCATCATACCCGACCTTCCCGCCTTTGGTAAAAATAAAGAAATAGCGGGAAAAGACTACTGTATTGACAGGCAATCAAAACGCTTAAACCAATTTCTAACCGCTCTTCAGGTCAAACAAATCCATCTCATCGGTGTTTCCATGGGCGGCGGCATCGCTTCATGGTTCACATCAGAATATTCTGACAAAGTAAAAAGCCTTACCATCATCGGATCGATGGGCACAAATCCCGGTAACAAATCCGCCGCCATAGAAGACTACAAAAAGGACAACAGCCGGACCCTCTGCATAAAAACACGCAAAGATATGGACCGAGTATTTAAACTTGCCTATAAATACCCTCGTCCCATGCCGGAGCATTTCAAAGAATACCTTTTGCCGATTTTCGCTTCTTATCACCAGTCCCATACCAGGATTATTGTAAAAATGGTAAAGAAGAATCTTACATGCCTGGAACCGCGACTCAGGATGATCCAGGCTCCCACTCTCATTCTCTGGGGTTCTGAAGACCGTATCTTTCCAGTTCAATGCGCCAGAACATTTCACCGGGGCATTAAAAAAAGCCGCCTGGTGGTCATTAAGGACTGCGGCCATATTACTTTTGCAGATCAGCCGAAAAAGACCTTTGCCGCCATGAATGACTTTCTGGTGCATTTGTAACACCTGCTCTTCAAAAAGACTCAAAGCGCTCACTCCCGAAGGCGCTCACCCCGAAAGCGCGAAAACGGTTTCGCGCCTTCGGGGACCCCAAAAATAATCAAACTTCCCCATTAATCTATTGACATTTCCGGAAACATTAGCTACATATGTAGCATTGTGTTCGACTATTACGCACACGTCAACCATTTTTTACTGTAAACAGGCTCAATCATAAAAATAAAATCAGGGGGTTCTCGAATGCACGAACAAAAACCATGGCTTAATTTTTACGGAAATATTCCTCACACTATCGATTATCCACGCTGCACTATGTATGAGGCAGTGAAGCTCTCAGCTGAGAAAAATCCCGGGGCAATCGCCTATGACTTTATGGGATACACATCAACGTATAAAAACTTCCTTCAAGAAATTGAACAGGTTGCCGAGGCGCTTGCCGATCTCGGCCTGAAAAAAGGAGACCGGATAACCATCTCGATGCCCACAACTCCCCAGGGCGTCATATGCTTTTACGCGGCAAACCGAATCGGCGCCGTTGCCAGCATGATTCACCCCCTTTCAACCGAAGAGGAAATAGAATTCTACATAAATGTCAGTGAAAGCAGCTTTGCCCTGACCATCGATGCCTTTTACGGAAAATTTAAGGATATGCCCTCAAAGACAGGCCTTAAAAAGATAATCCTGACCTGCATCCCCGATTATCTTCCCGCAATTAAAGGCATCGCTTTTAATCTTACTAAAGGAAGAAAGATACCAAAGGTGCCTGCAGACCCGAATGTAGTATGGTGGAAAGACATAATGGCTGCCTCTCATCCGAAGGCCCCCGACTCAGGAATGGCCCCCGATGACATGGCGGTTATCCTCTACAGCGGCGGTACAACGGGAAAGCCGAAGGGGATTATGCTTTCCAACTATAATTTTATTTCCGAGGGAATGATGTGTGCCGCCTGGGCGAAAATGGATGATTCTGATGCCATACTAGCGATTCTCCCGATTTTTCACGGCTTCGGCCTCGGTGTCTGTATCAATGCCGCCTTTATGGGAGGAGGGAAGTCAATCCTGGTTCCTACCTTTACACCCGAGGATGTGGCAAAGCTTATCAAAAAGAAACGTCCCACTTTTGTCATCGGGGTTCCAACACTTTTTGAGGCCCTGAACAAGAATCCCCTTTTCAACAAAACAGACCTCACATGCCTCAAAGCGACCTTCAGCGGTGCCGATACTCTTCCGCGGGTAGTAAAGGAACGCTTCGAGGCTATCGTCGAACGCCAGGGAGGCGGAGTCAAACTTCTTGAAGGATACGGCCTCACTGAAGCGGTTACTGCAATTATGGCTACGCCCATGGATGAGTATCGAGAAGGAAGTATAGGCATTCCTTTCCCCGACATGGACATGAAAATAATAAAGAACGGAACAACTGAAGAGGCTCCCCTTGAAGAGGAAGGTGAAATCTGCATAAACGGCCCGGCAGTCATGCTGGGATACCTCAACCAGCCTGAAGAAACTGCAGCGGTACTCAAAAAGCATGACGACGGCAAAATATGGCTTCATACCGGTGATATCGGTGTTATGGATGCTGACGGCTTTTTCTACTTCAAGCTGCGGCAAAAAAGAATGATAAAGACTTCAGGCATGAATGTCTACCCGGCACAGGTTGAAGAAATTATTTATCAGCATCCTGATATTGATGAAGCCTGTATCATCGGTGTACCGGATGTTGAACAGGTACAAAAGGTAAAGGCCTTTGTAGTGCTGAAAGATAAATCACTGGAGAGCGACGAGAAGGCACAGGAAATAATTGACCATTGCCGCACACACCTTATAAAATGGAGCTGTCCACGGGAAGTTGCCTTTACCAGTGAACTTCCGAAAACACTGGTCGGCAAGGTTGCCTTTAAGCAGCTCGAAGAACAGGAAATTGAACGGCTCAGGGCCGCCGGTGAATACACCGGAGAGAATTAAAAAACTGGAGGCTTTAAGACATGAGTATATACAGCAGATTTCATGAAGTAGCCGGCGATCCCCACGCCTATGCGCGGGACTGGAAAAATCGGACCGGCAAAAAGGTTGTGGGGCATTTCTGCACCTACACACCTGAAGAATTTGTTGCCGCTGCCGGGGCCCTTCCCTTCAGGCTCTTCGGCACGACAGAAGACATTTCAATGGCCGACAGCCATCTCCAGGCTTATGCCTGTTCCCTGGTTCGCGGGGGCCTTGAGGATGTTCTCAGGGGAAACCTGGAATTTCTCGACGGGACGGTTTTCCCCCATACCTGTGACTCCATTCAGCGCCTTTCAGATATATGGCGCCTCAACGGGGGCATAAAAAATCACTTCGATGTTATTCTTCCGGTTCAGATTCACACAAAGAGCTCACAGGAATATTTTATCGATGTACTCCATAAATTCCGCGCGGAGCTTCAGGAAAAAATGGGTACAGAAATCACCGATGCGTCCCTGAAAAAGACAATCATTCTTTACAATGATGTCAGGGAACACTTAAAAAAACTTTACACCCTGCGAAGCGCACACCCCTCCCTCATCCCGGGCCATGACATGAACGCTCTCGTCAAGGCCTCAATGGTCATGGACAAAGAAGAATTTTTAAAGGAAGTAAAAGTCGTCCTTAAGAGTCTCGAGGGTGCCGACGGTGGTGCAGAAAGCAGCAATAAGCGAATAATTCTCACCGGGGGCATCTGCAACAGTCCTGACATATACGGACTTCTTGATAACCTGGGAGCAACCGTTGTCTGGGATGATCTCTGCACGGGAACCCGCTATTTTGAAGGAACCATTTCTTCAGAGGGAAATCCTGTTGAGGCAATCGGCGCACGCTACCTTGAACGCGACCTCTGTCCCGCCAAGCACCGGGGCAACACCTCACGGGGAGACTCGCTTCTTGAAACCGTAAAAGAACATAATGCCGCAGGTGTTATTTTCATGTTTCTGAAGTTTTGTGATCCCCAGGGATTCGATTATCCTTACATGAAAGAAATTCTTGATGGGGAAAAGATCCCCAGTATGCTTCTTGAAATAGAAGAGCAGCTTCCTGCCGAGGGACAGCTGAAAACACGATTCGAAACCTTTATCGATATGCTGTAAGGGAGGAAGACCATGACAGATACAACAGCGACAACAAAACAAAAAATCATAGATCCTGAGAAGGAGAAGCGAAAAATAAAATCCGTCAAGCGCATGAAGCAGATCATGACGGAGTATTATATTGAAGCAAAGCAGGCAAAACAGAATGGAAAAATGGTTGCCTGGATTACCAGTGGCGGCCCTGTTGAGCCCCTTATCGCCTTTGATGTGATTCCTGTGTACCCGGAAAATCACGGCGCCATGATCGGGGCGACAAAGATGGGAGTAGATCTTTGCGAAAAAGCCGAAGAGATGGGCTACCCGAGTGACCTCTGCAGCTACGCACGGGCTGACATTGCCTGCGCCGCAACTAACGGGGGCCCCATCGGCGGCCTGCCGAAACCTGATTTTCTCGTATGCTGCAACAATATCTGCGGTACCGTGCTGAAATGGTACGAGGTCATGGCCCGATACTTTAACGTTCCCCTTTTTATCTATGACACTCCTTTTATTCACACGGATTTTTCCGACGAGGCGAAGCGTTATCTCAGACGTCAGCTCGATGACTACATTGAGTTCCTTGAGCAGGTAACGAAAAAAAAATTAGACGAAGAAAGAATGAAGGAAGTAGGAAAACTCGCCCTCCAGGCACAGCGGCTCTGGCAGGATATACTTGACACCACCATGCACAAACCGGCACCGATGACCGCCTTTGATGCCTTTTTTCACCTGGCACTCATCGTTACCCTCAGGGGTACCCAGACAGTAGTCGATTACTACACCGAGCTGAAAGAAGAAATGCTTCAGCGGGTCAAAGACGGTATATCCATGGTTCCCAATGAAAAATACCGGCTCCTCTGGGACAACCTCCCGGTATGGTACAGAACCAAGTGGCTGTCAGATAAGTTTGCCTCACACCACGCAGCACTGGTATCAGATACCTACACATCAGCCTGGAGCGGGGTCATGCACCTGATTGATGAGAATGATTTTTTTAACACCATGGGACTCGCATACTCTCATGCCTACATTAACACGTCCATTGACATGATGTTCAAAAAGGTCAAAGAGATGGTCGAAAAATACGACGTCGACGGCATGGTGATGCACAGCAACCGGAGCTGCAAACCCTACTCGCTGGGCCAGTATGATCTTCAGAAACGGATATTAAAAGAGCTCAATATTCCTACATTGATTATTGAAGCTGACATGGTTGATGAACGAAACTTCAGCGAAAGCCAGATTGAAACAAGAATCGATGCGTTTATGGAGATTTTGAAAAATAAGCAATAAGGTACAAGTGACAAGGTACAAGTTAACTTGCTGCAATAAAGCAAGCTTGTTCCTTGTACCTTTATACTTGTTACTCTCATAGAAGTTGCACATAATCATTTTCAGTAATAAACAAAATTCAAATCTTTCTAACAGGAAGTAACCTCAATGAATTGTACTTATAATTTTAATGAAAAAGTTTTTTTAGTAACGGGGGGAAGTAGAGGCATCGGTCTTGAAATTGCCCGCGCCCTTCTGCAGGGAAACGCCCGGGTAGCCATCTGCGGCAGAAAAGAAGAAAACCTGGCGAAGGCTGCTGCTGAACTCAATGCCGGCGACAAACTTCTCACCATACAGGCCCATATTGCTAAAGAAGAGGAAGTAAACCGTCTCTTTGATGAAGTTACGGCAAAATTTTCACGAATTGACGGACTTATCAACAATGTCGGCATGAATCTTTTTACACCTTCGGTTGCCGAGACAGAGCCATCCATGTGGCAGAAAATTATCGACTCAAACCTGAACGGCACCTTCATGGTATCCCGGAAAGCGGCCCTCATCATGAAAGAACAAAAAGCAGGAAAAATCATCAGTATTTCATCAATTGCGGGAAGAAAAGCCTCTGCCGGCATGGGCGTCTATGGTATTGCCAAGGCGGGTATCGAGATGATGACCAAAGTACTGGCTTCAGAACTGGCATTCTTCAATATCCAGGTTAACGCGGTTGCGCCGGCAATGATCAGGACTGATTTCAGTAAACCCTTCTGGTCTAATGACGACATCCACAGTGAAGTAATAAAAGGAATCCCGGCAGGACGTATCGGTGAACCTGAAGATGTGGTTGCGCCGACCCTTTTTCTTGCCAGTGAAGAATCTTCGTATATCACCGGTCAGACCATCTGTGTTGACGGGGGAGCCACGGTTCGTTGATTTACTAATAGGCCGGGGTTTAAACCCCGGCCTATTAGTAAATATGTTAATTGAAGGTAGCAGAAAAGGCAATACCGCCGTAATAATTATACATTTTATTAGACACGCCCTTATCTTTCATATAGGCGAATTGACCGACCAGTGCAACACCGAGTCCCCAGTTTTCGGAAACCCACCATTCTTTACCAAGAGAAAGAGTAGTACCAAGGCCATACTCTGACTCTCCTGAGCTATAAGAATCTTCCAGTGTTGCCTTGCTGGCAGTTACAGACAGGGAAAGATATACATTAGAAGGCATAACATAATAAGAAAAACCACCCCCAAGACCTACGACTGAAACAGAGACACCTTCAGCAGTACCTGAAGCACTGCCAACCTTAACTTTTGGTTCATCAACTAATACGCTGTTTATCTCCCCAAAGAGTATGAAATTATTCATCAAAGCGCCGCCTATTTGGAACACAAAATTACCGGCAAGACCGGAAAATACCACATCAGGATTGGCTTGATAGGTCAAACTCTGATAACCAGCTCCCAGCTGAAATCTGAGGAAAAAACCATCATGTTCATTAGTACCCTCTTCCTGAGCAAAAACAGCTCCTGAAAACATAAGACACATTAAGGCAGTTAAAGCAAATATTCTTCTTTTTGTCACAATAATCCTCCGTTACAGGTAAAGCATTTTAAAGACAATCAGCACAGAAAAGGATATTGTCAAGCATAACTACGCCATTATAACGCATTCGGCACAAAAAAAAGCCTTTTAAATAGCCCGGGGTTTAAACCCCGGGCCATTTAAAAGCTCGTTATATCTGAAGCACCCCGTTATTTTCAATACGGTTTCTTCCTTCATCTTTTGCCCGGTAAAGGGCCCTGTCGGCATGGTAGATAAATCCCTCTTTCAGTTCACTGAAAAACTTTTTTCTTTCTGCGGGAGTCAGGCCCTGGGAGAGCTCAACTGCGGCAGAGGGTCTTGAACCGTCAATGGAGGCTGCGCCGATAGAAACAGTCTGTTTTGTTCCCTTGCTAAAGGAATGATCTTCTATTGTCTTTCGGATTCTTTCGCCTATTTTCACCGCGAGCCCGTTGTCAGTCTCTGGCAGAATGATGGCAAACTCTTCCCCGCCATACCGGGCAACCAGGTCTATTGCCCGGACTTCGACTTCGAGGATGGCGGCAACTTCCTTTAAAATAATATCCCCTATCTGATGGCCGAAGGTATCATTGACTTTTTTGAAGTGATCGATATCAATCATCAGAAGGGAAAGATGCCGCTTCATTCGAACAGCACTGGTAATCTCATCAATAATACGCTGATTGAAAAAACGAATGATATAGAGATTCGTTAACTCATCGGTAATAGCAAGCTCATAGAGCCGGGCGTTATCAATGGCAATAATTGCCTGGTTGGCAAGAATCTCAAGAAGCTCAACATCGCGGGAAGTATATATCTCACCGGATTCTTTATCTCCAAGACACATGACTCCGCGAAGCATGCCTTTATAGACCATGGGAATTAACAGAACTGATTCAGTTTCTGCAAAGAGGGAAGTATACTCATCTACATCATAATTATCGGCCCCCTCTGTCAGCTCCTCGAGATAGATAGGCCGGTTGGCCAGGCGAACTATTTTTATTCCTGAATCTGCGGCAGTGAACAAAAGCTCTCTGCCGCTCCGGGCCCCGTTTCGGATTACCGATTTAAAATGATCATCATCGTGCTGGTATAAAAGAAGCGTAAAATTTGAGACCTGGAGCACCCTGGTAATAGAATCGCGTATCAACTCAAGAAGTTTTTCAAAATCAAGCACTGTCACCAGTTTACTGCTCATGTTTCTGATTATCTTCTGGTAATCATAACGCTCCTTAAAAAGCACTCTGTCGGTAAGCTGCTGAAGCACCTGGTAGAGAGGGTTAAAACTGAGAACCAGAAAAACACCGGCAAATATTATCAGGGCCATGTCAGCAGTTTCAATAAACATACTGATAAAAACAATATATACAATCATCCAGAAGGCAACCAGGAAGTAATACAGAAGGTATTTTCTGAATATTTCAGTAATATCCATAAGCCGGTATTTCATTGACGCATACATTATTATGATAGTTCCAAACATCATTCCAATGCCTGAGATCGGGTATATTGAATAGCTGAATGCAGAGAAAACAAAAAGCCCTGGTATTATGAGAGGTGTAATAAAGAAGCCGATTATGATTGCCAGACGGCGGTTTCTGCCCAAGCCCTTCATCGGGACTATTCGCAGAAGAAGCATGGCGATACTGTAGCCGATATAGACAGCTATTGTTGAGATAAAAACTGTTAATATTTTCTCAAGTGTCAGTTCGGTTTCAGAAGAAATCCTGTTTGATGAGATAAGCAGCAGGCTTTCAGGTGTCGCAAGAAGAAAACCGATGGTAGTGCCGAGCCATAAAAGCCGGGCCTGGTTGCGGCTCGTGCTTGTCTGGGCCTCCCGATACTGGTCCCAGAGCATAAGAAGGCCGGTTGTAACCGTTAAATAGTAGAAGACCATGATAACTATCCCAGAGGGAAGTTCAAAGACAGGATAGTAACCAAAATAATAGAGGATCAGCTTTGAATGATCCAGGACAATGAGCCAGTAGGCAAAGAAGGTAAAAAGAAGAATTACAGGAATAAGCAGCAGGTAACTTCTCTTTGTCTGCACCAGTACTGCAAACATGAAAAGAACCGGCAGGCTCAACCAGGAAATTATGTATACAATACCTGCAATTTGAGCCCCTTCCAGAATCGGCGTAGTAATCAGAAAAGCGCTTGAGGCTGACCATACCGCCAGGCATGAGCAGAAGAGAAATGTCAGCCGGGCAAAATAGCTTCGATAGCTTCTTAAAAACGCGCTGACAGTTATAAGAAAAATAAAAAAACCACTCATCAGTGGAATAAGAGCATAGGGAAAGAGACGAACTATATGTGTTTCGAAAGGGATCATACCTGTTATTTAGATATGTTATTTCAGGAATTCAAGTGTTTTCTTTTTAAATAAAAATTTTATCAGATTCTCCACCGGTTATCATACCAGGGGGGGGCATCATCCCCGTTATCCGAAACAATTACAGGACAAATACCTCTTTTAGTATATTGTAGGCGTGGTTCAGCTTTTTCATTTCTGAGGCGCTGCCCCCAGGCCCATCGGGATGATGCTTTCGCGCCAGCTCACGGTACCGTTTCTGTATTCTTTTTTTATCAGGACGAACCAGGTCAAAAAGCACCAGCGCTTCTTCAATATCTCCTTTTCTAAAGCTGTAGATGAGGATTCCATTCATAATACGCTTTAAGATATGGGTGTTCCCAAAGGATATATTATCTGGATTAAGATAGAACTCCTGAAGGGGATCATATGTGGGGAAAGATTCATCATGACGAGAAAAACCATGGGCCGTACAGTAACCTGTGCCGTTAGCCGACTTTTTACAAAATTCACCTTTTTCTGGAAGATAATGAGCACATTGTCCGTCAGGCGCCATCACCAGGGCAACCCTCATCGGATCAAGATGAAGGTAGTAGCCTTTTTTTCCGGCACTGGTTTTAAGACGGTAGAGGGCATGATAAATTGAGAAATGAACCCTGAAGAGAGCTTCTTCCCCCTGCCGTGAATAATCCCCGGTAAAATAACGAATCAGCTCAATTTCCATTACTGGTTTATTTTTATCTTTCAGGTAGTGAAAGAACTCTTCAATGTCTACAGGTATAAGGTCCATGGCGTAAGTCTAATTAAGGTACCGGTAAATTCCAGCAAAAAACCATATCCATCTATAATTGATGCACTCTGCATTAAAATAAAGTGGTATAAAAATCTTAAAAAAGCCCAAAGCGGCTTGATAATCTAGTGCACATTTTATATATTAATCCATATAAAGTGTATATGCAAAAGAGATGCTTCTGCACTATCCCATTGCATAACAGTTAACTGGTAAATGAAGTAAAAGGGCTCTGAGCCTTCCGCGTTTCTGTATGTTCATAAGGAAAAAAAATACAAATACTATTCTCACTAAGGACAGAATCATGAAAAAAATTGCAGTCTTTTTTACCTTTGTGCTACTATTTACAGGAGCCTCCTGTGATACAACACAGACCACGGCAATACGTATATCTACTGGCAGCTCAACTCGTGCAGTGCCCGGTGAAGTCACCTCTGTCAGAATCGCAGCTTTCAGAGAGCACATTTCACCAGAACAGCTTGTTGCAGTGGCGCAGGCATCGATTGGTGAGACGATCACCATGATAATCCCGAAAGATACTAATATCGAACTTTTTGCAGCTTCACTCACTTCTGATGGTGATATGGCTCCCTACTACGGCACCGGGTACTATGATAGTGACTATAAACCGGAACCCGGTGCACCACCGGCTAACCTGGTCACGATCTACATAGAACAGGCCACCTACAGTCTGTCTGATGTTTCACATTCCAACACTCCCATTCCAGAACACTTCAAGCTGACATGGGATTATACCAGTTTTTCCACACAAATGATTACTACAGGGCTTTTCTACATGCAAATTGAGCGGGGTATTAATAGTGACGGACTCAACTGGCCGGACGATCTGCAAACTATCGGTGTGACCCAACTCCAACTTGGTTACTATGACGACCAGACATTCCTGGCTGCAGAACCCGATACTTCACATTATTACTGGTATACCGGCCGGCTCGTAATCCCCGCATTGGGGCTTGCTTCTGCTACCCCTGATCCCCTGCGGGGAACTCACCCAGATAACATATAAAAGATTAAATATATTTTCTGTTTAAAGGCCCTGAAAAATTCAGGGCTTTTTTTATATCCGGGCCAGAGCCTCATTCTTTTCGCGAGGCTATTTTTCCGTTTTGAGCCGTAACTTCCGTACCCTCAAGAAAGTTACGGGCGTCACGGGCGGTCCGTACCGGTATCTCTTCCATGCCGACATGCCCGATGCCCTCATAAATGATATACTTCGCGCCGGGAAGATCTTTTTTCCATCGAGGCACATGAGTAACGGGAAGCCATTCATCTTTCTTTCCCCACATAACTAATGTCGGTACCTTTATATCCTTAACCCTGATTGAAAGTTTTTTGTTTGTGGATTCTTTCTTCATCTCGACAAAGATATCAACCCAGGCGTTCTTGTTGCCCCTGCGCATTGCAAGCTCAAAGTACCGATCCTGAACCTTCGGTGTCACCTTTTTCTTGTTGCCGTAGACTTCCTTTATCGCCTTATCAAGAAAATACCGGGGCATCATGCGCCGCACCAGGGGCCGCATCAAAGGATTGCTAGCCAGCTTCAAGAGCCAGGGAACATTCTCGGTGTAGCCGACAGTATCGATGAGAATCATCTTGTCGACCTTATCGGGGTAAGCAAGAGCATAGTTCCATGAGATATACCCCCCCAGGCTATTGCCAACGATGGAAAAGCGCTTCAGCTTCAGGGCGGTGGTGAAGTTATGGAGAAATTTCACATAACGCTTTATTGTATACTCAGGCTTAACCGCCGGGCCCGTGAGGCCAAAGCCCATGTTATCAAAACGTATAATTCGATAGCTGCCTTTCAGCTCTTTGACCCATCCGTCCCAGGTGTGCAGAGAGGCGCAGACACCATGAAGCAGAAGCAGCACCGGGCCCTCGCCCTCATCAACGTAATGAACCTTGAGGCCGTCGACTGTAATAAACTTTGAGTTCTCATAGGCGTACTTTTTCTTTAATTCTTCCATGGGAATCGTTTTGGCCCCCATGGTGGTACAGGCTCCGGAAAAGAATACCGCCGCCAACAGCAGGAACGGAAATATTAACTTAGTTATATTTTTTATCATATCTGACACCTCTGCCTTTTCTTTTTTTGTGTTGGGGAAGTTATGATGCAGGCAGCAATATTCGTCAAGTGCATTTACCGTCTGACCGGTTTGTTTTTTTTGCGATCGCAAAGTTTGTTCATATGAAGAGGCTTTTTTATTTGAAAGCGACATATGCCTGAAGGCGCGAAAGCGCTTTCGCGCCTTCAGGCAAGCAACAATTAAATATGAAACGAAACACCAATAGTAAAATTAACCCCTGAAATATTGGCGGTAATCCGCTTGTCATTCTGGTCCCGGGCAAAGTTGTAATAGGGATACCGGGGAAAAGTACCGCTGGAGTCCACATCTTCGGTTTGACGGTTATCATCGGCTGTATAAAAAATCACCGGTTTGATGGTCATAGCGATCAGGTACCCGACCCTGACATCAATAGATACACGTTTCGAAATAAGAAACTCCGCAAAGATCGATGGATTAAACATGTGAATAGACTCAGCTGCCGCATTGACCATAATGCGCTGTTCTACGAAATCAGGAGTTGCATCTCCAGTCACATCCAAGCTGGTGGGTACAGGAAAACCATGAATTTCCTGTTCGATGTTTACCATTTTCCCAAAACCGACCCAGTATTCAAAACGGGCCCCCAGGGTGAGCCACCGGTAGACCGGAAGCAGACCGTCAACATAGAATTTCACCATGGCGAGATTAATGTGATAATTATGCTGAATATTAAAGCCATTACCTGTGTTAACCAAGTATTGATTAAGTTGCGTTACATCCACTCCGGTTTGAGGAGTATAGGGATCACTAATTTGGTACTCCTCGGTGCGAAATTCAATGAGCTTACCATAAATAAATCCCCCGCCGACACGAAGATAGCGTAAGGGTTTATAGCCCACCTCAAAGCTAACAGCCGGCCCGCCGCCCCCGGCATTAGGAATAATCGGCAGCATACCCACCGATATACTGATCCCGTATTCACTCTGAAAAGCCGACCAGTAAACTTCATTGGCCGTTTTGATCATCGCCTCTCGCTGAACCGTCACGGTCTTAGCGGCAAGAACTTCCCCTTTTTCTGTAGAGACAATGCGCGCGGTTATTGAAATGGTCTCACCGGTTTCAGATACGGTGCCTGCTAAAAGGAGCTGGGCGCCGGAAAGCTCTCCCGCCTTGACGGCCTGGTCCTGGCTTACCATACCGGTCATGGAAAGCTCTACTTCCTTCAAAATTTTTTTTATGTTCTTTCGCTCAACGAGCCTGAAGATTGTGCTGTGGCTCATTTCACCAGTAAGCAGAGCGCTTACCGTAACCCCGATGTTATGTTTTTTCATCAGCGGCGTGATATTCTCAAAGTCAAGAACCGCGATGCGCTTCTTGATAACCACCTGCCCGGTTTTCTGTAGATATTCCCGGGAAAGGTCTTCTGCCAGGTCATCGATTTCTGAAAGAGCAAAGGCGGTATTCGCGACTAAAAGTATAACAATACTTGCCAGTATCTTTTTCATTGTCTTCCCCCTTTTTATATTAAGAATTACATACATCATTCTTAATATAATGTCAACACATAACAAACTGTATAAAAGACATACACAGTTCCTCTGGGGTGTGATAGAGGGGGCAATACAGGCAGGTCGCCTACTCCCTCTGCAGACGCTGAAGAAAAAATGCCGCACCGAGCATCACAATTCCCATAACCGTAAAGGCGATAATCTTTTCCACCAGTGAAAAGTCCTTCAGGTCATAGAAAAATATCTTCAATGCCGCGATACCAAGACCCGAGGCATAAAGAGGAACAAGCTTTTTCATATTACCAATAGTGGCATAACTCATGACGGCAACCATATGGAGAACCAGTGCAATAGTAATACCGGGCCCGGACCAGTCACCGGTAATCATCCGAATGGTCATAACATAGATTGCCACGGCTACAAGATGGAAGAGGTAATGATCTATTACCGGCTCCCTTGCGCCTTCTTCTTCCTTTCCATCCCTGTCTGTAGAGGGCACAAGTCCTGTAAAGGTGACCAGTGCGAGCATGCCGAGAGAAAGAATCTGAAAGGCGACATGAAACCATGTCAAAGATCCGGTAGCATTCACCATTGCAGAAATACCGGTAACGGTGATGAGGGCAACCAGCACCTGACCGATCCTCTCACTGGTTACAGCATAAACGGCATTGGAATTATTTTTCCCAATGAGCAGAGCATAGAGCAGAAAGACCGAAGCGATTACATGCCAGGCCGCAAAGCCGACACCGGTAAGGACATAGGTAATTGTTCCCAGGGCAAGGGCAATGTAGAGCAATGCCCCGGTCAGCAGAGCGAACCATGGATTTTTGTCACTGCTCTCTTGAGCCTTTAAGCCTTTCAAGTAAATAAAAATTCCCATGAGGAAGATACCGACACCAGGAGCGGCCAGTCTCAGGACAATAGATGTTTCACTAACAGGAAAAAGAGACATCAAAAGTGCCGCAGCCGCGGCAGCAGCCAGTACCGCATAGAGTTCTTTGAATAATATTTCAAGCTTCAATTTTTCATACAGAAGAAAATTAATTATCACCGATCCCCACATGGCAAGGCTGAGATATTCAAAGGCCCGACGCCTGACCGTAGGAAGAAACATTACCGGCAGGAGCAGATAAAAACTGACACGAAGCTTTTTAAAAAATTCAACCAGTGGATGTCCCGGAATCACCTTTTCAAAAAAGAGCTGCATGAACCACATGAGGGCAATAGATTCGATGAGGGCAACCTTCCCGTTAAGCGGAAGCTCACTGAAGTGGACTGTTCCAGAATTCTTCATGACAATTACTGCCTGAAGAATAATCAGCAGGTAGCATGAGAGGCCGAGAATTGTAGTGAAAGGAAGTTTTTTCTTTGTCCCCCGGATAAGCAGAAAAGGCATGGGGAGAATCGCAAGGCTCAAAGCATACCCCGGCACCAGCAGGTACATAACCACCAGAAAGGCCCCCAGCGCCCAGGTTGAAACCAGTTCATTGTTAAAAACGCTGAGCCCCGTTACCGGTTTTTCATAGCGCTTTGTAATCTCAGGAAGCATTAAATTTAAAACAAGCAGAAGGGCTCCGCTTCCAAGAAGGTGGTAAAATGCCTGATGAGAGAAAACTTCCCCCAGTGAAATATCAGCACCTGACACGGCGGTCATAATGACAATACCTGCAGAGTATGACGCCTGTCCCAGTACCAGGATGTATGCCCCGTAGGCGAGCCACTCTGTAATCTTCAATTCAAGTTTTGAGCTTCTTCTGAAAAGCAGAAAAATCGCCCCAATAACCAGAACAAGGGGATACGCAGGTACAATATAAACACTGGCCAGAATAATGACCGCAAAGAGCCATGCGGATATCATCTCACCGGTGAACCTGCGGAGTTGTTTTTCAGGTTTTTCCACCATGACGTTCACCTGTTGTAAAAGGCGCCAGGCCGCAGCCAGAATCAATCCGAGAAATGCCAGATGCACAACTGATTCATTTTGTACAACCTCGAGTGGCGGCATTCTAAAAATAAGTTCTATCCTGTCGACTGCCAGAATGATTAAATAGAAAAGTTCACACATCAGCAGGGCAAAACTAAAGTACCCGAAAAAGCGAGTAAAAGGAAGTTCATGCCGCTGCCCTCTCACCAGGTACCAGGCCATGGGAAACATGACTAATACCAGGGCATATTGAGGAAACCAGAAAAATGCAGGAAGCAGCAGAACCAGCAGGCTCCAGGGGGCAAGAGCTTCACGAATGCCATACTGAATTTTCTTTTCATACTCGAGAAGGTCCTTTTTAAATCGCAAAAGAATGAGCCAGCCCCCGGCGAGAAAAACACCCAGGACCAGAAGATTCATCATGCCGGTATTGACCAGTGTTTTCCCCCAGTGATCTGCAAAGCGGGGAAAGATAAGAAAGGCTTGAACCAGTGCAACGGCTCCCACGATATATCCTTCTTTACGGACTCCCTTTAATTCATAGATAAATCCGAGGTAGAGAAGCGCAAGGGCCTCGGGTGCCCAGAGAAGCATCATAAAATCAAAGTGGAAAAGTATCGGCACCGCCAGGAGAAAAAAGATCCCGCCGAAAATAATATGTACGGCCCTCGGCTTTCGTGATGCTGCTTCCCAGCGGGGAAGCAGCGCGGGAACAAGAAAAAGAATACCGTTGCCGAGAAAAAGATAACCCGCGGCAGGAGACCCGTCGAAGAGGGTGTACAGGTTAACCAGCAGCAGTATCACCGCTCCGGTAAGAACAAGTATATGATAGACCCCGGGGTTTTCCCGATACCTTTTGCCCTCAAAAAAAGAATACCAGGCATAGATATATGCAAAGAAATGAAACAGGAGCGCAAAGAGCCAGACTTCCCCCCTCCCCTCTACAGTAAAGAGAGACCACTCCATGATACCTGCTGCGGTGACAAAGGAGAGGTATACCATTGCTTCCCATTTAATGCGCATGGAAAGATGAAGGGCACTGACACAGAGAAACACCAAAAACACCAGGTAAAAGAGATTCAGGGTGCCGCTGATACCGAGAAAAAAAGGCACAAAGGCGCCGCCGAGAAAGGTTACCAGGGAGACAACTTTCGTTTCGTAGCGCAGGGCCAGCAGGTAGGCTGCAAAAGTATTGCCGGCAATAAGAATAAATCCTGCCCACAGGGGTATCAGGTGGTAATATAATGCTGCAAAATATATACAGAGAAAATTAATAATTACACCGAGACCAATAATACTCGAACCGAATTCCCGGTAGGCAATATTCCGGGCAATGATCCGCGCCCCGAGAATTACAAGCCCCAGGGCAAGAGCTGCACCGGATATAATCTTTGCGGCGGGGCCAAAAAAATTCACAAATGAATACTGGAGGAGAAAACCGACACCGGCAACCGATGCAAGGATACCCGCGGCAGTAAGAAACAATACCGGCAGCTTTCCCTCGTTGCGGAATTTTTTATACAGCTCAACAAGGTTTGCTGTAAGGTCCGCCAGGGGTCCCGGCAGGGGAAGAGCAGTCAGTTTCGTCAGGAAGTCGACCCTGGGCTTTACAGCAGGCTTTTCCTTCGGCTTTTCCATTGCCGCGACCGGGGCTTCTTTTTGAGGGAATTTTTTCTCGGGAGGATATTCTTCTGTAGCTACTTTCTTCGGCGCATCAGCAGCGGTAACGGTTATACCGGCAGCTGCTGCTGCGATAGCTGTATCTTTCAGTCTTTCTGCAGCTGTCTTCCAGGCAGGAGTTTCTTTTCTATCATCACTCTGCTCCGCTGACCGGCCGGAATCCAGGGTTTTTTCAGGCGGCTCTGCTTTTTGAACCCTCACCGGTTCATCTACACCGGGCGAAATAACTTCCTCTACCGCATGCTTTTCAAGTTTCTCGATGCGATTCTGAATTTTCGAAACCCGGTCTTCAAATATCCGGCTCAGAATTTTCAGTTCATCTTTCAGTTCATCAAGTTCTTTCTGGTCTTTTCTATCCATTGATTACTCCGGGAAATTCTAAAGACATGAAACCTTATTGAAGGCGCAAAATGCTTTTGAAGGCGCGAAACATTTTTGAAGGCGCGAAACATTTTTGAAGGCGCGAAACATTTTTGAAGGCGCGAAAACGCTTTCGCGCCTTCAAAAAGGACGTCACGCGCCGCCCTTTCGTGCGACGAAGCCCTGGGAATTGAGACCGGTAGCAGAAGAGGTTCCGGCAATCTTTGCCAGGTATGTTGCTCCGAGTTTTTTTATATGCCCGGCAATACTGTCAAAATAATTAAGATGTTCCTGTTCTTCATCTATGATTTCTTCAAAAATTTTCATGCTGGTACTGTCGCCATTTTCACGGCAGACTTCAAGAAATTCATTATAAGCCTCAACTGCTCCCTCTTCAAGTTCAACATTAAAGGGAAAAATAGCTTCAATATCCTGATGCTTTTCAATACCTGCATCTTTTTCGGTTACGGGCTCGCCCCCGAGTTCTTTCACTCGTTCAGCAAACATTTCCGCATGCCGCATCTCATCGATAGCGATCAGCTTAATCTGTGCCGCCAGTTCACCATAATCCATATCGTCGAGTCCATAGTGCTGATTCATGTATTGATGAATTGCCGTCAATTCACTTGCCCTGGCTTTATTTAAAACATCAATTACCTGCTGTTTTTTTTCTTCCCGTGTTGCCATGACTGCCTCCCTGGTTCGAGAATTATAAAGAAGCATTACCATAGTTGAAAGTAAAATCAAGTATTTTCCATTGAATAAGCGATGAAAAACCTGCAGGATTAAAAAACCGTCAGGTTTAAAAAAAATTGCAACCAAAACAAAGGGTTTTATGTCTTGAAATATGTTACGGGATACCGTAATTTTAGCAGAGCCGTGTCTGAAGTATGATGACATACCTATATAAAGAAAGAAGGAAACAGCATGAAAAAATTAAAAACCAACATAATCGGAACAATATCCGTACTACTTCTTATCACGAATACAGTCTTCTGGTGTACGTTTCTCTTTTTCGTTACTTTTCTGAAAATGATCTTCCAGGTAAAGCCCCTGACAAAAGTCTTCAACTTCATCCTCGACGGCATTGCCCAGACATGGATTGCATGCAACAATTTTGCCCTGGTAATAACCCGAAGAATAACCTGGCAGGTTGAGGGCCTCGAAAACCTCTCCCTCGACCAGTGGTACCTGGTACTTTCTAATCACCAGTCATGGACTGATATTGTAGTGCTCCAGAAAATATTTCACAAAAAAATTCCCTTTATAAAATTCTTTCTTAAAAAAGAACTGATATGGGTTCCTATTCTCGGCCCAGCATGGTGGGCCCTTGATTTTCCATTCATGAAACGCTATACCCCTGCTGAGATTGCAAAGAATCCCCAGCTCAAGGGAAAGGACATCGAGATAACCAAAAAGGCCTGCGCCAAGTACCAGCACCTGCCCGTTTCGGTTATGAACTTTGTTGAAGGAACCCGTTTCACCCAGCAAAAGCATGATCGCCAGAAATCACCTTTTCGCAATCTGTTGAAACCGAAAT
>Ga0070728_10001142_pt1 | contig 42933 bp, 42 predicted proteins | sample tdDd471_FD_66723 | JGI IMG/M metagenome (GOLD analysis project Ga0070728, IMG submission 66723) | Marine sediment microbial communities from the Atlantic coast under amendment with organic carbon and nitrate - tdDd47.1 | ecosystem: Environmental > Aquatic > Marine > Coastal > Sediment | place... | reverse complement strand
GGGTTACGTGTTCCAGGAAGCCAGCCTGTTCGACCACCTGTCGGTGCGCCGCAACCTGACCTACGGCGCCCGCCGGGCCCGCGACGGCGACGGCGGGGCGGCGCTCGACTTCGGCCAGGTGGTCGAGCTGCTCGGCATCGGCCCACTGCTGGACCGGGCGCCGGCCGCGCTGTCGGGCGGCGAGCGCCAGCGCGTCGCGATCGGCCGCGCCCTGCTGTCGCGCCCGCGGCTGCTGCTGATGGACGAGCCGCTGTCGGCGCTCGACCGCTCGACCAAGGACGAGATCCTGCCCTACCTGGAGGCCCTGCACGACAGCCTGGCGATCCCGATCGTCTACGTCAGCCACGACATCTCCGAGGTCGCGCGCCTCGCCGACCGCATCGTCGTGCTGCGGAACGGCCGGGTGGTGACCGAGGGCCCGGTGGCGGCGATCCTGGAGCGCCTCGACCTGCACCCGGCGATGGGCCGGTTCGAGGCCGGCGTGGTGCTGACCGTCCGCGTGGTCCGGCACGACACCGGATTCTACCTGACCCACCTGGAGCACGCCGGCCAGGAACTGGTGATGCCGATGACCGACGCCGCGCCCGGCAGCGACATCCGCCTGCGCATCCGTGCCCGCGACGTGTCGCTCGCCACCGAGCGGCCGACCGGTATCAGCATCCGCAACATCCTGGCCGGCACCGTGGCCGAGATCGTCGAGGAGCCGCAGACCGCGTTCGCCGAGACCCTGGTCGACATCGGCGGTGCGCGCATCCGCTCGCGCGTCACCCGCGCCTCGGTCGCCGAGCTCGGCCTCGCGGTCGGCAGGCCGGTCTACGCCCTGATCAAGTCGGTCACCTTCGAGCGCCGCAACCTGATCACCCGGGCGCCGCGGGAGGGGTGATGTGGTATAAGAAAGCCATGAGCGATCCCGAGAACGATACCGTTGAACTCGCCCCGGACCTGAAGGCCCGGTTGGCAGCGCTGGCGGCGCGTTCCGGACAGACTCTGCCGGAGCTGGCCGAGGCCGTTCTGCGCCGTCACGCCGACGAGCAGGAACGCACCGCGGCGGAGTACGCCGACGATGAGCAGCGCTGGCAGCGCTACCTGCAGACCGGGCAAAGCGTTCCGTTCCAGACGGTGCAGGCCAAGCTCCAGAAGCTGGCCGGGGAAGCGGCGCGCAGACAGAGCGACTCGTGAAGCTGGTCTTCCTGCCGGAAGCGCTGGACGACATCGACAGGCTCTACGGTTTCCTGATTGACGCTGGGAACGCCCTGGCTGCGCAGAAGGCGATGCTGGCGATCGACGAGGGCGTGCGGATGCTCCTCGCGAACCCGCATCTCGGCGTCGAGATGGAGCACAATCCCGAATACCGTCAGCTGTTCGTTCCGTTCGGCAAGCGGGCCTACGTGCTCCGCCACCGGATCGACGCGCGGAGCGACACGCTGGTCGTGGTGCGCGTCTGGCACAGCCGCGAGCAGCGGCGCTGAGCGGGCGCCGCTAGCGAGTTCCAGCCGAAGGGCGCGATCTCCGGCCGCCCGAGGATGGCGGAAGGGGAGCGTCTTGGGCCGGGCGTATGCGCGGAAGCAGACAATTCAGTGCACTGTCACCGAAATTTTCTGCCGGGCGCTTACAACACCCGCAAATTCTTCCTGTTCCGTCAGAACACGCCCTCCCTTGCACGCGATCGTAGCAGCCGCTTCGGTGACCCGCCATCGCTGCAGCAACTGCCTCCCCTTGCCCCGTCCGCCGTGCCGCGCTACACGCAATCCGCGCCGCGCCCGAGTCCTCCGCGCCGCCGCAGGCCGTCAGTCGGTGCGCGGGTTTCCCGCGCGGGTCCGGAGGCTCCCGACCGATCTCTGTTCGCCGACCGTCCGTCGGACCGAGAGGTTGTGGGCGGTCTTCCGGGAGCCTTCGCGATGACCGCAACCGCCCTCGCCGACCCCGCTGCCCATACAGCTACCGCCCGCCGCCGCGCCACCCTGATCGGCTTCACCGCCGTGCTGATGTGGGCGCTGCTGGCCCTGCTCACGACCCTGTCCGGCGCGGTGCCGCCGTTCCAGCTGCTGGCCATGACCTTCGCCGTCGCCACCGCGATCGGCATCGTCGCCTCACTGGCCCGCGGCACCGGTCCGCTCGCCCATCTTCGTCAGCCCTGGACGGTGTGGGCGACCGGGGTCGGCGGGCTGTTCGGCTACCACTTCTTCTACTTCCTGGCCCTGCGCAACGCGCCGGCGGTCGACGCCAGCCTGATCGCCTATCTGTGGCCGCTGCTGATCGTGGTGTTCTCGGCCCTGCTGCCGGGCGAGCGGCTGCGCTGGTTCCACCTGGCCGGGGCCGTGCTGGGCCTCGCCGGCGCGGCCCTGCTGGTGACCAAGGGAGAGAGCCTCGCCTTCGACGCCCGCTACGGCCTCGGTTACGGGGCGGCGATGGCCTGCGCGCTGATCTGGTCGAGCTACTCGGTCGCCTCGCGCCGGCTCGGCAAGGTGCCGACCGACGCGGTCGGCGGGTTCTGCGGCGCCACCGCCCTGCTGGCGGTACCCTGCCACCTGGCGTTCGAGGCCACGGTGTGGCCGCAGGGCATGGTCGAGTGGCTGGCGGTTCTGGCGCTCGGCCTCGGCCCGGTCGGCGGCTCGTTCTTCGCCTGGGACATCGGCGTGAAGCGCGGCGACATCCAGGTGCTGGGCGCCGCCGCCTACGCAGCGCCGCTGCTGTCGACCCTGGTCCTGATCGCCGCCGGGGCCGCACCGCTGACCGCGGTGGTGGTCGGGGCCTGCCTGCTGATCGTCGGCGGCGCGGTGCTGGCCGCCCGCGACCTGATCCTGCCGAAGCGGAGGGTTCGGTGAGCCGAATTCGGACCGGGCGATCAGGCCGGGCATGGGTCCCGGCTCTCCGCGGCTGCCCCCGGACTTCGATCCGGGGCGGGATGAGGCAAGTTTGTGTATCCTCCTTCCCTCATCCCGGACGAGCGCAGCGAGATCCGGGACCTACCGACGGCCGCTTGCAACGGCCCCTCCCGACCGGCGACCATCGGGCCATGCTCGATCGATGCGGAATGCCATGAGCCGGGCCGCCATCCTCTACGACAGCCGCGGCTTCGACGCCGGCAAGGAGCGGCTGACCGGACTCGCCACCGCCAGCGCCGGGTTCCTGCGCGCCTATCTCGACCACGGCGCCGACGGGAAGCTGTGGCTGCACCCGACCGACGAGAGCACCACCGTCGAGGCGTTCCGCAGCCGGTTCCCGAGCGCGCGCCCGGTCGAGATCGTGCACCGGCTGGAGAGCCGGCGGCTGGCCGAACCCGGCGCGCTGTTCGTGCCGGGACCGGTGCTCGGGCCGTTCGCCTGGCGCCGGCGGGTGACCGGGGATTCCGCCTGGTCGCTGACCGGCATCACCCACACCATGTCGACGGCGCGGGCGCTGGAGGCGGTGCGCGAGCTGCTGGTGGCGCCGACCCGGCCGTGGGACGCGCTGATCTGCGCCTCGCGGTCGATCCGCGACCTGGTGGCGGGGGTGCTGGAGCGGCACGCCGCCCACCTCGCCGAGCGCACCGGCGGCCCGGCCATGGACATCCCCCTGCAGCTTCCGGTGATCCCGCTCGGCATCGACCTGCCGGAGACCAGTGTGGTCGACCGGGCGGCGTTCCGGGCCGAGCACGGCCTGGCCGACGACGCCGTCGCGGTGCTGTATCTCGGCCGGCTGTCGGCCCACGCCAAGGCGCACCCGCTGCCGATGTTCCGGGCGCTCGGCCGGGCCGCCGGACGGACCGACCGGCAGATCGTCGCGGTCCTTGCGGGCTGGTACCACGACGACGATACCCGGCGCGCCTTCGAGGCGACGGCCGCGGCCCTGGCGCCGACCGTGCGCGTGATCGCGGTCGACGCCCGGCCGCCGGCGGTCAAGCGCGCGGTGCTCTCGGGCACGGACGTGTTCCTGTCGCTGTCCGACAACCTGCAGGAAAGCTTCGGCCTGACCCCGATCGAGGCGATGGCCGCCGGCCTGCCCTGCGTGGTGACCGACTGGGACGGCTACCGCGACACCGTGGTCGACGACGCGACCGGGTTCCGGGTCCCCACCGCCCTGCCGCCGGCCGGCATCGGCGCCGACCTGGCGTGGCGCCGGCTGCTCGGGATCGACGACGATTCGGTGTTCCACGCCCTGACCTCCGAGGCCGTGGCGGTCGACACCGAGGCCGCCGCCGAGGCGATCGCCCGGCTGGCCGACGATCCCGAACTGCGGCGGCGCATGGGCGAGGCCGGCCGGGCGCGGGCCCGGGCGAGCTTCGCCTGGCCGGTGGTGATCCGGGCCTACGAGGCGCTGTGGGCCGAGCTGGCGGAGCGCCGGGCCGAAGCCGGGCCGCCGGCCGCCGGCATCCCCAGCGTCGCCCCCGACCCGTTCGACGCCTTCGCGGGGTTCGCCACCCCGGGCGGCGACAGCGGCCTGCGGATCGAGCCGGTCGAGGGGCTCGACGCCATGGCCGAGCTGGCCCGGATCGCGAGCCTGCCGAAGGCGGTCATCGACCCGCGGCTACCCGGGACGGCCCAGGCGGTGCTGGCGCAGCTCGCCCGGCACGGCAGCATCGTCGTTCCGCTCGACCCTCCGCAGGGCCGCATCGACGACCAGCGCACCGCCCTGCGCGCGGCGTTCTGGCTGGCCCATGCCGGTATCGTGCGGATCGTTCGGTTCTGAGGGTCAGCCTTTCGGCGCCCACCCTTCCGGCGCCATCTCGAAACCCGCGAACTCGAAGGCCGGGGCGACCGTGCAGCCGCACAACGCCCAATCGCTCTGCGGGGCGGTGCCGATCGGCCGGGCGCTCTGCCACCAGCCGGCCGGCACCACCACGTGCGGCCGCTCGCCGGCCAGCACGTCCGGCCCCATGCGGTGCTCCACCAGCCCGCGGCCGTCCGGGTCCGTCACCGACAGCAGCAGCGGCCCGCCGTCGTAGTGGTGCCAGACCTCGGTGGCGTCGTTGACCCGGTGCCAGGCCGAGACCTGCCCGGCCCCGAGCAGGTAGAAGATCTGGGTCATCGCCCCGCGGCCGCCGGCGGCCGGCTGCTCGCGGAAGGTCTCCTTGAACCAGCCGCCCTCGGGGTGGGGCTGGAGGCCGAGACCGGCCACCAGCGCCTTGACCCTGTCGTCCCCGCTCATGCCGCCGGCGGGACGGTCGCCTGCATGGACGGCCGGGCCGAGAACCTCTCGTACCAGGCCGCCAGCTTCGGCCGGCCGTCGCGCCAGTTCAGGTGGCCGAGCCGGAAGTCGACGTAGCCGAGCGCGCAGCCGACCGTGATGGTGCCGATGTCGACCCGGTCGCCGAAGCTGTCGGCCTCCGCCTCGAGCGCGTCGAGGGCGCCGAAGATCTTGGAGATCTGGGCGTCGGTCCAGGCCTTGTTGCGCATCGCCTCCTCGCGGAAGCGGCTCTCGTAGACCACCAGCAGGGCGGCATCGAGCATGCCGTCGGCCGCCGCCTGCAGGCGCAGCGCCTGCCAGCGGGCCTTGCCCTCCGGGAACATCTTCGGCCCGCCATGCAGGCTGTCCAGGTACTCGCAGATCACCGGCGAGTCGAACAGGGTCATGCCGTCGTCGGCGACCAGCGCCGGGATCTTGCGGACCGGGTTGGCGGCGGCGACGCCCGGATCCGGCTGCATCGGCGTGGTGGCGATGGTCGCGATCTCGATCTTGTCGAGAACGCCGGTCTCCTGCGCGACGACCATCACCTTGCGGACGTAGGGCGAGGCCGGGGAGTGGTAGAGCTTCATCGGTGGTTTCCTCCAGACGGCGCCGCCATGGCGCCGGAACGCGGTGAACTCAGAACGAATCCTTGCGCCGGCGGATCTCGGCGAACACTTCGGCCGGCGCAGCACCGGCCTTGCCGACCGCCGCCGCCATCGCCGGGTCGTCGGCCCGCAGGAACGGGTTGGTGTCGAGCTCGTCGCCCAGGGTCGACGGCACCGTCGGCTCGCCGGCCGCCCGCTTGCGGTCGATCTCGGCGGCGCGGGCCTTGAGCCTGGCGTTGTCGCCGTCGACCGACAGGGCGAACCGGGCGTTCGACTGGGTGTACTCGTGGCCGCAGTAGATCCGGGTCTCGGGCGGCAGGTCGCGCAGGGTCGCCAGCGACTGCCAGAACTGCGCCGGCGTGCCCTCGAACATCCGGCCGCAGCCGAGCGCGAACAGCGTGTCGCCGCAGAACAGCGCGTCGGAGTCCGGGATGTGGAAGGCGATGTGGCCGGAGGTGTGGCCCGGGGTCTCGTAGACCGTCGCCTTGTGGCCGGCGACCTCGACCGTATCGCCGTCGCCGACCGTCTTGTCCATGTCCGGGATGCGCGCGGTCTCGGACTTCGGCCCGACCACCGGCACGCCGTACTTCGCCTTCAGCGCCTCGTTGCCGCCGATATGGTCGTGGTGGTGGTGGGTGTTGACAATCTGCGTCAGCGTCCAGCCGCGGGCCGCCAGCGCCGCCTCCACCGGCTCCGCCTCGGCCGGGTCGACCACCGCGGTGGCACCGGTGCCGGCATCGTGGAGCAGGTAGACGTAGTTGTCCGACAGGGCCGGGACGAGCACGATTTCGAGGGCTGCCATCGGGGCCTCCTGGTGACGTGAGGGTCGGTGCGGGTCTGCCGCCGCCCAGGGTGTTCTGCGGACGGGGTCGACAGCGGCCGGCACGGTAGCATTAAGATCCGGGGCCTGCCACCGAGGCCGGGATCGCGAACCGGCAACAGTCCATCCACGGACCGACCGGCAAACCGGCGGTCCGGAACCGCCTACCATCGACGGCCAGACAACGAAGAGCCGAACACCCGGGAGAGACGACCATGAAGATCGCCCACGTCGAAGCGGTGCCGCTGCGCATGCCGTTCAACCACGGCGGCGCGTCCCGCGACGTCACCGCCGGCGGCTGGCCGGCGCTCGACTTCTGCCTGGTCAAGGTCACCACCGACAACGGCATCACCGGCTGGGGCGACGCCTTCGCCTATCACTGCCGGGAATCGGTCGCGGCGGCGGTCGAGCACATGGTGAAGCCGGCGGTGCTGGGCGAGGACGCCCGCGACATCGCCGGGCTCAGCCACCGCCTGCAGCAGAAGTTCCACCTGTTCGGCCGCTACGGCATCACGCTGTTCGCGCTGTCCGGCCTCGACATCGCGCTGTGGGACATCGCCGGCAAGGCCGCCGGCATGCCGCTCGCCCGGCTGCTCGGCGGCAGCACCGACCGCGCGCTGCCGGCCTATTCGTCGCTGTTCATCCTGCGCGACAAGGAGGCGGTGGTGCGCGACGTGAAGCGGTCGCTGGCCGAGGGCTACCGCTACATCAAGCTGCACGAGATCGCCGAGGCGGAGGTCGGGGCGGCGCGCGACGCCGCCGGCGACGACATCCCGATCATGGTCGACGTCAACTGCCCGTGGACGCCGGAGCAGGCCGCCCGCATGGCGCTGACGCTCGACCAGTTCGACCTGCACTGGCTGGAGGAGCCGATCTTCCCGCCCGAGGACTTCGCGTCGCTGGCCCGCATCCGCGGCGAGACCGGGGTGCCGATCGCGGCCGGCGAGAACTGGTGCACCTCGTTCCAGTTCGCCCAGGCGATCGCCGCCGGCGCCATCGACTACGCCCAGCCGAGCGTCACCAAGGTCGGCGGCATCACCGAGTTCCGCAAGGTGGCGGCGCTGTCCGAGGCGGCCGGCGTGCAGGTCATGCCGCACTCGCCGTATTTCGGCCCGGGCTTCCTCGCCACCCTGCAGCTGGCGGCGGCGATGCCGAATCCCGGCCTGGTCGAGCGCTTCTACATCGACCCGGCGGCCAGCCTGTACGGCGAGTGGATCAACCCGGTGAACGGCGCCTTCCAGGTGCCCGACGGTCCGGGCCTCGGGCTGGATCCGGATCCCGCGGTGATCAAGGAATACCGGGTGGCGTAGCCGGCCGGCGCTCGTCGCGCCATGGGTCCAGGATCTCCGCGGCTTTGCCGCTGCATCCGGGATGAGGCTCGGAAGTGCCACCACAGGTCCCTCATCCCGGACGGCGCGGAGCGGCGAGCCGGGACCCAACGGCCGCCAAGCCGCTTCCGGCTCGCCGCTGCCGCGGTTACCCTCCGCGCCATGTTTCTCGACGTGGTCGAACTGCGCGACTTCTACGAAGGCCATCTCGGCCTCCTGGTCCGGCGGATGGTCCGGCGCCGGGTGCGCGAGCTGTGGCCGAACCTGCGCGGCCAGTCGCTGCTCGGGCTCGGCTACGCGGTGCCGTACCTGCGGCCGTACCGGGGCGAGGCCGAGCGGGTCATCGCCGCCATGCCGGCCCAGCAGGGCGTGCTGCACTGGCCGCCGGAGGGCCCGAACGCCTCGGTGCTGGTCGACGAGGCCGAGCTGCCGCTGGAGGACGCCTCGATCGACCGCCTCCTGATGGTGCACGCGCTCGAGAACACCGAGCAGCGGGCCGCCATGATGGCCGAGGCCTGGCGGGTGCTGTCCGCCAACGGCCGGCTGATGGTCGTCGTGCCGAACCGCCGCGGGCTGTGGGCGCGGTTCGACCACACGCCGTTCGGCCACGGCCAGCCCTACACCGTCTCGCAGCTGTCCCGGGTCGTGCGCCAGAGCCGGTTCACCCCGACCAGGACGGTGCACGCGCTGTACGCCCCGCCCTACACCTCGGCCCTGGTGATCCGTTCCGCACCGGCGCTGGAACAGGTCGGCCAGCGCTGGTTTACCACCTTCGCCGGGGTCGTCATCATCGAGGCTCAGAAGGAGGTCTACGCGGTGCGCCGCGACCGCAAGCGGGTGCTGGCCCGGGCCCGGGCCCTGCTGCCGTCCGGCAAGCCGGCGATGCCGGCGCCGGCCAACCGCGACGGACGTGCGTGAGGATCGACCGCGAAGCCAGGACCGAGAACCGAGGGAGGAAGAAGCAATGTACATCGTCGCCGTGAACCTGGTGGTCGACGCCAAGGATGCCGACAGCTTCGCCGAGCGCATCAAGCAGCACGCCAGGAACAGCCTGACCCAGGACGGCTGCCTGGGCTTCTCGGTCAGCCGCGACCACGACAACCCCGCCTCCTTCCATCTCTGGGAGGTCTACAAGGACGCCGCCGCGTTCGAGGAGCACAAGGCGGCCGACTTCATGGCCGAGTTCGGAAAGTTCGCCGGCCCGCTGGTCAAGACCCGGGTCCTGGCGACCGGCAACCAGATCGCCTGACCCCGACCGCCCGACCGGAGTCACCCCGCGTCCACCGGCCCGATTGACTCGGCCCGGCCCGGCTATGTAAGCGTTTACCGAGCTGCCCGACCCGGCGGCCCGCCGGCGCGGCCGTTCCGCGCCCCGGGCCGGCGCGGATAGGGCAACGCCGCCGTCGATCGTTGGGCTCTCGCAGATATGGATGCAGACACTCCGGCCCCGCGCCGCCGCGCCCGCCGTCGCCCAGCCGGTCCGGACCGGGTGTCGGCGCGCGACGTCGCCCGGCACGCCGGGGTGTCGATCGCGACGGTCAGCCGGGTCCTGAACGACAGCGGCCCGGTCGCCGACCGGGTCCGCCGCCTGGTCGAGCAGGCCATCGACACGCTCGGCTACACCCCGAACGCCGCCGCCCGGGCGCTGGTGCGCAGCCGCTCGGAAACCATCGGGGCGGTGGTCCCGACCCTCGAGAACGCCACCTTCGCGATCGCCGTCGAGGCCCTGCAGAGCCGGCTGCGCGAGGCCGGCTACACCCTGCTGCTGGCGAGCTCCGGCTACGACCGCTCGAACGAGAGCACCCAGGTCCGCGCCCTGCTGGCCCGCGGGGTCGAGGGGGTGATGGTGGTCGGCGGCGCCCACGATCCGGAGATCGAGCAGCTGTGCGCCGCCCGCGGGGTGCCGCTGGTGCAGACCTGGACCCTGCGACCCGACGCGCCGTGCGTCGGCTTCGACAACCGGGCGGTCGGCCGGCAGCTGGCCGACTACCTGCTCGACCTCGGGCACCGCCAGATCGGCGTGATCGCCGGCGTCACCCGCGGCAACGACCGGGCGGCCGAGCGGGTCGCCGGCATCACCGAGGCGCTGTCGGCCCGCGGCCTGGACCTGCCGCGCGAGCAGCTGATCGAGCGGCCGTACCGGATCGCCGAGGGCCAGATCGGCCTGCGCGCGCTGCTGGCCGGCGAGCCGCACCCGACGGCGGTGATCTGCGGCAACGACCTGCTGGCGTTCGGTGCCATGCTGGAGGCCCGCAAGCGCGGCATCCGGGTGCCCGACGACCTGTCGATCGCCGGCATCGACGACCTGGAGTTCGCGGCCGAGCTCGACCCGCCGCTCACCACCATCCGCGTGCCGGCCGAGGAGATCGGCCGCCGCAGTGCCGAATACCTGATCGACCGGCTGGACGGACGCACGGTCGCGACGGTCACGGAAGTGGGAACCAGCCTGATCGTGCGCGGCTCCACCGGCCCCGCACCGCAACGAGGAGACCGAGAATGACCGACCAGACGCCGATGCGCGGCGTGCTTTCGCCCGTGGTGACGCCGTTCGACGCCGACCTGCGCCCGGACGCCGACAAGCTGATCCGGCACTGCCGCTGGCTGCTGTCGCACGATTGCGGCCTCGCGATCTTCGGCACCAACAGCGAGGGCAACTCGCTGTCGGTCGAGGAGAAGATCGACCTGGTCGACCGGCTGATCGACGCCGGCATCGATCCGGCCCGGATGATGCCCGGCACCGGCTGCTGCGCCCTGCCCGACACCGTCAAGCTGTCGCGCCACATGACCGAGCGCGGCTGCGGCGGCGTGCTGATGCTGCCGCCGTTCTACTACAAGGGGGTCAGCGACGAGGGCATCTACCGCGCGATCGCCGAGGTCATCGACCGGGTCGGCGACGACCGCCTGCGGGTCTACCTCTACCACATTCCGCCGGTCGCCCAGGTCGGCTTCAGCCTCGACCTGATCGAGCGGCTGATCACTGATTTCCCGGGCATCGTCGCCGGCATCAAGGACAGCTCGGGCGACTGGGAGAACACCCGGGCGATGATCGAGCGGTTCCCGGGCTGGGGCGTGTTCGCCGGCAACGAGACCGTGCTGCTGAAGACCATGCAGGCCGGCGGCGCCGGCTGCATCTCGGCGACCTGCAACGTCAACGCCCACGGCATCGTCGAGTTCTACAAGACCTGGCAGGCGCCGAACGCCGAGCAGCGCCAGGCGGACCTGACGGCGCTGCGCAACAAGGTCGGCCAGTACGTGATGATCTCGGCCCTGAAGGCCACCATCGCCCACTACTCCGGCGACATGGGCTGGCGTCGGGTGCGGCCGCCGCTGGTCGAGCTCGACGAGGCGACGGTGAGCACGCTCGGCCGCGAGCTGGAGGCCTACGGCTTCGCCATGCCGGGGCTGGCCGGCTGACGCTCGCCGGGATTCCGGACGGAACCGGGGCAGGCGGCGGGGATCGCGCCCGCCGCCCGCCGTCCCGGGGTTGCGATTCCATCACCGATTGCGGACAGTGCCCTCGACGCTGATCGAGGTCGGGGGGCCGGCGTTCGCGCGGCGGGCGGGGGAATCGAATGCTTCGGAACGGACTGCGTTGCGCCGGGCGGCGGGCGGTGAACGGTATCGTGCTGGCGGTCGCCGCCGGCGTACTCGCCGCCTGCGTGACCACGTCGCCGGATACCGGGTCGTCGGATACCGGGTTGTCGGCCGCGACCGCATCGAACGGCAAGGCCGTGGTGATTGTCGGGCGCGGCCTCAGGGTGCCCGGCCTCGCCGAGTACCGCCAGGAGCTCGCCAGCCCGACCAAGCCGATCGACCACGACGTCAAGTCGCCGGTCTGGGATGTGACGTTCGAGCTCCGGCGGTTCGATCCGGTCACGCGGAAGACCCTCGGCAGCGGCTTTTTCGGGTCGGCCGGCAGCAACGACATCAAGCTGCACATCGATGTCCGGGATGCCTTCATCCAGGAGTTCGACACCACCGAGGCGGTCGCCCGCGGGCTGCTGTCGCTCGGGCTGAGCGCGGCGTTCAAGTTCGACCTCGATACGACGCAGTACAAGGCCTACGAGGTCGAGGCCGGACACTGGACGCTGGCCAAGTTCACCACCAACGTCGTCAGCTGGTCGGTCAACAACATCACCCATCACATGCTGGTGTCGCGCGACGGCACGTTGCGGCCCGGCGCCTACACCTTCGAGGTGAAGCCCGGCGAGGTCGTCTACGTCGGCGACATGACGCTGGTGATCCCGTTGCGCCGCGCCGACCGCTCCTCGCGGGTGATCTACTCGGCAGATGGGTGGAAGATGCGCGTTGCGTTCGACCCGGATGCGATGGCCAAGGGCTATGACGGGATCGACCGCTACCCGACGCTGCAGAACCGGCCGATGACGCCGATCCAATAGGGGTCGGCCCGTCCTCAGCAGGAACACGCCGGTCTCGCCCAGGCAGTCGGCGAGCGGCATGCCCCGGACCCGGCCGCCCGCAGCACCGCGGTGCCGCCGGTCTCGGCCCTGAGCACCCGACCCCGACATACGCCTGTATTAACCAGAACGCGTAAGTCCTTGTTAGAGGGGAAATGTTTACCGTCCACCTGTGCCGGTCGCCGATATCGCGAGTTGCCAAGACCGGCACGCGCATTTCCGCACCGTCATCCATCGCGCAAAGTGGAGGGTAAAAGGCATGAGCAGCGTGACGCTGTTGTTGAGCGGCACAATCCGGGCCCGGCTCGTCAGCCTGGTGTCGGTTCTGTCGCTCGGCCTCGTCGTCGTGGGCACCGTCGGACTGCTGACGGCTTACGACGCTCGCGGTCGTCTGCAGACGGTCTACGAAGACCGGACGATCCCGCTCGGGCAGATCTCCGAGATCAACGAACGCATGGCGGACAACGTCCTCGCGCTCTACGGAGCGGCATCCGAGGCGATGGCCGGACGCACCGTCGACACCGCTGCCGTCACCCGGCGCGTCAACGAGAACATCGCGGCGATCACCGAAACCTGGCGCCAGTACATGGCGAGCTATCTGACACCCGAGGAAGCGAAGATCGCCAAGACCTATGCGGAGAACCGCAAGGCGTTCGTGGAGCGGGGCCTGAAGCCGGGGATGACGCTGATCGCGAAGTCCGATTTCACAACCCTCAACAGCTTCGCCACCGAGGCCCTCCAGCCGCTGTACGTCGTCGCCAAGGGTGACGCCGAGCGGCTGATGAAGCTTCAGGTAGAGGTGGCCGCGGCCGAGTATGCCGCGGCGGCTTCGACCTTCAAGCTGGCGTTCGCCGGCGCCGTCGGGTTCCTGCTCCTGTCCATCGCGCTTGCCGTGGTCACCGGCCGGACGACGATACGGGCCGTGATGCGGCCGCTGGCGCATCTCATCGAGGTGATGGGGGAGATCGCCAAGGGCAATTACGAGAATCGCATCCAGATCGAGCGCCGCGACGAGCTCGGCCAGGCCCTGGAGCATCTCGGCGACATGCAAGGGAAGCTGCATGCGACCCGCGAGGAGGAACGGCGGACCGCGCGGGAGAAGGAAGAGCGGACGGCACGGCTCGACACCCTGACGGCCAGCTTCGACTCCTCGGTCTCGACGGTGCTGAAGACCGTCGCGTCGGCCTCGACCGAGCTCCAGAGCACGGCCGCCTCGATGACCGCAACCGCCGAGCAGACCAGCCAGCAGGCCCTGGCCGTGTCAGCCGCCGCCGAGGAAGCCGGCTCGAACGTCCAGACCGTGGCCTCGGCGTCCGAAGAGCTGTCGAGCTCGATCGCCGAGATCGGCAGCCAGGTCCGGCAGTCCACAGCCGTCGCCAACCGGGCCAAGGACGAGGCCGATCAGGCCAACGGCCGGGTCAAGGGACTGGCGAGCGCGGCCCAGCAGATCGGTACGGTGATCACCCTGATCCAGGACATCGCCGAGCAGACCAACCTGCTGGCCCTGAACGCCACGATCGAGGCGGCGCGGGCCGGCGACGCCGGCAAGGGCTTCGCGGTGGTGGCGTCCGAGGTCAAGAGCCTGGCCAATCAGACCGCCAAGGCGACCGAGGAGATCGCCGGCCAGATCGCGTCGATCCAGACCGCGACGACCGACTCGGTCGCATCCATCGAGTCGATCGCCCGGGTCATCGAGGAGGTCAACCAGATCTCGACGATGATCGCCTCGGCGGTCGAGCAGCAGACGGCGGCAACCGCCGAGATCGCCCGGAACGTTCAGCAGGCCGCGAGCGGGACCAACGAGGTCACCCGCAACATCTCCGGCGTGAACGAGGCGGCCACCCACACCGGTGCCGCCGCCTCGCAGGTGCTGGCTTCGTCGTCGGAGCTGTCGCAGCAGGCCGAGGGGCTGCGGTCCCTGGTCGAGCGATTCCTCGCAGACGTCAAGACGGCCTGACGGCACGGCCCGGTTGCCCACACCCGCGACGGCGTAGCGGCCGTCGCGGGTGTGGGCATGGGGCCCCGGCGGACCCGCAGGACGGCAACAGCTACGGCGGTGCCTCAGCCCTTCCGCAGCAGGAACACCCCGGTCTCGCCCATGCAGTTGGCGAACGCCGCGAGCTTGATCGGATGGCCGTGGGAATCCAGCGCCAGCTTGCGCTCGACCGTGATCCCGAGCCGGTCGGCCAGGTCGACGAAGTCGTCGATCGTGCACAGGTGGATGTTCTGGGTCGACCACCAGGCGTCCGGCAGGGTCGCCGTGGTCGGCATGCGGCCGCCGACCAGCAGGCTCCAGCGCACCCGCCAGTGGCCGAAATTCGGAAAGCTGACGATCGCCCGGCGGCCGATCCGCACCAGGTCGAGCAGGACCTGCCGCGGATCGCGGGTCGCCTGCAGGGTGAGCGACAGGATCGCGAAATCGAAGCTGCGGTCGGGATAATAGGCGAGGTCGACGTCGGCATCGCCCTGGATCGCCGACAGGCCGTTGGCCACGCAGGCGTTCACGCCCTCCTGCTTGATCTCGATGCCGCGGCCGTCGACGCCCTTCTCGTCGGCCAGCAGCTTGAGCAGCGCGCCGTCGCCGCAGCCGATATCCAGCACGCGCGCACCCGGCGTCACCATCTCGGCGACACGGCGCAGGTCGGGCCGGATCGGGGCCGTGGCCGGGATCGAGGTCGGGGTCGGGCGCTGGACGTTCATCGGCCGGTCGCCGGTCGCGCAGTCCCGGCCAGCCCGGCATGCTCGACGCAGCCCTTCAGGAAGCCGTCGAGCACCCGGAAGAACTCCGGCTCGTCCAGCAGGAACGCGTCGTGGCCCTTGTCGCTCTCGATCTCGACGAAGCTGACATTGGCCGCCACCGCGTTCAGGGCGTGGACGATCTTGCGGCTCTCGGCGGTCGGGAACAGCCAGTCCGAGGTGAACGAGATCAGGCAGAACCGGACCTGCGTGCCCTCGAACGCCTTGCCGAGCACGCCGCCGTGCTCGGCGGCGATGTCGAAGTAGTCCATCGCCCGGGTGATGTAGAGGTAGGCGTTGGCGTCGAACCGGTCGACGAAGGTGCTGCCCTGGTGACGCAGGTACGACTCGACCTGGAAGTCGGCGTCGAAGCCGAACGACAGTTCCTTGCGGTTCTGCAGGTTGCGCCCGAACTTGCGGTGCAGCGCGGTCTCCGACAGGTAGGTGACGTGCGCGGTCATGCGGGCCACCGACAGTCCGCGGCGCGGGCTGATGTCGTGCTCCAGGTAGCGGCCGCCGCACCAGTCCGGGTCGGCCAGGATCGCCTGCCGGCCGACCTCGTGGAACGCGATGTTCTGGGCGGTGTGGTGGGCGGCGCCGGCGATCGGCACGGCGGCGAACACCCGGTCGGGATAGTCGACCGCCCATTGCAGGACCTGCATGGCGCCCATCGACCCGCCGATCACCGCGAACAGCCGGTCGATCCCCAGATGGTCGATCAGCCGGACCTGGGAGCGCACCATGTCGGCGACGGTGATGACCGGGAAGTCGAGGCCGTAGGGCTTGCCGGTCGCCGGGTTCAGGTCGCTCGGCCCGGTCGAGCCCATGCAGCCGCCGATGACGTTGGCGCAGATCACGAAGAACCGGTCGGTGTCGATCGCCTTGCCGGGCCCGATCACCGTCAGCCACCACCCCGGCTTGCCGGTGATCGGATGATCCTCGGCGCAGTACTGGTCGCCGGTCAGCGCGTGGCACACCAGCACCGCGTTGCTGCGCTCGGCGTTCAGGGTCCCGTAGGTCTGATACGCCACGGTGACCGGGCCGAGCGACACGCCGCAGTCGAGCGGCAGCGGGTCGTCGGCCGGGATCACGAGGCGGTGCCCCGGCAGCGACGCCCGCAGGCGCGCCAACTCTTCGGCACTGGTGATGGTCGACAGGCGGGTGGCCGTTGTCATGGCGGCAAAGATGGGTGGGTCGCGGGAGGGATACAACGGCCTTAGGGTGCGGGCCGCCGCCTGTCAAGGAAGCCCGGCCGCGTCTTCCGTCCCGGAACGTCGCCGCGGCGGCACCTCGACGAGGGTATTGCCGGGGCCGAACCGGAACACCGGCGCGGTCGCGGACCGGCCGTCGCCCGGCCGCCCTTCGACCTGGCCCGGACCGCCCAGATATCCGAGATAGGCCTCGACCGCGGCGACGATCTCGTCCGCCGACAGGTCCTCGACCCGGTAGCCGAGATCGCTCACGACGTCGCCGTCGGGAACCCGGCCGATCTCGTGGATCACCGCGGGGTCCTCGACGCGCTCGCCGGACCCGGCGACGCACAGGGTCTTCAGCACGGTCCAGGTGCGCGGCCCCCAGGTCAGCATCTTGGTGGGGTACCAGTTCAGGAACAGGCAGGGGGTGCCGAACACCATCGGAACCAGCGACATGCCGGAACTGGAGCCGATGTGGAAGGCGGCGCCGGCGACCAGCAGCACGTCCAGCTTCGCCGACTTGGCGGCGGAATGGGCGTAGTCGACGATCCCCGGCGTCTCCGGCAGTCGCGCCATCGACCGGTCGCCGAGGCGCACCACGGTGTAGCCGAGGTCGACCAGCCGCTTCAGGGCCGGCAGGTAGTCGGCGATCCTGGCGTTGCGGAGGCGGTGGCGCTCCTCGACCCGATAGCCGGTCTCCCGGCAGTGCACGGTGACGAAGCCGCGCGGCCCGCACGGGCCGACCGACGCCAGGTAGGCCGCCAACTCGCCACGGTCCTCCTCGGGGATCCGCAGGACGGCACCCCGGGCCGGGTCGGCGGCGCGGGCGACGACGCCGCACATCTCGTGCAGGTCGAGAAGCTCCCCGTCGACCTGCTCCAGCACGCTGGTGGTGTACGGCTCGGTGAACGGCTCCACGCCGTCGACGAAGGTCAGCCCGTCCATCGAGCGCTCGATCAGACCCAGGAGGTAGCGGTTGGCGACCGGCCCCTTCATCACTCTCGCGCCCCGGTCGCCGAACAGTCCCAGCCGCTGGCCCGCCAGGATATGGGCGAGCACCACGACATGGCCGATCGCCCGGGCCCAGTTGCGGGCCAGCGACCGGTGCCGGCCGCCGGAGGCCGCCCGGCGGGTCCACAGAAAGTAACGCGAGACATGCTCGGCGAACGCATCGTGCTCGGCGATCAGGCCGGCGTTCTCGAGCACCGACAGCGTCGTCACCTGGATGTAGGCGACGTTGTTGCCGTCCTGCACGGTGGGCGATCCGGCGCGCCTGGACAGGGCACAGAGCAGCTTCGCGAAGATGTCGCCCATCAGCCGCAGCTCGAGAACGCTGCCGGCCGCCTTGTCGAGCTGTCGCGGCCAGTCGGCGACCAGGGTGGCGGCCACCAGCACCCACGGAAACCGGCGGCCTTCGGTCGACGAGTTCGCCCAGCGCCTGAGTTCCTCGGCCGACAGGCCCTGCATGGCCTTCAGGATCCGGCGCAACGACGGCGGCGCCAGGTCGTCGGTCACGCAGCAGCAGCGCCGGCCCCAGGCCAGCGCTCGGGCGCGACCGTCGGGGACGGCGAGCATCGCCTGCATCGCCCGCGGGTCGGCGGGCGCCTCCAGCAGCCGGCGTCGCGGCTGTTCGCTCCGAGTGCCCGAGGGCGGGCGGGCGGTCGTCGTCATCGCGGCAACATGGATGGCGGCATGGCCGGACACAACGCCCTACGTTTGCGACGGCAGCGGATCGGAGACCCGGTCCGGCACCCGGCGCCGCAGCGGGACCTCGACCAGCACAGCGTCCGCCGCGAACCGGAACACCGGCGCGGTCGCCCCCCATCCGGCAGCCGCGCCCTCGGCCTCAGCCGGCCGGGCACGCAGGAACGCCCGGTAGGCATCGATCGCGGCATCGATCTCCTCGGCGCGAAGGTCGTCCAGGACATAGCCGAGCTCGGCAAGGGTGCCGGCATCGGGGATCTTGCCGACCGAATGGATCACGTCCGGGTCGGTCTCCGGTTCGCCGGTCCCGGCGTGGCGCAGCGTCTTCAGCACCGTCCAGGTCCGCGGCCCCCACGGCAGCAGCGTGCTCGGATACCAGTTGAGGAACAGGCACGGCGTGCCGAACAGCAACGGCACCAGCGACATGCCCGAGCTGGACCCGATGTGGAAATCCGCACCGGCCGCCAGCAGGACGTCGAGCCTGGCCGACTTCAGCGGCGAATGGGCGTAGTCGACGATCCCCGGAAGTTCCGGCAGGCGCGTCATCGACGGATCGCCGAGCCGGACCACCGTGTACCCGGCCTCCGCCAGGCGCCGCAGCGCCGGCAAGGCGACGCGGATGTCGGCGTTGCGCGGCTGGTGGCGTCGGGTCGGCCGATAGCCGGGCTCGCGGAAATGGACGGTGACGAAGCCGGCGCCCGGCCGATGGCCGACCGTCTCGAGGAAGTCCGCGAGCTCGCGACGGTCGATGTCGGGCACCTGCAGCACCGCCCCCCGGACCGGGTCGACTGCGTGCGCGACCGTGCCGGACACCTCGAACCAGTCTAGAAACGCACCGTCGACCGGCTCGGCGGTGCCGCTCGCATGGGTCTCGCGGAACACGTCGTCGCCTTCGAAAAACCGCACGCTCCCGGTCGCTGCCGCCACCAGGTTGAAGAGATAGGGGTTCGCCACCGCTTCCCTGGGGACAACGATCGAGCGCCCGTCGACCAACCCGAGCTTCTGCCCGGCGAGGGCATGCGCCAGCGAGACGATATGCCCGATCGCCGTCACCCAGTTGCGGTCGAAGCACCGGTACTCGCCGTCGGACGCGACGCGGCGGACCCACCGGTTGAACCGGGTCGTCCTCGCGGCCAGGACTTCGTACTCGGGCACGAAGCCGGCATCCAGCAGGACGCCCGAGGTCATCCGCTGCATGTAGGCGACGACATTGGCCTCGCGCGCCGACTCGGCGAGCGGATCCCGCGAGATCGCGCAAACCATCCGGGAGAAGACGTCGCCCATCTGCCGGAACCGCAAGGGCTTCCGGGACATCCGCTCGACGAAACCGGCCTTGCCGACGCAGAGCATGGCGCCGACCAGCGACCATGGGAACACCCGGTCCGGGGAGGACGAGTTGGCCCAGCGCGCCAGGTCCTCGATCGTGGCCGCATCGGCAGCCCGGATCGCCCGGCGCAGCGAGACCGGGTCCGGATCGTCCGACACGCAGCAGTACCGGCGCATCCAGGCGAGGACCCGGCGCGGATCCGTCGTCCCCCGGATCACCCCGCCGATGCCGGCCGGGTCGGTCGGATCGACAAGGATCGTCGCAGCGACATCGCGATCGACGGCGACCATGCGCCGGTCAGCCGCCGGCTGCGGCGGGCCGGCGCCGGAACAGCAGGTTCTTGGGGTCGTCGGCGATCCGCGGCTCGAGACCGTGGCGCCGGAGTTCGTTGACCACCGCCCGCTTGCCCGGTTCCCACCAGCGAATCTCCAGACGCACGCTGTCGAGGCGCGGGTCGGCCAGCGTCGCCTGCATGCCGGCGACGACCGCGTCCTCGCCGCCGTCGACGTCGATCTTGATCCGGGTCGGGAACGGGATCGTGCCGCGCGCCACCAGGTCGTCGATGGCAACGCCTTCCACCGACAGCCCCGGCTGGCCGTCCGGCAGCGCCTCTTCGCCCTCGTGAAACGCCTGCGCGGCGACCCCCGGGACCGCCTCTTCGTGACTGAGGCGGCCGTGGGCAGAATGGGCCGCGGCCGCCAGCGGCAGGACCGTCACCAGGGCCTCGAGCCCGTTCGCCGCGACGTTGGCCCGGGCGGCGGCGATGTTGACCGGAAACGGCTCCAGCCCCACGACCCGGCAGCCCGTCAGGCCGGCCGCGGCGACGCTGTAGATCCCGACATTGGCGCCGACGTCGAGCAGCACGTCGTCCGGCGTGAACCCGGCGAACCAGTCCCACATGCCCGGCTCGTGCACGAAGAAGAAGTCGAAATGCAGGCCGAGCCGCGGTCCCTCGACATTGAACACCACCCGCCGGCCGTCGACCTGCAGCAGGTATTGCCGGCCGCGGTGCTCGACCTCCGGCGCCCCGCCGAAGCGCTCCCCGAACGCCACCAGGCCGGCGGCATGCGCAAGCGTGGCGTAGCGGAAGTAGCGGCGCGGATCGGTCTCCCGCAGCCCGGTGTCGCGGGCCTCGACGCACACCTTGAAGGCGTTGTCGGCGGTCAGCGGATGGTCGAGCAGCGGCACGCTGGCCAGCATCCGGTTGACCGCGCGGATCGTGGCCGGCCCGACCCGGTGGCGCCGCAGCGCCAGCCACAGCCGCAGCGCGTTCAGGTCGGCGTCGCCGGGCGCCAGCGCCAACGCCCGCTGCAGGCTGCGCGCCGCCTCGCCGAACGGCATGGCCGCAAGCCCGCGGGCGATCCGGTAGGGCTCGTCGCCCTTCGCGGCCGTGCGTGTTGCGGCATCGATCGTGATCGTCCCGGTCATGCCCGCGGTCCGGCAGCGGTTTGCGACATCCCGGCCCGATCCCGCCGGAACAGCAGGTTCTTGCGGTCGTCGGCCACGCTCGGCTGGAACCCGTGGCGGCGGATCGAATCGACGACCGCCCGGTTGCCCGGGTGCCACCAGCGGATCTCCATGCGGACGCTGTCGAGCCGGGGGTCGGCGAGGGTCGCCTGCATCCCGGCCACCACCGCCTCCTCGCCGCCGTCGACGTCGATCTTGATGCGCGTCGGGAACGGGATGTCGCCGCGCGCCACCAGGTCGTCGATCGCCATGCCCTCGACCGGCATCTCGGACTTGCCGTCCGAGGCCGCCTCGTCGCCGGAACGGAAGGCCTGGGACGCGACCCCGGGCACCGCCTTGTCGTGGCTCAGCCGGCCGCGGCCGCTGCGGGCGGCGGCGGCGATCGGCAGAATGCGCACCAGGTCGTCGAGGCCGTTCGCCGCGACGTTCGCTCCGGCCGCGGCGACGTTGACCGGGAACGGCTCCAGGGCGACCACCCGGCAGCCGCGCAACGCCGCGGCGGCGACGCTGTACAACCCGACATTGGCGCCGACGTCGAGCAGCACGTCGTCCGGTGCCATATCGGCGAACCAGACCCACATGCCCGGCTCGTGCAGGAAGAAGAAGTCGAAATGCGCGTCCAGCTGCGGCCCGTCGATGCCGTAGGCCACGCGGCGGCCACCGGTTCGCAGCACGAACCGATGGCCGTCGTGCTCGACCTCCAGCGACCGTCCGTAGCGCTCCCAGAACGCCACCATGCCGGCGGCATGCGCGATCGTCGCGTAGCGGAAGTACCGGCGCGGCTCGCGCTGCCGGAGCAGGGCTTCCCGCGCCAGCACGCAGGCCTGGAAGGCGTTGCCGGCGGTCACCTGCCGGTCCAGCAGCGGCACGACCGCCAGCAGCCGGTTGACGGCGTCGATCGTCCCCGGGCCGACCCGGTGCCGGCGAAGCCTATGCCACAGCCGCACCGCGTCGGTGTCGGGGTCGGCCGGCGCCTGCACCAGCGACCGCCGCAGGCCGCGCTCCGCCGCATCGGCCGGCTCGCCGGCCAACGCCCGGGCCCGCCCGTACGGCGTCCCGACGGGTATGGTCAGCCGCCCGGCCTGGTCGGTGGCGGTCGCCACGGTCATGCCTCGCCCTCCTGGTGCGGCCCGAGCCCCGGGCCACGACACGTCCCTGTCCTATGGCTCCGCCGCGAAGTCAACGAACGATGCGGACTGCCTTGCCTTCCGGGGCGGCTCCCGATAAGTGTCCTGGTCCCTTCCGGTGTCGAGACGACCCTACGCCCATGGCCGACGCCTCACCTTCCCTGGCCCAGCTGCGCGCCGAGATCGACGAGATCGACGACGCCCTGCTGACGCTGCTCGAGCGCCGCATCGCGATCGGCCGGCGGGTCGCCGCCGCCAAGGGCGATGCGTCGGGCCCGTTCCTGCGGCCGGGGCGCGAGGCGCAGATCCTGCGCCGGCTCGCCGCCCGGCTCGACGGCTCGGACCTGCCGGTTCGGGTGATGGAGCGGGTGTGGCGCGAGATCCTGGCCGCCAACCTGGCCCGTCAGGTCGAGCCGGTGACGGTGGTGTGGGCGCCCGACGGCGCCGGGGCGCTGGTCGACCTCGCGCACGACCGCGGCGGCGTGTCGACCCGCGTCGAGACCGTGGCCGAGCCGGCCGCGGCGCTGGCCGCCGTCGCCGAGGGCCGGGCGACCCTTGCGGTGCTGCCGACGCCGGAGCTGACGGCGTGGCGCTGGTGGCCGTCCCTGCTCGTGGAATCCGACCCGAAGCCGCGCATCATTGCGCGGCTTCCGCTTTTCGGGGACCGGGATTCCGGCCCCGTGGCCGGTGTCGGCGTAGCCTGCCAGGACCCGGACCCGTCCGGCGACGACGTGACCCTGTGGGCGGTGCCCGGCCGGGTCGCCGGGGCCGTCGACGGGACGACCGGCGCCGACGGCGCGGAGCTGTCGCTGCTGGCGAAGGACGGCTGGCCGGACGCCGGCGACCTGCCCGCCGGCGCGTTCATGATCGGCGCCTACGCCCGTACCCATACGGACTGACCTTTACGCCTGCTCCCAGGAGAGTTCGATGCCCAGCGTCGCTCCCAAAGCGTCCATTGCCGGCCTGGTGGCCCGCAAGCCCGCCCTGCCCGGCCCCGCGTTGCCCGATGCTCCGACCGCGGGGCGCATCGTGCGGCTGCACCTGAACGAGGGCGCGCTCGGGCCGTCGCCGCGCGCGATGGACGCCATGCGGGCGGTCGCCGAGCGGATGGACCGCTACCCCGGGGTCGACGCCTCGGGACTGGCCAGGGCGCTCGGCCGCAAGCACGGCATCGACCCCGAGCGGATCCTGCTCGGCTGCGGTTCCGACGAGCTGATCCAGTTCCTGTGCCTGGCCTACGTCGAGCCGGGCGAGGAGGTCATCTACACCCAGTACGGCTTCCTGCTGTTCCCGATGGCGACGCGGATCGCCGGCGGCGTGCCGGTGGCGGCGCCCGACGACGGCTTCACCGCCAGCGTCGACGCGATCCTGGAGCGGGTCACCCCGCGCACCAAGCTGGTGTTCCTCGCCAACCCGAACAACCCGACCGGCACCTGCCTGCCGGCGAGCGAGGTCCGGCGCCTGCGCGAGGGCCTGCCGGACCGGGTGCTGCTGGTGGTCGACGCCGCCTATGCCGAGTACGTGCAACGCGACGACTACACCGCCGGTATCGAGCTGGTCGAGGAGACCGACAACACGGTGATGCTGCGGACCTTCTCCAAGGCCTTCGGCATGGCCGGACTGCGGCTCGGCTGGGCGTACTGCCCGCAGCCTGTGGCCGACACCCTGTATTCGGTGCGCCCGCCCTACGGGGTCAATGCGCCGGCCGTCGCCGCCGGGCTGGCGGCGGTCGAGGACCAGGCGTTCCAGGACGCCACGGTGGCCCACAACGCCCGCTGGATGCCGTGGCTGCAGGAACGGTTCCGCGAGCTCGGACTGGAGCCGATGCCGACGGTCGCCAACTTCCTGATGCTGCGGTTCCCGACCGAGCCCGGCCGCAACGCCGACGCGGTCCGGCCGTTCTTGTCCGGGCGCGGCATCCTGGTCCGCGAGATGGCCAGCTACGGCGCACCGGAGTACATACGGCTGTCGGTCGGCCGCGAGGACGAGAACCGCCTGGTCGTCGACGCCGTCAGCGACTTCCTGAACGGGGCCAACGCATGACCGACGGAATCGTCTTCGAGCGCATGGCGCTGATCGGCATCGGCAACCTCGGCTCGTCGATCGCCCGGGCGGTGCGCGAGCGCGGGCTGGTCGGCTCGATCGCGGTGGCCGACTTCTCCGACCAGGCGCTGGCGCGGGCCGCCGAGCTCGAGCTCGGCGACGCGTTCCACGAGAGCCCGGCCGACGCCGTGAAGGACGCCGACGTGGTGGTGATCTGCACCCCCATCGGCACCTACGGCGCGATCGCCGAGGGCATCGCCCCGCACCTGAAGCCGGGCGCGATCCTGACCGACGTCGGCTCGGTCAAGCAGGCGGTGATCGCCGCGGTGCAGCCGCACGTGCCGGCCGGAATCCACTTCATCCCCGGCCACCCGATCGCCGGCACCGAGAAGTCCGGGCCGGACGCCGGCTCCGGGGCGCTGTTCGAGGGCCGGTTCTGGATCCTCACGCCGCCGGAGGGCACCGATCCGGAGCCGCTGGCCCGGCTGGAGACCCTGTGGACGCGCTGCGGCGCGCTGGTCGAGGAGCTGCCGGCCGCCTATCACGACAAGGTGCTGGCGGTGACCTCGCACCTGCCGCACCTGATCGCCTACACCATCGTCGGCACCGCCTTCGACCTGGAGGGGCAGGAGCAGCGCGACGTCATCCGGTTCTCGGCCGGCGGCTTCCGGGACTTCACCCGGATCGCCGGGTCCAACCCGATCATGTGGCGCGACATCTTCCTGAACAACCGCGAGGCGGTGCTGGAGATGCTGCAGCGCTTCAGCGAGGATTTGAGCTACCTGCAGCGCGCCATCCGCTGGGGCGAGGGCGACAAGCTGCAGGAGCTGTTCACCAAGACCCGCGAGATCCGCCGCGGCGTCATCGAGGCCAACCAGGCCCGGCCGTTCCCGTACGGCACCAGCGGCAACGGCAACGGGAAGTGACGGCGGGGGAGCCCGTCGCTCCGTAGGGTCCGGATCGGCCCCGCCGGGGCGGCGGACCCGTCCGGAATGACGTCATAAAATTGCGAGCGGGCCGCCTTCCCCCTTCTGTCGTCATTCCGGACCGGACCGCCAGCGGCGGGACGGGAGCCGGAGCCCACGAACCGACGCCCCCCGGGCCCTATTCCGCGATCGAGCGGACCTTGCCGACCGGGATGCGGCCGACCCGGACGGTACCGTCCTGCACCGTGACCGGCGCCTTCACGCGCTGACCCCGACCGTCGTCCGACGGCTCGCTGGCCGCGATCGCCGCCAGCTTCAGCAGCGCGGCATCGGCCGGCTTCATGCGGCCCTTGGCGACCAGCCGGTCGAGCGCCGCGCCGACCCCCTGGACCTCGGCCACCCCGGCCCCTTCCGGCCGCATGGCGGCGTCGAGGGCCACGGTGCCGTCGCCGACCAGGTCGATCGGCGGCCACGACACCGCCAGATGCTGCACGTCGATCACCCCGCCGGCGTCGCGCCACGCGGCAAGGCCCGGCAGCCCGGCGGCCGGGTCCACGTCGCCGCGCAGCGAGGCCCGCCAGCTCACGGTCGCCGGGCCCTCGAACGGCAGCGCCTCGGCGCCGGCCGGCTGGACCCCGGTGGCGGTACCCGACACGTCGAGGGTCGTCGGCACCGCGGCGATCGCCCCGGACTCGTCGTCGGGGGTCGGGTCGACGACCGCGTCGAACGTGGCGACGTGCGCCCAGACCACCCCGCCCGGGCCGGTCAGATCGATGTTCCGCAGGGTGACGTCGACCCGCTCCGGCGCGTGCCGGCCGAGGGTCACGACCGCCAGCGCCACGTCGGCGTCGGCGGTCACCGAGCCCCAGGAGCCGGCGGCACTGGCCCGGCCGCCGCCGACCGGATGCACAGCCACCCGGAACGGATCCCAGACCGGCGTGCTGGCCACCAGCTCGGGGGCCGCGGCGGCCAGCAGGGTCGGGCCGTCCTCGCGGGTCCAGTGCACCTGGCGCACGGTGACGTCGACCGTGAACGGGAAGCCGCCGAGCGCCAGCGGCCCGTGCTCGATCCGGTCGCCGAGCGCACGGCGCTGGTCGACCCAGCCGGTGATCGACGCCTCGACCCGCAGCGCCACCACCTGCCAGGCGACCGTCCAGCCGGCCGCCAGCACCGCCGCCAGCCCGAAGCCGGCGATGACGAAGCGGCGGCGACGCGACGGCCCGCGGTCCTGGAATCCGACCGGCCGGGTTGTGTCAGGCGACGACATTGCGTATCCGGTCCGCCCGGTTGTCGAGAAGGCCGAAACATAGGCTTGTGGAGCGGCGGATGAAAGAGGCGGGTGCCGACCGGGCCGTGGCCGGGTCAGCCGACGGGATCTGGGTGTTCGGATACGGCTCGCTGATGTGGAACCCCGGCTTCCCGTTCGTGGAGCGCGCGGTGGCCCGGCTGCTCGGCCGGCACCGGCGGCTTTGCGTGGTGTCGCGCCACCATCGCGGCGACGCCGCCCGGCCGGGCCTGGTCATGGGGCTGGACCGCGGCGGCTCGTGCCGCGGCATCGCCTACCGGGTGCCGGGCGAGGCGGTCGACGAGACCCTCGCCTACCTGCACGAGCGCGAGACCGCGCACTATCCGGTGTACCGCCGGGCCGACCTGCCGGTGACGCTGGACGGGCCGCAGCCCCGGACCGTGCGCTCGGTCACCTACGTGATCGACCGCTCCGACCCGGACTACGCCGGTCACCTGACGGTCGAGCAGCAGGCGGCGATCGTCGCCGCCGCCCACGGCCGGTCCGGCGCCAACCGCGACTATCTGGTCTCGGTGGTCCGGCACATCCACGAGCTCGGCCTGCGCGACCGGCGGCTGGAGGCGGTGCTTCACGCGCTCGGGGAACGGCTCTAGCATCCCGGAAAAGCATCCGGGAGGACGCCATGAACGCGCCGACGAGCATCAGCCACCTGCTGACGCAGGACGAGATCGAGCACTATCACGAACGCGGCTACGTGGTGCCGCGCTGGCGGCTGCCCGCCGACCTGCTGCAGCGCATGCGCGACGACCTCGACGCGCTGCTGACCGCCAACGCCGGCGTCAGCCGCGACTCGATGTTCTGCCCGCACATCGTCAAGGGCGGCACCCAGGGCCTGCAGGGCGCCAACGCCTGGCTCGACTACGCCCGCATCGCGCAAGTCCTGGACCTGGTCGGCCAGGTGATCGGCCCGGACTTCCTGCTGTGGGGCACCACCGTGTTCGGCAAGCCGGCCGGCACCGGCAAGCGGGTGCCGTGGCACCAGGACGGCGAGTACTGGCCGATCCGGCCGCTGGCCACCTGCTCGGCCTGGATCGCGCTCGACGACGCGACGCCCGAGAACGGCTGCCTGCGGGTGATCCCCGGCAGCCACAAGGGCAACCGGCTGCGCGCCCACACCCAGAAGGACAACCCCGATCTGGTGCTGAACCAGGAGCTGAACGCCGACGAGTACGACGAGGCCGAGGCGGTCGACATCGTGCTGGAGGCCGGCCAGCTGTCGCTGCACGACGTCTACCTGGTGCACGGCTCGGAGCCGAACCGCTCGACCAAGCGGCGCGCCGGCTATGTCTGCCGCTACATGCCGACCAGCTCGCACTTCGACCGCGAGTACGGCGCGCAGCTCCAGCAGCGCGGCGGCAACCAGGTCGATTTCGCCGGCCGGGCGCTCTGGCTGATGCGCGGCCGGGACCTGTGCGGCAGGAACGACTTCCAGGTCGGGCATTGAGTCCTCGCGCCTGACGGCTCGCGTGGGTCCCGGCTCCACCGCACCTCCGGTGCGCCGTTCCGGGATGAGGAACGAAAGAGATGGCTCCACCTCTCCCTCATCCCGGCCGTAGCGGCGAAGCCGCGGAGAGCCGGGACCCATCCACCCCCTCCCCCGCCGCTGCCTGGGCCGGATTCCTGGCCATGTGCGTCGGCATGTTCATGGCGATCCTGGACATCCAGGTGGTCGCCAGCTCGCTGCCGGCGATCCGCGACGCGCTCGATATCCCGACCGACCGGCTGAGCTGGATCCAGACCGCCTACCTGGTCGCCGAGGTGGTGGCGATCCCGCTGACCGCCCGGCTGACCCGGCCGCTGACCATCGGTGGGCTGTTCACGGTCGCGATCCTCGGCTTCGTCGCCGCCAGCCTCGGCTGCGCGCTGAGCGGCGGGTTTGCCTCGCTGGTCGGCTTCCGCATCGTCCAGGGCTTCTTCGGCGGCATGGTGATCCCGGCGGTGTTCACCGCGGTGTTCATGCTGTTCCCCGAGGACCGCCGCGTGCTGCCGACCACGGTGGCCGGCGTGTTCGCCATGCTGGCCCCGACCCTGGGGCCGGTGGTCGGCGGCTGGATTACCGAGACCCTGTCCTGGCACTGGCTGTTCCTGGTCAACCTCGCCCCCGGGCTGGCGGCCGCCGCGGTCGCCGCCCGGTTCGTGCGCATCGGCCGGCCGGAGCTGCGGCTGCTGCGCCGGGTCGACCTGGCCGGGCTGCTGTTCGCCGCGGTGTTCCTGGCCGGCCTGGAGCTGACCCTGAAGCAGGGGCCGGAGCGCGGCTGGGCCGGGCCGGTGGTCTGGGGCCTCGCCGCCGCCTGCGCGGCCGGAGCAATCGCCACGATCTGGCGCTGCCTTCGGGCCGGCGAGCCGCTGGTCGACCTGCGGGCCTTCGCCGACCGGCGGTTCGCGGCCGGCTGCGCCCTCAGCTTCGTGCTCGGCGCCGGGCTGTACGGCTCGACCTACCTGCTGCCGCTGTTCCTGGGGTTCGTGCGCGGCCACGGCCCGATCGCGATCGGCACCATCATGATGGTGACCGGCGGCGCCCAGCTGCTGACCGCCCCGCTCGCCGCCTGGGCCGAGCGTCGGGCCGACCCGCGCTGGCTGGCCGGCTTCGGCTATGCCCTGTTCGCCGCCGGCCTGGTCTCGAACGCCTGGACCACGCCGGCGACCGACTTCGACGGGCTGTTCTGGCCGCAGGTGCTGCGCGGCTCGGCGGTGATGTTCTGCCTGCTGCCGACCACCGCGGCGGCCCTGGAGCGCTTCGCCGGCGACGCGCTCGCCAATGCCAGCGCCCTGTTCAACCTGCTGCGCAACCTCGGCGGCGCCGTCGGCATCGCCGTGGTCGACACCATCCTGTCGCAGCGCCCGGCGGCCCACGGCGAAGCACTCGTGGAGCGCCTGCAGGCCGGCAGCCGCGACGCCGCCGCCTTCGTCGGCCTGCCGCTCGACCGCTTCGACGGCACCCCGCTCGGCCCGATCGACGAGGCCACAAGGGCCTACGTCGCCCCGCTGGTCGAGCGGGCCGCCCTGGTGATGGCGTTCAACGACGCCTGGTGGGTGCTGGGGGTCGCGTTCGCGGTGACGCTGGTACTGGTTGTGGGGATGCGGGCACAGGACTGACAATCGCACGTCGCTTCGTGGGTCCCGGAGGGGGCGCGACAGCGCCCGGCTCCGGAACCCACCCGCCGCACAACGAGAAAAGGGCGGCAGCCGCCCGGCCACCGCCCCTCGTTCATTTCATCCTGAGGAGCCGACCGCAGGTCGGCCTCGAAGGATCAATACATGTGCTGGCCGCCGTTGATGCTGAGCGTCGAGCCGGTGATGAAGCCGGCGTCGTCGGCGGTCAGGAACACCACGCCGCGGGCGATCTCGGAGGCGTGGCCGAGGCGGCCGACCGGGATGCGGGCCTTGATCTTCTCCAGCACGTCGGCCGGCACCGCCGCCACCATGTCGGTATCGATGTAGCCCGGCGCGATGGCGTTCACGGTGATGTTCGAGCGCGCGCCCTCCTGGGCCAGCGCCTTGGTGAAGCCGTGGATGCCGGACTTGGCGGCGGCGTAGTTGACCTGGCCGTACTGGCCGGCCTGGCCGTTGATCGAGCCGATGTTGACGACCCGGCCGAACTTGCGCGCGCGCATGCCCTCGATGGTGCAGCGGCACATGTTGAAGCAGGAGCCGAGGTTGGTGTCGATCACCGCCTGCCACATCTCGTGGTCCATCTTGTGGATGGTGCCGTCGCGGGTGATGCCGGCGTTGTTGACCAGGATGTCGATCGGCCCGACCTCGGCCTCGACCTGGGCGACGCCGGCCTCGCAGGCCGCGAAGTCCGAGACATCCCACTTGAAGGCCGGGATGCCGGTGCGCGCGGTGAACTCCTTCGCGCGCTCGTCATTGCCGGCGTAGTTGGCCGCGACCTTGCAGCCGGCCTCCTTCAGGGCGACCGAGATCGCCTCGCCGATGCCCCGTGTGCCGCCCGTCACCAGTGCCACGCGTGCCATTGGTCGTCACTCCCTCTCTGTGATGCCTTCCCCCGGAAGCCGCCCCTCTGGCGGGGGCGGACTTCCCGATCATATGACCAATTCGCGCGCCGGCGTCAGCCGCGCTCGACGCACATCGCGACACCCATGCCGCCGCCGATGCACAGCGTCGCCAGGCCCTTCTTGGCGTTCCGCTTCTGCATCTCGAACAGCAGGGTGATCAGCACCCGGGCGCCGGACGCGCCGATCGGGTGGCCGATGGCGATGGCGCCGCCGTTGACGTTGACCTTGGCCGGATCCCAGCCGAGGTCCTTGTTGACGGCGCAGGCCTGGGCGGCGAACGCCTCGTTGGCCTCCACCAGGTCGAGGTCGTCGATCGACCAGCCGGCCTTCTTGAGCGCCAGGCGGCTGGCCGGGATCGGCCCGGTGCCCATGATCGTCGGGTCGACGCCGGCGGTCGCCCAGGAGGCGATACGGGCGAGCGGGGCGACGCCGCGCTTGGCGGCGTTCTCGGCGCTCATCAGCACCAGGGCGGCGGCGCCGTCGTTGATGCCGGAGGCGTTGCCGGCGGTCACCGTGCCGCCGTCGCGCAGGAACGCCGGCCGCAGCTTGGCGAGCGCCTCGAGGGTGGTGTCGGGCTTCAGGTACTCGTCGGCCTCGACCACGGTCTCGCCGCGCCGCGACTTGACGGTGACCGGCGCGATCTCGTCCTTGAACCTGCCGGCGGCCTGGGCGGCGGCGGCCTTCTGCTGCGAGGCCAGCGCGAAGGCGTCCTGGTCCTCGCGGGTGATCTGGAACTTCTGGGCGACGTTCTCGGCGGTGTTGCCCATGTGGTAGCCGTTGAAGGCGTCCCACAGCCCGTCCTTGATCATGGTGTCGATCAACTGCAGGTCGCCCATGCGCTGGCCGCCACGCAGGTGCTGGGCGTGGGTCGACAGGCTCATGCTCTCCTGGCCGCCGCACACCATCACCCCGGCGTCGCCGAGCGCGATCGCCTGATAGCCGAGCGCCACCGAGCGCAGGCCGGAGCCGCAGACCTGGTTGATGCCGTAGGCGGTCCGCTCGACCGGGATGCCGGCAGCGATGGCGGCCTGGCGCGCCGGGTTCTGGCCCTGGGCGGCGGTCAGCACCTGGCCAAGCACCACCTCGTCGACCTCGGCGGCGTCGGTCCCGGCGCGCTCCAGCGCCGCGCGGATCGCGACCTCGCCGAGCTGGCTGGCCGGCACGCTGGCGAACGCGCCGTTGAACGCGCCTACCGGGGTGCGGGCGGCACCGGCGATGACGACCTCGGTCATGGCAGTCTCCCCTTCTCGAATCGGACGTCCGTTGCGTCGTATATGGCGGGCTACCGGCCGGAACAGCTCCGGAAACCGGCCCCTCACGCTCAACATAGGCCGCGTCCGGGTATCCCACAACCGCCGCTCAGGCCGGTTGAGTCTGAGTGACCGTCAAGCCACCGAACCGTGTCGAGCGGCGGCGCGGTCAGGAGTCGTTAACCACAAGCAGTGAGGGGCCCTTAACGCCCTGCCGGCTAGCCTCGACACATCAAGAGCGATTTTGCTTGTGCTGGAGGGCTCGAGTGATGACCCAGGAAACCCCGGTCCCGGAAGTCGCGTTCGACGTCACGCACGCTCCGCTCGTGCTCGCGACCCTGCCGAGACGATACGACGGCGAGATCGAAGCACTTCTGGCGTCGGTAGCCACCGCCGCCGGCGCCTTCCAGGCGCGGGCCGCCCTGCTGTCCCGGGCGGCTGCAGACCTGCCGGAGTCGACCGATCTGCCCCGAGCGGTACTGCACGACACCGCGGCGTCGGCGGAAGCGCTGAGCCGCTCGATCGATGACGTCCTGTGGAGGCTGGTCGGCACCTCGATGCTCGCCCACCGGGTTATCCAGAAGCTCGCCGGCGAGGGGCGGCAGTCCCTCGCCCCGGAGAGGATCCTGCCCCTGACGCAGGAGATCGAGCTGCAGCTGGCGGAGAGCGCCGGGCACGCCAGCCTGCTGGCCCTGAACACGACCGTCGAGGCGGCATGCGCAGGCGACGCCGATCCCACGCGCCTCGCCGCCACCGCCCGGTCAGTCGTCGACCAGGCCGTGCAGACGACCGAGGCCATTGCCTGGCAGGCCGCCCGCATCCTGCAGCGGGCCACGCAGGTCGGAACGACGGTCGCGTCGATCCTGGCCGACCGCGATCACCGCCCGATCTCGACCGACGGCCCAGGAACCGCCAGGGCCGCGTGAGGCCCCGCCGGCGTCAGGTCCGGGCCGCCTCGCCCAGCAGCGGGTACTGGCTGAACAGGCTCGGCTCCATCACCGGCTCGGCACGCGCCAGGTAGCGGCCGTCGAGCTCGCCGAAGCTGCCGACCCCGAGCAGGCCCAGGTCGACCCGCGCCTCCTCCTCCAGCAGTTCCAGCACCCGGACCACGCCGGCGGCGCCGCCGGCCGCCAGCCCGCAGCACAGCAGCCGCCCGATCCCGACCATGTCGGCGCCGAGCGCCCGCGCCTTGGCGATGTCGCTGCCGCGGGTGATGCCGCCGTCGACCACCACCGTCGCCCGGCCGCGCACCGCGTCGACCACCTCCGGCAGCACGTCGAGCGAGCCGAGCCCGTGGTCGAGCTGGCGGCCGCCGTGGTTCGAGACGTACACCGCCTCGGCGCCGACCTCGATCGCCAGCCGGGCGTCCTCGGCGGTCGCGATGCCCTTGAGGATCAGCGGGATGTCGTAGGTCTTCTTGAAGCGCTCGATGTCGCGCCAGTTCAGGGCCTTCTGGAACTCCATGCCGGGCACCTGACGCCACGGCTTGACGAACCGGTTGGCGATGTCGCGCTCGCGCCGGCTGTACCAGGCGCTGTCGACGGTGATGGCGAAGGCGTCGTAGCCGTGGTCGATGGCCCGGGCCACCACGCCGTCGAGCCACTCGTCGTCGCCGCGCTTGTACAGGCAGAACACCTTCATGCCGTTGCCGGCCGGGATCTCGGCGATCGATTCCAGCGGGAAGGTGCCGACCGAGGACAGGAACAGCGACACCCCGAAGTCGGCGGCCGCCTGCATCGCCGCGCGCGGGCCGTCGGGATGGAAGCTCTCGAGCGAGCCGATCGGGCACAGCAGCACCGGCAGCCGCAGCTTGTGGCCGAGGAACGACCCGCCGCAGTCGATCTCCCGCATGTCCTCCAGGACCCGCGGCCGGAACGCCCAGCGGTCGAACGCCAGGCGGTTGCGGCGCACCGTGGTCTCGCTCTCGGTGCCGCCGCGCAGGTAGTCCCAGACGTTGCGGTCGAGCCGGCCGCAGGCCCGGTCCACGACCTCGTGGAGGGTCTGGCAGGCCTCGCGCAGATCCTCGATGGTTTCCTCACCCTGCGGCTTGTCGATCTCCGTCATGCCCGTGCCGTCTCCGTTGTCTCGCGTATCCAGTCGATCAGGGTGCTCCAGGCCCGCTTCGGCGCGCTGGAGCCGACCACCATGCCGATGTGCCCGAGCGCCAGGTCGGCGCGGGTGGCGTTCGGCAGCCGGTCGGCCAGCGCCCGGGCCGAGGCCGGCGGCACGATGCGGTCGCGCGCCGGCACCATCACCAGGGCCGGGGCCTCGACCCGCTCCGGCACCACCGAACGGCCGGCGACCCGCCAGTCGCCGGTCATCGGGGTGTTGCGCCCGTACCAGTCGAACAGCGCCTCGCGGGCGACCGGGGCGGCCAGCGGCACGCCGTCGTTCAGCCAATCCTCCAGCGCCACGAACTCGGCGGCCTCGGGGCTGCCGGGATCGAGCTCGGCGAAACGCAGGAACTTGCGGATGACCAGCATCGGGTCGAGGGAGAAGAACAGGGACTGGATCAGGTCGGTGGGAAGCCAACCGGCTGCCTCGATCATAGCGGTCAGCCACGGTTCCGCCAGAGGCAGCGATGCGGCGACCGGCGAGGCGTCGGCGGCGAAGTCCCACGGGGTCGCCAGCAGCGCCAGGCCGGCGGTGTCGCGCGGCCGGCGCTGGACCAGCGCCAGCGCCAGCAGCCCGCCCATGCAGTAGCCGAGCACCGGCGGCCGCCGGCCGCTGATGGTCAGCACCGCCTCCAGCGCGCCTTCGAGCCGGCCGGCGACGTAGTCGGTCAGGGTGAAGCGGCGCTCGGCCTCGCCCGGGAATCCCCACTCCACCAGGAACGGCCGGAACCCGGCGGCGGCCAGCGCCCGCATCAGCGAGCGGCGCGGCGCCAGGTCGAGGACGTAGCCGCGGTTGACCAGCGACGGGATGACCAGGATCGGCACGCCGCCCATCGGCCGAGCGGCCTCGGGCACCGCACCGTAGTCGAGCAGCAGGGTGGTGCCTTCCTTCCAGCACACCGGCGGGTCCTGCACCGGCCGCCGGTAGGGGTGCTCGCGATAGGCCTGGATGCCGTCGAGGAACCGGCCGAGCCGGTGGCGGATCTCCTCGTCGAGCGCGTCCTCGAACGAGGCCGGCGAGGCGAGGTCAGCCTCCGGATCGGCCTTTGCGGCCGCGCGCGCCGCCTCGAGGGCCTCGAGCTGGTCCCGCAGGCTGGTCGCCGCCTCCGCCGAGGCGGTCCTCCAGTCGAGCGATCCGCTCTTCCAGGCGGCGGAGCTCGCGTAGGACGACAGCCAGGTCGTCAGAGCCGTGCTCAGGTACAGCGGCAGCGGCCGCGGACCCGGCCGCCGTGGGCCGCCGCTCGCCCCTGTCCCCGCGGCGCTGCTGTCCCACCCGGCCATGCTCGCCCCGTTCCTCGCTTTCCGAGCCATCATAGGCCCGTGCGCCGCCCGGCCGGTACCCCGGCTGCAGCCCGTCGCCGCCGCCCGCGTCCGGTGCCCCCGACGGTGCCATCCCCGGTGCCGTTCCGGGCGCCATCCCGGCCCGCATGGCATTGCCCCAGAGCGCGGTCCAGCGACGGACGCTGTCGGCCACCTCGGGGTCGGTCGCCATGGCCTGGACCTGGTCCTGCCACAGGTCCAGGAAACGGCGGGCCAGTTCGTGCGGGTCGGGACTGCGGCTCATGGCGGCGGAGTATGTCATGGATTTCGAGGCGGTCGTCAAGATACTGATTTAACAATGTTTTTATGACAAGACCGGCAACCCGGAGGCTTCCGGTCGGAGCCGGCCGCGTGGCACCCGGCGATAGCGATTGCGGTCGACCGGCCGATCGTCTAGGTCGACATCGTTGCAGCTCAACCCGGTCGCCCGCATGTCCGACCCGTACTCGTTCGACTCCCGGAGCGCCGGCTGGTTCGTGCGGCCCGGCGACGTCGTGTACGACATCGGCGCGGATCGCGGCGGAACCGCCGCCATGTATCTGGATCGCGGTGCCGCGGCGGTCTACTCGTTCGAGCCGCTGCCGGCGAACCGGGCGCTGATCCCGGACCCGGTCCGCAACCACCCGGCCTTCCACCTGCTGCCGTTCGCCCTGTCGGACAGGAGCGGTACCGCGGAGTTGCGGGTGCCCGAGAAGAACTCCGCCGCATCGACCCTGTCGACCAAGTTCTCGCAGCTCTACCAGGAGCGACGCGGCGGCGAGGTCGAGATCGTCGAGGTCGAGACCCACACCCTGGACGAGCTCGACCTGCCGCGCGCCAGCTTCTGGAAGATCGACGTGGAGGGCGCCGAGCTCGAGGTCCTGCGCGGCGCCGAGCAGACCCTGCGCGACCGGAAGCCGGCCATCGTGCAGTTGGAGATGTTCAAGTTCGACGGCTACCTGTACGGCTCGACGCTGGCCCTGCTGGCCAGGCATTTCGCACACCTCTGGACTCTCGGCCTGACGGCGGAGGGCCGGCTGGTGCACTACCGCGTCACCCCCCGGTCGGTCGCGAACCCCGAGGTCAAGGAAGCGATGCGCCGGGCCCGCACACCGCTGTACTTCGCATCGGACCGGAGTTTCTGGGACTGGACGGGGAACGACCGACCGGCCGGTTGATCCAGTGTTTCGCGTCGCGAAAGCCCGCGAGTCCCTGAGTTTGCTGGGATTGTATACCTTTGCCGTTGCAAAGCAGCAGGCAAACGCGCAGTCTTTGCTGCGGTTCGGGAACGGGTCGCTGGCACCGTGACACCTGACGTGCCGACTGGGGCACACTCAGAGGGGAGCAACGGACAACGTCATGGCGGAAAAGACGAGGGCCACCCGAGCCCAGAACGGCAAGACCGAGGGCGACGAGAACATCGTCACGATCAAGAAGTACGCCAACCGGCGTCTCTACAACACGGCGACCAGCAGCTACGTGACGCTCGACCATCTCTGCCAGATGGTGAAGGACGACGTGGACTTCGTGGTGTACGACGCCAAGACCGGCGAGGACATCACCCGCGCGGTGCTGACGCAGATCATCGTCGAGGAGGAGGCCAAGGGCCAGAACCTCCTGCCGATCAGCTTCCTGCGCCAGCTTATCGGCTTCTACGGCGACAACCTGCAGATGGTGGTGCCGCGCTACCTGGAGACGGCGATGTCGACCTTCGCCGACAACCAGGAGCGCATGCGCAGCTACATGCAGGAGGCGTTCGGCGGGCTGTTCCCCTTCACCCAGTTCGAGGACATGACGAAGAACAACCTCGCCATGTTCGAACAGGCGATGAAGATGTTCACGCCGCCGATCGCGGGTGCGGACGGCAAGCCGACATCCCAGCCGACGTCCGGAGCGGCCCAAGGTGCCGGCGGCCAGACCGCGGCCGACCAGACCGCGGCCGCGGTCCGTACCCTGCAGGCCCAGGTCGAGCAGTTGCGGCACCAGCTCGACCGGCTCGGCGGCGACAACGACAAGGGCTGACCGTCGGACCGAACGGAGGCGCCGCCGCAGGCCTGCGGCGGCCCCGCCCGGCGGTTAACCCGATCTCAACCACTGCCGCGCGATCCTGACCCGTTGTCCAACGACGGGCGCGGGTTGCGATGTTCACGCCGCTCAGTCCTCAGGGCCCGGCGACGGGCCTGCTTACCGTGGATCCGGCCGCTGCCGCCCGGCAGGCCGGCGGCGAGGCGCGTCCACCGATCGTCGAGCCGGGCCAGTCGCCGCGCAATCGCACGGACTCGGCGGCCGATCCCCGCCGGGTCCCGCCGCCGCCGCGGGTCGACGCCGACAACCGGCCGCGCCCGCGACCGTCGTCGACCTTCCTGGCACAGGCGATCGGCCAGGAGTTGGACGCCGAGGACGGCATCCGGTCCGGCGCGCCGTCCGCGCGGACCGCCTCGACGCTGTACCGCCAGACCGGTGAAACCGTCGACCGGGCCGGTTTCGGCGGGCTGGTGACGCCGTCGGCGGCGCCGTCCTGATCGCTCAGCGCAGCAGGACGCTGCCGATCTCGCGCAACTGGGTCCGCGCCCGCAGCAGATAGAAGCCCTGGACCGCCAGGTGGTTCGGCAGCAGCGAGCCGTCCGGGTCGCCGTTCATCACCACCAGCGGGTCGAGCACCGCCGCCTGGCGAAGCGAGTCGAGCATCTGCGCCCAGACCTGGTCGAGCTGTTTCTCCTTCAGCACCGGCTCGAAGTCGTCGCCCATCTCGCGCAGCAGGATGAAGTAGCCGTAGAGCCGGCCCTTCACGCTGTAGAACACGTCGTCGACCCGGGTGTCGATCAGCAGCGGCCGCGGCTGCGCCAGATGCTGGTCGATGGTCGCCGAGGCCGAGCCGAGGTCGGCGGCGATCCGGTCGATGGTGGCGAGCAGGTTGTCGGCGCGGCGCTCGAACACCGCGTCGCCGGCCGCCAGCCGGTCGTTATAGGCGAGCAGCGCCCGGCGCGCCGAGCGGTACTGCGCCTCCGACGACGCGGTCGGCAGCAGCGAGGTCGAGATGTTGTAGATCCACACGTCGCCCGGGTACTTGAGCAGGCCGGCCGCCTTGTCGAGGTCCTTGTCGGCCTCCGACGAGCCCCGGGTACGGCCGATCTGGTCGGTCATCTCGATGGCGAAGCGCGACAGCGCGTAGACGATGCCCTGCTGGTAGTTCGGCGTGTTGTCGAGCCAGCTCGACGGGTAGAAGAACGGATCGTTGGCGACCCAGAAGTGCTGGTTCACCTCGCGGTCGATCAGCGCCGCCGCCGCCGCCACCGCCCGGCTGGCGCCCGGCTTCGCCTCGGCGGGCCGGAACGCCGGGTCGTCGTCGACCACGTTCATGACGAAGCCGCCGACCAGGTAGTACAGCGCCGCCATGACCAGCAGCGCCACCAGGCTCCAGCCGCTCCAGCGCAGTGCCCCCTTGCCCGGCAGCAACCGCCGCCGCGGAGCGGAATAGTCGTCGTCCCAGTCGACGGCGGGGCGGGTCATGGCATTCTCCTCGGTGCAGGCACCTGCGAGACATAGGGAGTATCCGCCGCCGTGTCACCCGATCCGAGCGCAATCGCCGGCCGGCCCGTGCCGGTGCCGACGGTCGACGGCCATGCCGTCGTGGCGCTGCTGACCGGGCTGGGCCTTTCGCCGCACCGCCTCGACTTCGTCGCCAAGGCGTCGACCAGCGAGGTCTGGCGGGCCGGCACCGCATGCGGGCCGGTCGCCGTGCGGATCGCCGCCCCGCACCCCGGCAAGCCGGCCGATTTCGGCGCCGAGACGGGGCTGCGCCGGGTCCTGGCCGCCGCCGGCGCGCAGGTGGCGGAGCCGCTCTTCGACCGGCGCGACCGGCCCGACCTGACGGTTGCCGGTCACCGGCCGGCCTGGGTCGTCGACCGCTGGATCGACGGCGAGCGTGCCGACGCCGAGGCCGCCGAGGCGGTCTGGCGCGAGCTGGGCGCCCAACTCGCGCTGCTGCACGCCCTGCCGGTCCGCGGCCATGGCCGCCTGCGGGCCGACGGCGACGGCCTGGCGGGCCGGCTCGACGATCCGGATGCCGCCGCGGCCGACCGCTTCGACCATCCGTGGCCGTTCGACGACCTGCCGCTGGCCGACCATCCGCTGGCCGACCATCCGCTGGCCGAGACGGCGCCCGACCTGATACCGCGGCTGCAGCGGCTGGAGCCGGCTATCCGGCGCGCCGCCGCGGCCCCGCCGGCGATCGTCCATGGTGACCTCAACGGTGCCAACGTCCGGCACGCCGACGGCGCGTTGACCGGGCTTATCGACTTCGCCGACGCCACGGTTCTGACGCCGGCCTGGGACTTCGCCCTGCTGCGGCACTTCCAGGGCGGGCCGGTCGTCGACCGGGTGCTGGCCGGCTATACCCCGGACCGCGCGGCCGCCGGCCGGATCGTCCGCGACGCCCGGCTGCTGGCGCTGGTGGTCGCCCTGCACCATGTGTGCCGGGCGAAGCTCCTCGAGCTGCCGGGCCGGCGTGGCTATGCGCTCGGCCGGCTGCGCCACGACCTCGCCGAGATCGAGGCCGGGTGAGGCGCCCGCGATGGCCGACACCGATCCCGACCGCGACCTCGGCCCCTGCCCGCTGTGCGGCCGGGCGATGCTGGCCGGGCCGAGCGTCGACCGGCACCACTGGGTGCCGCGCCGCGAGGGCGGGCGCGAGGCGGTGCCGATGCACACCGTCTGCCACCGCAAGATCCATGCGGTGCTGAGCGAGCGCGAGATCGCCCGCGCCTTCGCCACCCCCGAGGCCCTGCGGGGGCACCCGGAGATCGCGACCTTCCTGCGCTGGATCGCCGGCAAGCCGCCCGAGTTCGTCAGCCCGCACCGGACGACGCGGCGGCGCCGGCGATAGCCCCTCAGTAAAGCTTGTTCTTCAGCGAGTCCTCGATGCGGGCCTCGGCGTCGGCGACGTCGAAGCCGCCGCCGACCTGGTCGGAAATGATCCGCGCGAGGCTCGGCAGCGTCCGGCGCTCGACCCGGTGGTCGTCGTCCCACAGCTTGGAGCGCACCAGCGCCTTGGCGCAGTGCAGGTAGACCTCCGCGACCGCCACCAGGATCCCGGCGGTCGGCAACCGGCCGCGCACCGCCGTCGGCGTCAGCAGGTCGTCGTCGGTGACGATGCGCGCCCGGCCGTTCACCCGCAGCGTCTCGCACACCCCCGGCACCATGAACAGCAGGCCGACGCCGTCGTTGACCGTGACGTTCGACAGGGTGTCGAGACGGTTGTTGCCCGGCCGGTCCGGGATCAGCAGGGTGCGGTCGTCGAGCACCTGCACGAAGCCCGGCGCATCGCCCTTCGGCGACACGTCGCCCAGGCCGTCGGCGCCGTGGCTGGAGATCACCAGGAACGGCGACAGCTCGATGAACCGCCGGGCATGGACGTCGAGCCGATCGATCTGCTTGGCGACCGCCAGCTTGCTCGGCGTGCCGTACAGGGAGCGGAGTTCGTCCTCGGAAGCGACGATGTCGGTCATACGGAATTTCCCCTAGTTGGCGTCGCTTTCGACCAGCACGCGAGTGGACTAGACTTTTCGACAGTATCCGAGTGCCCCAGAGGATGGCAGGGACACGGTCCCGGTCAAGTGAGGACACGGCATCGCATGAGCCTGACGGCGCCCAGAAAGCTAACCCGGGTGATGGACGGACTGTTCGCCCGCTTCGACTATGCCGGCCTGCTCGTTCTGGTGGTCGAGCCGGATCCGGAAAGCCGCGCCGCCCTGGTCCGCACCCTGGTCGAGCTCGGCCTGCCGCAGCCGCTCGAGGCGGCGACCTCCGCCGAGGCCCTGGCCCAGGCGGCCGAGCTGGAGCCGGCGCTGGTGATCTGCGACAAGCAGCTCGAGGGGCCGGACGGCACCGACGGGCTGGAGCTGCTGTTCCGCATCCGCGCCGACTCGACGACCCTGCCGCCGAACGTCCCGGTGCTGCTGCTGGCCGGCGAGGCCGGGTCGCCCGGCGTCATGGAGGCCAAGCGGCTCGCGGTCGACGGCTTCCTGGTCAAGCCGGTGCCGGCCAAGCGCCTCGAAGCCCGGATCAACGCGGTGATGATGCGGCGCTTCCCGGAACGCGTGGACTGGGGCCAGTGAGTCCGGAGCAGCCGACGCCGCTCCTGGCGACCACGCCGGCCGCCGACGGCTTCCGCATGCCCGGCGAGTTCGAGCCCCATGCCGGGACCTGGATGCTGTGGCCCTGCCGCCCCGACACCTGGCGCGACGACGCCCGCCCGGCCGAAGCCGCGTTCGCGGCCGTCGCCGCGGCGATCGCGGCCGCCGAGCCGGTGACCGTCGGGGTCCGGGCCGACCGGCTGGACCGGGCCCGCGCCGCCCTGCCGGCGGGCCTGCGGACCGTCGCCCTGGAGTCCGACGACGCCTGGATGCGCGACGTCGGCCCCACCGTGGTGGTCGGCCCGGACGGCGAGCGCCGGGCGGTCGACTGGACGTTCAACGCCTGGGGCGGGGCGGTCCACGGCCTGTACGACGACTGGGCGGCCGACGACCGGGTGGCCGCCGCCGTCGCCGGGGCCGAAGGCATGGCCCGCTATCGCTGCCCGCTGGTCCAGGAGGGCGGCGGCCTGCATTCCGACGGGGCCGGCACCCTGTTCGTGACCGAGGAATGCGTCCTGGCCGCCGGCCGCAACGCCGGCCTCGAACGCGACCGGGCGGAAGCCCTGCTGAAGGACTATACCGGGTCCGAAACGGTCGTCTGGCTGCCGCAGGGCGTGTTCGAGGACGAGACCACCGGCCATGTCGACAACCTGCTGCACGTGCCGGCGCCGGGGCTGGTGCTGCTGACCTGGCCGGAGGACGCGACGGACCCGCAGTTCGCCCGGTCGCGCGCCGCCCGCGAGGCGCTGCAGGCGGCGGGCGACCGCTTCGAGGTGCGGCTGCTGCCGATGCCGGGACCGCTGTACATGACCGAGGAAGAGGCGGCAGGCCTGGTTCCCGCGCCGGGTGCGAAGCCGCGGCGCGCCGGCGACCGCCTGGCCGCGTCCTACGCCAATTTCTACCTGGCCAACGGCCGGGCGATCGTGCCGCTGCTCGATCCCCGCACCGACGAAGCGGCGCTGCGGATCGTGGCCGATGCCGTGCCGGGGCGCGAGGTGGTCGGTGTTCCGGCCCGCGAGATCCTGCTCGGCGGCGGCAACATCCACTGCATCACCCAGCAGATCCCGGCCGGCTAACAACCGGCTGCGTGGATCGGCCAGGCGCAGCCGAGTATGTGATCGACGGTGACCCCGTCGTCGGCGCAGGGCAGCTTGACCACCGTGAACAGGGTGTGGGTCCCCCAGGCGACCGCCCGGCCGCTCATCAGGCAGACGAGCCCCTCGCCGACGACCCGGCTGTTGATCTCGAGCCGCCCGGGCGCGGCTGCCGCGGGGGACTCGCTGAACAGCTTGCCGGTCTCGTCGAAGCCCAGCAGCTCGGTCAGCTCGATGCCCCAGAGCCGGCACCGCATCTCCAGGGGATCCCGCGCGACGACCTGGTCGACGTAGACGTAGCCGTGCCATCCGACGAAATCGTAGAAGTCGAAGTTCCTCCAGGCCGGCAGCCGGCCCGACGCGCGTTTCGCCCGCCAGATATCCACGAATCCGGCCAGCGGCTCGAACCGTTCCGCCGGGGCGTCGGGCGGCAGAAGCAAGGTCCGTCGCTCGTCGATTTCGTTGATTTGCTCGACCGCCATCCCGTCGCACTCCCGCCAACCCGGCCGCATCGTACGGAACACCCGGCCCCGCCGTCGATTCACCTGAATCCCGGCCCCGAATCCCGGTCCCGAATCCCGGCGCTGACGCCGGCGCGTTTCTGATTTATGTTCCGGCCCGCGACGGTGGGTCGAGCCCGCGAGACGGCGGGTTGGACCGGCCGTCGCCCCGTGCGCCGGACCGCCGCCCGCGGCACCGGGCCGGGTCCCTCCTGTCACGTGTTATCCCATGGAGCCGCCGATGGCGCCCGATTCGATCGGTCACAGCAACCGCCCGCTCAAGCGCGGGCGCAAGTTCCTGAATACCCCCGGTCCGACCAACGTCCCGCCGCGCGTGCTGAACGCCATGCACCGCGACACCATGGACCTGAACGATCC
>Ga0070728_10001132_pt1 | contig 43147 bp, 27 predicted proteins | sample tdDd471_FD_66723 | JGI IMG/M metagenome (GOLD analysis project Ga0070728, IMG submission 66723) | Marine sediment microbial communities from the Atlantic coast under amendment with organic carbon and nitrate - tdDd47.1 | ecosystem: Environmental > Aquatic > Marine > Coastal > Sediment | place... | reverse complement strand
TGTCTCGGAGCCTTCAATGGCCAGGGTCTCGGTTTTCAGCTTTCTGACATATGGAACCAGTTCTTTGCCCACCAGATGATTGCCGAATTTGCTCCAGTGGAACTCCAGCTTGTTGTGAACCGGTTTCCCGGATGCTTCGCTTTTATATAAGGCAGGTTGCAGGTTTATCACAGGAATTCCGAGAGATTGACTGGCATTGGTCAGTAATCTGGCAGGCTGTTGCCAGTCGATTTCTGTTTCCCCGGCATGTTTATGCAGCATTTTCTGTAGTTCTGGGCGTACCATTTCAGTAGTAGTTGCCATGGTAACCAGCAATTTTATACCTTTCTTATCCAGAACACGCTTTATTTCTTTCATAATTGCCTGTTCAACCTCGGCCTGTTTCTTTAGTGTCTTTAAATTCTTTACTTGATAGATCCCGTTGACATACTCGGACGGGTCTTTCTCCCAGGATTTGTGAACAGTGTTAAAGGCGTGATAAAACACCCTGAAGAGGTAGGAACGGCTGTAGAGGCCCATCCATTTTCCGGTATGTCGCATAAACATGCGTTCTTCAAATTTTCCTGATGGTTTTTTGACGGGAATACCTTCTATATTCAATGACTTATCTTCATTTACAGAGAAGCTTGGCTTGGGATAAATTGTTGCGGTATAGTCGTCTGCCATGTTATCCGAGAGGTCGTTGCCGGGATAGGCCATGATAAGTACCGCATCCGGCTTAAATGGTAAAACCTCGTTTTTCATGTATAATAACTGCTGACCGCGACCGAAACCGGAGACACCAAAGTTTAAGACCTCGAAATCTTTTCCCAGCTCTTTTTCGAGTACTTCCGTATAGTTATCTTCGTTTTGAACTCCAAAACCCCAGGTGAAAGAATCTCCTAAAACGGCTAGACGATATTTACCGGTAGGTTTTACAAGGGAATATTCCTTGTCGCGCATACCTAATGAGTTGGTTGAAATGGTGGTGTCGAATTCTTCGCCACGTTTGAACTGGCCATTGATATTCGGCTTGCATTTCCAGCCCAATGTTTCATCAAATTCAAAGAAAACAAACTGATTTCCATCAGTTAGAAACTTGCTTTTATAAAAAACACGCAGCCCGGTTTCTGCCAGAGCAAGGATAATCAGGCATAAAACCAGATTAATGATTATAATTCTGACCAATTCCGATGATTTACTCATTATCTTCCCTCAATCAATTTTAGTCGTGGTGATTATATCAGGCAGATATTCTATTTCCAACTAAAACCATATGATTACTTGAGCTTTATGTTGTGTGGTACAACCAGCGAGCCAACCGTGATGTTGTATTTATCAACCTGTCCGGCATTGATTTCCAGCGCGTAGAGGCTTTCAGCTTTAACTGCAATGGTGGATTCATCGAATGGAACGGTGTTTTTTACAATACCGACAATTTTAAGCTTTTTATCAATGAAGATAATATCGAGCGGTATGTGGGTGTTTTTCATCCACATGGAATGGATTCTCAGGTGCTGAAAGATAAAAAACATCCCCTTGTTTTCGTCCAGATGTTTGCGATACATCAGGCCGATGGTGCGCTCTTTATTGTTTTTGGCAACCTCAACCTCGTAAACCACCCGCCTTCCTTCCGGACTTAAAATTTCTATTTTCGATAAAGGTTCGGAAACACTGGCTTTTTGGTCTTTTGCAGGCTTGGCAGCAGCTAAAAGGGACAAAGTGCTTAGCAGAACTATCACAAGCGACAAGAATTTAATGGTTTTCATTCAGGCTCCCGCTATTCTAATTTCATTTCACGTTCTTATTCTATATCACTTCCAGAAATAATAATATCTACAATATGATGAAAATAAAGAAATTTCTGGCTTTATCGGAAATGATTTGCTTTTATAGTAATTCTGGGAAATATTTTGTGCATATACCGGGTTAACATTAATACAGAGTTAGCCTTGTATAAGTAATGTTGAAATTTGGCAAATTGCTTTTCTGCTTTTTTTCCGTGACAGGGGGGCAACATTGTGAAATGATAGCGCGCTTTTTTCGACTTCTTGCGAGGATTGAATTTGGATATGCTACTGAAAAATCTGATAACTTCCCAACTGATTCTGATGCTGCTTTTGGGGACTTCTGCTGCCCTGGCTCAGGAAGATAATGCTGCCAGTGAGGCGAAACGTGTGCCGGATGCCGAAACAACGGCAATGCAGGCTGTCGCTGAAGAGGATGATGATGATGAAAACTGGGATGATGAAGACTGGGACGATGAGGCCGGTGAATACGATGTTGAAATAGCACCGGAGGATACCTACAGCCTTGATAAATGTATTTCGTTGGCCCTACAGAAGAGTCATGCGATTAAAGCTGCCAACTGGGAAGTGAAATACTATGATGCAAAAGCTGATGAAGCCTGGTGGGCCTGGTTTCCAAAAATCACTGTTCAAAGTATTTTGACAGCGGCCCCTGACTATGATCCCCCCTCTACCAATAATCCCGCAGCCTTTTTGAGTTATTCTCAGGATTGGTACCGATTTGATGGTATTTTGTGGGGTAACGATGTAAACCTTACTCAGCCTTTATACACCTTTGGAAAATACAGTAGCGTCAAGGAAATGGGTAAACTGGGTGCGCAAGCTGGTACGTATGGTAAAAAAGTTGTAGAGAACAAGATTATTTACGAAGTAAAAAGAGTTTACTATACCCTGCAACTAGTGGAAAGAATGCTTGATGTACTTGATGAAGGTATGTCATATGTTAATACCGCCGAGAAGAAACTTAATGAGCTTTTGGAATCCGGTTCCGATACTGTGACCGAGATTGATCAGTACAAATTTGCAGTTGTAAGGGCCGATCTGTTATCTCGTGTGGAAGAAGCCAGAAAAAATAAACGCATCCTGGTACAGGCAATGCGTATGCTTTTGACACTCCCAGAGAATGCTCCATTTTATCTGGATAGAAGATACCCAAAAAATCCGGATGCCAATGAGAGATTTACAAGCAGTAGCAAATTACATGAAGCAATGAAGGGTGAAAAACCTGAACTGCGCTTGCTGGATCTGCAATATAAATTTGCTGAAGAAAAGTTGAACCTGCAACGTGCATGGTATTTCCCGGATTTCTTTTTACACCTGAAATACAAATACGTTACAGCTCCGGAAATGCCAAATATTGACAGCCCGTATTTATCTGATCCTTACAATTCACATTACTTCGCCTTTTTTGTAGGCTTAAACTATACCTTTGATTTGCCTTTGCAGAATGCACGGGTAAAGCAGGCCGAGTTTAAGGTTAATAAAGCCGAAAGTGAAGCAAACTTCATGAAGGGCAAAATGCGTCTGGAAATGGAAGAGGCGCATGCTACGTATGAGGAAAAATACAAGCAATTCAAAATAAACGAAACCGGGCAAAAAGCCGGTAAAAAATGGATGATTACAGCCATGATGAATTACAATATCGGGCTTTTGGAATCGTCTAATATGGTGGAATCAATTGCCGCCTATTTCAAAACTGAATTTACCTACTATTCTTCTGTGCATTCTGTTTGGTGTGCCGAGGCCAAGCTTGATTTTCTGGTTGGCGGTGAAGCTGATAAATACAAAACAGGCACAGACGAAAAGCCACAAGATGGCAAAATTGAATGAGGTGTATTATGAACAACTACTCTAAAATTATTTTAACTGCTGTTTTTACAATTGCTTTGAGTCTTTCTTTTTGTTTTGCAAGCACAGATTCGTATGCTTCGACTGATTCGATCAAAAAAGAAATCAAAGCCAAGGAAAAAGTGGTCAGAAAAATCCTTAAACAGCCTGCCAAAGCCGGGAGCAAGAAACAGGCCGCCAAAGAAGCCGATCTTAAGGATACAATTAACAAGCTGTTCGATTTTGAAGAGCTTGGCATGCGCGCCCTTGAAATGCACTGGGACGATTTGAGCAAAGAAAAACAGCAGGAGTTTGTATCTCTGTTGCAGCAGCTTATCGAAAAAAACTATCTTTTGAAAACAGCCAAAACCACTAAATACAAGCTCAAATGGGGAACCATTGTTCCTGAAGATGAATACTTTGTTTTGGGTTTCAAAATTAAATCCGGCAAATACAAGGCTACAATTCAGTTCAGAATTTTAGAAAAAAACAGCACCCCGGTTGTTTTTGACATGCTGATTGATGATGTAAGTCTGATGGAGAATTATCGTTCCCAGTTTAACCGCATTATCAAAAAAGATGGTTTTGAGAAACTGCTTGAAAAAATGCGCAACAGGTTGAACGAGCTTGAAAAACCTGCCAAAGCAAAAGCAGACGACAAAAAAGGCGAAGTGGTAAAGCCACTGTAAGAGGTTGTTATATCGGGTAAGAGTGATTTCAAAGCCGGTCGTTACATTGGTGTCAGAAAGATTGCCGATGGTGGAATGTCTGAAATTTGGCTGGTTAAAGAAGGCTTGCCCGATGCATGCGACAAGGATTTGCTGGTATGTAAAAGACCACATTCTTTTCTGGATACAGCAAAATATCGCGCACAATTCAAAAGGGAGTGCAGTATTCACTCCTCTCTTAATCATCCCAATATTGTAGGCTACATTGAAGATGGAATATGGCAGGGGCAGGCATATCTTGTTTTAGAATATCTGGATGGTTTGTCTCTGCGAAAATTGCTGGATAGAACAGGCTGGTCGCTGTCGCTTGACTGTGTCCTGATGGTTATGACGGACATCTTCACGGCTCTGGACTATCTGCACAAGGCCAACCTTATTCACTGTGATATAAATCCCTCCAACATTCTGCTTTCTAAATCAGGCGATGTAAAGCTTGCCGATTTTGGTATGGCCCGCAAGGATGATGAGCATCAGAGCATAACTACGAATGATGCGGTTAATAATGCCGCCTATCTGGATGCGGAAATAATTTGTGAAAAATCCCCGCTTGATAAACCTGCCGATCTTTTTGCTGCCTTTGTGATTTTCTGGGAAATGCTTGCCAAGAGACGCTTGTTCAAAGCTCGAGACCGCGCGGAGACGCTGGAAAACGCAGCCAGATGTAAAGTTATAAATCCCGAACAATTCAACCCGGCGATACCTGTAAAATTAGCGGATTTTGTCTGTAGAAATCTGGGCAGACAGAGACGCAAACGCCTGCAGAATACTGCTGAGATTTTGTCAATTCTTAGAAAATTTACCGTTGAGTTGAATTTAAAGACTGATAGGAAACAGCTTGTCAGGCAGCTTCCCGCATCTTCTTCATCTCCACCAGAAATCCCCTGAAATAATCGGCTGCCGAAAACAGCGAGAAGCATAGTGAGAGATAAAGGAAGTACATGCCCATTCTGTGGAAGTCAAACTCACCGATATAAAAACCGAAGTTGATGACATAGGGGTAATGGGTGAGAAGACCCACCAGAGCCGTCATTTGAAAGGCTGTTTTAAACTTGCCGAGCGATCTGGCATCTATTATCAGACCTTCGGAAGAGGCAATTGCGCGCAAGCCTGTAATGGTGATTTCTCTGGCCAGAATAATGGCGACGATCCAGAGGTCGATGCGCTTCATGGCCAGCAGAGTCAAGAGGATGGAAAGCACGATAAGTTTATCTGCTAATGGGTCGAGGAATTTACCAATGACGGTAATTTGTTTACGTGATCTTGCCAGATAGCCGTCTACCATATCGGTAACTGCAGCCAGCCCATAGAGGATGGTTGCCAAAAAAGCGGTTGATCTGGAGTTTTCAAGCATCATTATACAAACAAATGGTATAACCACTATACGTGCAAGTGTAAGAATGTTGGGCAGGTTGAAAAATTCTTCAAGCAGAGTGGTTTTTATCTTGCCTTTGGTTTTCTTTTCTGAAGTCATTTATATTCCTCCGTAACTTTTTTTAGCATTGCTTGTCCAAGTATGCAAGATGAATCGCATTTGGAGAACCAATTCAGGGGTGATTTTTATTTTCGGGATGTTTTCTGAAAAACATTTCTACCCACGCTCATGGCGAGTGATCGACTATCAGTCGATTGTATCGAGCCATTAAGCCTTCGATACAAAATTTTAAGCGATAAATTACTTAAAAATTCACTCAGGCTGAGCTCAAAAATATTGCAAATTATAGTTAGCGATAAAACAATTCATACCAAACCAATTCTAGAATTTGTTGAAGTTGCAGAAGGATTAAAGGTCAAAACCTTGCACGGCAAAAGAAAAAATGCTAACCTCTCGACGAGTAATCTGAAGATTTGACTATTTTGTCGTTTTCGGGGTCTGAAACAAATCCATCGGAAAGGATTTATGGGATGGGTAACATACTACGAAAGATTTTCCTTTTGGTAATAGTCATGGCATTTATGGCTGCATCTTTTGGAGCTTCGGCAGAAACGGATTTTTTTGATTTTTCCTATGAATCCAATGACGAGCATAAGAATGTAAAGAAAAAGAAGAAATTGAAAGATGGTCGTCTGGAAATAGGTGTTTTAAAAATAAAAACACAGCTAAACGATAAAAAAGATGTTTCCAGCTTTGCACTGGAAAGTTTATACAGAAATATGCTTGATGTAACAAGGCAGGTTAATGCCGTTTCGGTTAACATGTTGCCACATGATTTTGTGATTAAATTTGTCTCACAGAAGATTAGGGCAAAGATTGACAATTGCTGGTACGATCATAAATGCCTAGTTGGTCATCTGCAATCTGCGGGGGTGGACTTGCTGGTAATATCCAAACTTCGATATGTCGATACACCTGCAGCGATTGAGCGGGCTAGCAGTAAAAATAATGCAGATAACGCGGAAAACCTGTCTTTTTCGGGTGAATATACCCTGTTTGTCAAGATTGTAAGCATGCATGATGCCAGAGTTCTGAGGGAATTTGTGGTTGCCTCAAAGAACAGTGATGAACTTCCGGATCTGCTGAGAACAAAATATCGTGGCGTTTTAAAAAGCATGGGGCTTATATTGGCAGATAATAAATCCAGTAGAGACGCTATCCAAAAACGTTAAACATTCCAAAATACTGACTAAAGGCGGTCGTGAATTTCAGTTCAGTCATTAACTCCTGCCTGATATCAGTTTAAAATGTACAGGGGTAGCTATCAAAATCTTGCAAGAGTGCGGAAATAATGATAAAGTCCCACTGATCTCCAGTAGTGGATTTAAGTAGTATAATCTATAAACTTACGGAAAACTGTCGTTTATGTTTTGGGAGTACCAGACGAAAGGATTGGCGGGATGAGCAAGATGACCCGGGATGTATTCCTCTTTGTAGTTGTTTTGGCAATGTTGGCGATATCATCACCAGCGATGGCCCAGATGATTTCTGATGATGATGATAGCTACATCCCTGAATCAGGAACTGAAACAGTTCAGGATGGGCAGCCAGACCAATTTGCTGCTGATGCTGAAGTCTTGAAATTTGGAGTACTTCGTGTAAAACCCACCTATGAAGCCAAAGAGCATCTTGGACAGGGAGTTTTAGATAAAGTATACAGCTACCTTTTGAAGGCAACTGACGAAGTTAATGTGGGTAAAAAAGAAGTTCTTGCCCACGAAAAAGTTATGAAAAGCGTTAGTTCGAGAGGAAAGATTCTTTTTGAAAAATGCTGGATAGACCAGGATTGTCTTTCCATTGCGCTGAAGCCTGTCAATCTCGACATGGTAATTGCCAGTAAAATCAGCCTTGTGAAAATTGGTAACCTGGGTAAACAATCATCCTTTGCCGATGAAGCAGTTGTACAGGAAAAGGTTGATATTTCTGCTGATTACACTCTGTTTATCAGAATCATCGACACTAAAAACCAAAAAGTTTTAAAGGAAATCCTGGTGAACCATACCGATCCGAGAAGATTACCTGAACTTGGTTTACAGGAATACCGCAAAGCTTTGGTTGAGTTGTCATTGATTGTGGATGATCCCTCTCTGTTTACTGAAAAAGATGGGAACTTCAGAGACGGTCTGGACGCAACTGACATCATCGGCAATGCACCTGCTCCAATGAAAAACAAGGAATTGAAGATTGCCGCTTTTACCACACTGGGTCTTGGCATTGTTGCCGAGGGTCTTGGTCTCACTATGGGACTGCTTTCCAACAAAGCCCAAAAGGATGCGGAAAATGCGGCCACCATCGGTTCGGTAAGATCAAATAATAAAGACAGCAAAAATTATGCTTTAGCAGCCAACATTCTTTATGGTGCAGGTGGTGGATTATTGATTTCATCTGTTGTTCTTTTTGTACTGGGATACTCCGATGACGGTTACGGTTCTGGAGGAGGAGAATTTGATATTGACGAGCCAATACAGCCCAAAGGCTCTGTCACTGTAACTCCTGATGGCTTTTACCTACAGGCCCGGGCGCGGTTCTGAGATAGGAGATTGACCAATGCAGAAAAAATATAATGGAGCTGAAAATAAAATGTATTATCAGATAATCAGACTTGGAATCGCTGTTTTAGTTATGGGTATGTTGTTACCTTACACAGCTTGTACCAACTCTGGCGTTGGTGAAAAAGGGCAGCCTTGCTCCAAATTTGGCGTGTGTGTAGATTCCATGGAGAATGTAGATAATCCGGATTTGCATATTATCTGTTGTCCCAACACAAGCACCTGTATTCCGGAAAGTGAATGCTATGACGAACCTGATCCGATATTAAGGGGTGATGAAGGTCAGTGGTGCTATGAAGACAGAACATGCAATTTAGGTTTGTTATGTTGTGGAGACACATCACCACCGCTTTGCACTCAACCGAATGATTGTGAAACTGTAGATGGTGATGATGAAGAAGATCCTGATGGTGATCTCGATGAGATAGTTGATGGCGATTTGGATCAACAGGAAGCAGAAGAAGAGGTCGAAGAGGAATACGAGATCAACTTCCCCGATTATTACAATGGCACAGTTTGTTCCACAAGCGATATTTGCTGGGCTCTTCCCTGGCCGAGTGGCTTTGATTTGAATGCTATCTGGTCTTCAAAGGAATCCCTCTGGATTGCCGGAAACAATGGCACTCTTATAAACAGCGACAAAGAAACATTTAACGGCATCTCAGCAGAATTCAATTTCAATCTCAAAGGTATCTCTGGTGTTGATGATGAAAATGTCTGGGCCGTTGGTGAAAACAAGACCGTTTTGAAATTTAACGGAACTAAGTGGGAGAAAATTGAAGATCCGGTCTTCGATACAAAAGCCGAAGAAATTGCTTTTAATGATGTTCTGCTTGATGGAATTGGCAATACTTATATCATTGGTGAAAAAGGATTATTGTTCAGAAATCTGAATAACAAGTGGGAACAACTTGGTTCCTCCACCAACACAGCTTCCTTGAATGATATGTGGGCAATTCCACAGGAAATCTATGTTATTGTTGGAGATTCTGGAAAGACAATCTTCTCCTATGATCAAAACGATTTCTCGGGTATTCCCAGTTCAAGCGATATTACCACCAACGATCTGAAAGGCGTCTGGGGTCTGGACAAAGATAATATCTTTGCCGTTGGTGACAATGGAACCACATTGTACTTTGATGGTACTAAATGGTGGGACTTCAGCGATTTTGCTTTTGTTAATGAAGAAAGTGAAATTGAGATGGTAGAAGAAATGAACGATCTTACTGCCGTTGGTGGTTTTGACAGCAGTAAAATCTTTATCGTTGGCGAAGCCGGTACCGTATACAAACTGATAGAAGGTATCAACCCTACCCATGTTGTTGAAGAGGATGCGGAACCTTCAAACGCACCGGAATTTGTTAAAAACCATTACTGGTTCAAAGTGCAGCCTCCTGAGGTGGATGAGCTTCTGGATATTGTTATTACCCAGTATGGCGAAATCTACGTAGTTGGTAAAGCCGGTACTGTCTGGGCTACCGCTGATGGTGAGAGCTGGCAGGTAATAAGTCGCAAACCACCCAAGCTTCCCAGTGATCAGGCCACTTCAACTGGCAACGATTTCTACGATGTTACCGCCATGAATGGCAAGGGCAGCGTCCTCTATTCTGCCTATTCTGATGGTCAGGTTTTCTATATTGATTACGGCATTGACAATCCGGAGTGGAAAGCTGCAACAACAGTTCTCAGTTCCCCGGCAAAAGATGCCTGGGTTAATACCGATGGCAAAGCCTATTTCTTTAATGATCGAATATTTGTTTACGATACTGCGATTAATGTTCTTAAAGAAGATGCAGACGCAAACATTGTCGGTGGAGTTATGGAAAGAGCCTGGGGCTTTGAAGATGGCAAGATGTATGCCGTTGGTAAGGGTGTCGTCAATTACAATACCATCACCTGGAACAGAGTAACCACAGAATTGACTGTAGAATGGAACAACGGAATAGCTGATGGTGATGTTGATACCGAAGCCGACGCAGAGATAGAGATTGTGGGAGCATGCGAAATTGGCGACAGCGTTAGTTGCTTTGAATGGAGATCTGTTTGGGGCAAAATTTCCGATGAGCCCTGGCTTGTTGGTTTTGATGGCAGAGTTGCCAGAAGAACTGAAGACCCGAACAATGCAAATACATTTGTGTGGGAATTGACCTCTCTGGGTAGCAATCTTGTTCTAACTGATATCTGGGGTGATGATAGCGATGATTTGTGGATCACCGGTACACTTGGTGCGCTGTGGCACTTTGATGGAAATGGTTTCACGGCTCTTACGGTGGCTGATAAAGTTCAGGGCGAAGATTTCCTGAGAATCTGGGGAGCAGGCCCGAACAACCTCTTTATCCTATCATCTATTGGAAACATTTATTATTCGACAGATGGCAGCAATTTCAGCCAGTATAAATCCGGCATTGATTATAAACTCAACGAAGTATGGGGCAATAGCAACAGCAACATGTACTTTGCCGGTGAAAACGGAACTCTGCTGAATGCTATAGATACTTTTGCGGCAGATGGCGGTAAAAAGAAGTAGTTTCAATATTTCATTATAATCAGGGCGCGGATCGGTATTGATTCGCGCCCTGATTTTTTTTATGATTAACATTTAATCAATATTTGAACGATGACGTTTCGGCATAGATGTTTTTACCCGTGATAGTCTTCTTTTGCTACCCAGCATGGGAGAGCGTTTGACCAAAGTTATTCCTAACGCTAAAATGAAGTTTTTTGAAGAATCTGCCCATGTCCCAATGTTGGAAGAACCGGAATTGTTCAATAAAACAGTCCTTGACTTTCTAAAGATGGGAATATAAGGCGACAATCAGGAGACGGGTAAACTGTCCGCAGACACCCTTTAAGAATGTTGACTTTATATTTACCTCTGCATATGATGATATGTTTTTTATTCAACAAAGGTTTTGAAAGGCAAATCCATATAGAATTTCGTATACTGATTCTCTTTGCTCTCTGCATGAAGTCTTCCTGCATGATCCTGCATAATTCCGTGACTTACAGAAAGCCCGAGGCCGGTTCCTTTGGTGCGAGATTTAGAAGTAAAAAACGGATCAAAAATCCTCTCCAGCATATCTTCAGGAATTCCGGTACCAGAATCTGCGACTACCATTCTCAACCATTTCTGATCCTGATGATCTATAACACTGGAACTGATTTTTATTAACTTATTTTTATCATATCCATCATAACGCTGGTTCAATGCATCTTTGGCATTGGTCAACAGATTCATCAAAACCTGCATTATTTGCTGCTTATGACAGGCTATCATAGGCAATCCTTTGGGTATATCTACTTCCAAAGTAATGTGATCCTTGGAAAGAATTTTTCGTGTCAGAGAAAGTGTCGACTCTACTATTTCCTCTATAGTGGTTGTCTCTCTCAACTCTTTTTCGTGCCGAGAAAAAGACAACAGATTTTTCACTATTGTTGCTATACGGTTGCTCTCTGAAATTATCTCTGACGCATACTCTGTTGCGCTATCATTTTGTATACATACATCTTTAATAAGTTCGGCATAGTTCATTACAATATTAATCGGGTTATTAATTTCATGCGCGACTCCACTGGCGAGCGTTCCAATAGCTTCCAGCTTTTGTTGCTGTCGCAATTGAGCTTCCAACTCGTGCTTATCATTTTCTGCCTGTTTTCTTACTGTTATATCTCTTACATAAACCAAAAGTAGTTTTTCGGTCTCAATATCTATCATGCGGGTAGTAACTTCGGTTGGGAATAATTCCCCGTTAGGCCGTTTCCCTTCCGCTTCATCCGAATATTCGTCTGCAAGTATCTTTTTGTTTAAGATTTTAGGTATAATCCGAGCTGTCTTTTCGCCAACAAGATCAAGAGCCTTCATACTTAAAAGAGTATCTTTGTCTGCTTTCATTAGTTTACAGGCAGCTTCATTGCAATCCAGAATATCTCCCTGTAAGGTCTCCAGAAAAATGGCATCATTGGAGGTGTTAAAGAGAGTGCGATATTTTAACTCACTCTCATGCAAGGCATTCACGGCAATTTCGTATGCCTTTAACCCTGCCTTTAAATCAGCAGTTTTCTTCTTTACCTGTTTTTTCAGGAAATATGAAAAATAAAGCACAACTGCCAAAATCAATAGCAAGGGAATCAGAATCCAGGCAGTATAGATGAATATCTCATACGAACTTAGTTTCTGTCGATCAAGACCAAACCATTTTTCACGGATTTTTTCGTATTCCCCGGTCACTTTTAGCAATTGTAATCCCTCATCTAAAATTGCAAGCAGCTCAATATTACCTTCGTTAACTGCCGGGGAATACAGTTGGGGGCGCATATTCAGTTCAATTGTTCTAATACTGTCTAATTTCAGAAGGGAAGCGGAATAAATTCCCTGAATCCTGGCCAGAAGAGCGCAATCATATTTTCCAGAGGCCAAAAGCCTCATGGCTTCGAGGTGAGAATCAACGGAAATCAACTTGCTGTGTTTGAGATTTTTTTTGGCGTAATCATGCATGATATCTCCCTCCTGCACGATTACAGTTTTGTCTGCCAGATCTTCAATAGAATTTATGCGGGAATTTTTCCTGATAAAAATTGAGTGAAAAACCTTGATGTTAGTGTCACAAAAATCAATGTATTTGTCGCGATCTCTGGAATAATTGATACCCGTAATAATGTCAATTTTTCCTTGCATCAGTTCGCGACGCACTTTGGGCCAATCGTCCAGTTCAATTTTGATATGGAGATTCATCACCCTGGCCACAGCCCGCATAAGATCCACATTAAAGCCTGTTGGTTTACCATCCTTTTTGAATTCAAAAGGCGGATAATTCCAATCCCCTTTTACAACAAGAACATCTTTGTATGGATCAGGATAAGTTGCATTGGCAGATACTGCAGAAAAAGCCAGTGAGATAAAAATTACTGCACATAGAATGTATGGTTTAATCAATTTCATTATTTTTATCATTTAGGCTTTTTTTGAGTTTGATATCTGTGCAAATTATAGAAAATACAATGATATTTTGCAAGTTTGTTCACTTAAATATCTCGAACCAAAATATATTATAAAAACCTTTGGTAACATTCTTCGGCATCGTCAAATCATATCTTTAATGATATTCCTGACAATGGCAAACATTTTAAAATCTTGCCTTCATCCTCTCCATTGCTCCATAAGCATTGGTTATCTGGTGAACATTCCCATCAGTGTCTGTTATCTCGCCGTTATATACACCAAAATTCTGTGCGTAATCCATTGCAATTAAACCAAAGTTCAAGTTCTCGGCCTTGGCCCCGGCAGCAACAAAATTAAGCTTAACTTTGCCTTCCTTGTCTTCAACGAGATATTTTTTATCAACCGCATCCACAATAATTTCCGGCTGCTCCATCAACATTAATTTACCATCCACCCAAAGTGCATCCTCACCTGCCTGATCCTTGGGTGTCATCTGGTCGACAAAGTTATATGAAATCTCTTTACCCTCTTTGGAGTACGCAATAAAGCTGCCCCATTTCCAACCGGAATGATATGGGTAAAAGGTTTTTTGCTCGTCCAGATTCCCCATGTCCCGTTTGGGGTCGAAGGTGTAAAGTTTATCTCCAACTTTTATTTCTCCTTCAATATGAAGAGGAGATTTGTGCGTGTATGTATGGTGGCTGGGCAAGATAGGCAAACTCACCACCAGAGGATCGGTCTCTTTCCAGTTCTGATGTAAAATCAAATCCGCAGATACGGAAGGCTTCTTTCTGTTTCCCGCTATCTTGACAGAAATGTTGTGGCGAAAATGATCCAGATCATGCTCGAAAGTCATTTTCCTGTTGCCAATCCCACATGAGCTGACCCCGTGCCATAAATGCTCTGCAAGTTTAAGATGTCCCGTAACATCAAGCACCAGCCAGTCAATAAGCTCACGGCTGTTTTTGTCATACAGATACACATTACCACTGGCAGCATATCTTGCGTCTTGTATTATCATTGCTCCATATAGGTCAGGATGATCGATCCCAAAACCGAGCCACTCTTTTAAACGCAGCCAGCGCATTGGCTTGCCGGCTTTGCCACCCAGATTGTTCGCATCCAGAATATTTACGCGTCGAAAAGGTTCCTTGAAAAAACCTGTGTGAATCTGTCCATTTTCTACTAAACAATCCGGTGTTTTCTGAATGGTCTGCAACATTTTTTTCACCCCTGTTTATTCTCTCAATTATCAATGCATTGAAATAAATACAGCTAAAAACTAGCTTAGCTTCTCCAACAACTCTGTTTCAGTCAAAACAGTAATTCCAAGTCCTCTGGCTTTTACAAGCTTACTCCCGGCGTTTTCCCCGGCAACCACATAATCGGTTTTCTTGCTGACAGAGGATGTACACTTGCCACCTTTTTGCTTGATCATCTCCTGCGCATCTTTACGACTGGCAAACGAAAAACCTCCAGTTAGCACAAAAGTTTTGCCGGCAAAATATTCGTCACTCACCTTGGGCTTTTCAAAAATCACAGGTTTAACGCCAGCTTGATAAAGCGCCTCTGTCAACTGGATATTTTCAGGCTCGTTGAAAAATTGTGTAATTGATTTTGCAACCTGCGGGCCAATCTCATTGATTGCCATCAACTGCTCTTCAGTAGCAGATGCAATTGCTTTGAAATCGACAAATGATTCAGACAAGACTTCCGCAAGATGAGAACCAACATGACGAATTCCAAGAGCAAAAATCAACCTGTCAAATTTTGGTGTCTTGCTTTTCTCAATAGCTTCAAGCAGGTTGTCGGCAGATTTCTCTCCCATCCTCTCCTGACTCATCAATTGGTCTTTATTCAGCAAATACAAATCCGCTACAGATTTTACTATTTCATTTTCTACCAGTTGATAAACCGTTTTCTGACCCAGGCCGTCAATATTCATCGCGCCTTTGCTGGCAAAATGGCTGATGGACTCCTTCACCTGGGCAGGGCAATTTCGATTGGGACATCTAACAACAGCCTCATCTTCTTCACGTATCGTTACAGCATTGCAAACGGGACAATTTACGGGAATGCGATATTTTGTCTCTTCGCCAGTTCTTTTTTCCCTGATAACCTTGATAACTTCAGGTATTACATCTCCGGCCCGTCTTATCATCACAGTGTCGCCAATTCGAATGTCCTTGCGGTCAATTTCATCCTGATTATGTAAGGTGGCACGACTGACTTCAACTCCCCCAACTTGAACCGGCTCCAGTTTGGCCACCGGCGTCAGGGCACCAGTTCTACCCACCTGAACCTGTATATCATTGATCTTGCTAACTTTTTCCTGTGCCGGAAATTTATAGGCAATTGCCCAGCGAGGAGACTTTGAGATATTTCCCAAAATCTGTTGTTGTTTTGTACTGTTAACTTTTATCACCATGCCATCAATTTCAAATGGCAAATCATTTCTAATCTCGATAAAGTTTCGGTAACATTCCAATACTTGCTCTGTAGTGTTGCAAATTTTCACCAGATCGCTGGTTTTAAATCCCATTTGATGAAACATTTCAAACGTTGCAGATTGTGATTCTGGTAACTCTCCACTTGTTCCGCCTAAAGAATAGACATAAAAACTAAGTGGTCTTGAAGCAGCAATTTTAGGATCAAGTTGACGAATAGAACCTGCGGCTGCATTTCTGGGATTGGCAAAAGCTGCCTCACCGGCCTTCAATCTAGTATTGTTGAGTTCATCGAAACCCCTGATTTTCATATATATTTCGCCACGAACGTTTAAATATTCCGGTATGTTGCTTCCTTTTAATTTGATTGGAACATCATGTATTGTGCGAACATTTTCGGTCACAAGCTCACCTATTTTACCATCTCCGCGGGTAGTGGCTCTGACAAACAGACCGTTTTCATATTCCAGTTCGATAGCCAGACCGTCCATTTTTGGCTCGCAGACATATTCTATCTCAGCCAAATCATCGCTTTCCAGTCCTTTGCGTACACGATTGTCAAACTCAACAAATTCGTTATCGTCAAAGCAGTTTGCAAGAGATAACATTGGATATCTATGATCATGTTTTGTAAATGAATCCAATGCCTTACCGCCGACACGCATACTCGGTGAGTCCTCGGTTTTATATTCGGAAAACTCACTTTCAAGCTTGATAAGCTCCCGCATCAACATGTCGTAGCTTTCATCATCTATCTGCGGGGAGTCAAGATCGTAATACTGATGATTGTGAAACTCTATTTCCTTTTTCAGATATTCAATTCGCTCTAAGGCTTCTGTATTATTCATTGTTTTGTTCTATGTATAGTTAATCTTATTGTCTTTTTATCATGCCAAATTTCTTATTTCAAGGTCGTTATACAACAGATTACGTTTTAATGCGCTAAAAACACTTGACAATTTATTTACAGACCATATAGTGTTTCTAGACCTTAAGCTATAAAGCTCGTCTTTGTTCTTATCTTGAATATTCATCTTCAGGGCGTAGATTTGCAGTCAATCAGTCATTTTTGTGTGCATTGTCAAGTTATTAGTATCCATTTTAAATGTTGAAGATTGCTGTGTTTGTGTTTGGGAGATAATTCAAACAATAATAAGGTAAATTTCATATCAAATAAACCGATTTATAATAATAGTAGAGAGAATCCATTATATTTTAGGTGATCACCCCATCATAACCTGAATTAAGTCAAACTAACTGGAGGAAGTAGTGGCAAGCAACGATAACAACGGCAGCACAACTAATGGCAAGAAGAAAACACGCCGTCGTGTAATAATCCGACAGGAAAATTCTGTAGCAAGACCAAATAGAAGAAATGCTACACGCCAATCCGTTGAAGAAGCATTTAAAGAAGTGCAAAAAAAACCGGCAGTGGCAAAAGAAGCACCAGCAAAACCGACTCGCAAAGTGGTTCGTCCAGCCAAAACCAAGCCGACAACTAAGCCAACAGCCGAAAAAGCTGCTCAAAAAGAATTGCCACTTCCTGAAGAAGTTAAAGCTGTTAAAGAAGAAAAGCCCGCAAAAGCCAAACCAGCCAAAAAACAGACTGGTAAAAGTGCTGATGATAAAGGGCCAAGAATAAATCTGAAAGAACTCAAAGAAAAGAACATAAAGGACTTGACCCAGCTTGCTCTGGCCTATGGCATCGAAGATGCTCCTGGTCTGAGGAAACAAGATCTGATCTTTTCTATCTTGCAAAACCAGTCTGAAAAAGAAGGTATCATCTATAGTGAAGGTGTTTTAGAGACACTGCCAGACGGTTTTGGTTTCCTGCGTTCACCGGATTACAACTATCTTCCCGGCCCGGATGACATCTATGTATCACCTTCACAGATCAGAAGATTCAACCTGCGTACAGGTGATACAATTTCTGGTCAAATCAGACCTCCAAAAGAGAACGAAAGGTATTATGCTCTCTTAAAGGTCGAAAATGTTAACTTTGAAGACCCGGAAAAATCCAGAGACAAAATTCTATTCGATAATCTTACTCCTCTTTATCCCTTGGACAGGATCAATCTGGAGTATTCCACTACAAATTATTCAACCAGAATTTTAAATCTGCTCACACCTCTTGGAAAAGGTCAGCGTTGTTTGATCGTTTCTCCCCCAAGAGCCGGTAAAACAGTTTTGTTGCAGGACATCGCCAATGCAGTTACCAGCAATCACCCTGAAGTAATTCTGATTGTTCTGCTGATTGATGAAAGACCTGAAGAAGTGACCGACATGCAGCGTTCCGTCCATGGTGAAGTTATTTCCTCCACCTTTGATGAACCTGCCACACGTCACGTTCAGGTTGCAGAAATGGTAATCGACAAAGCCAAGCGTCTGGTTGAGCATAAACACGATGTAGTTATTCTGCTCGATTCCATTACTCGTTTGGCCAGAGCATACAACACTGTTGTTCCTCCATCAGGCAAGATTCTTTCTGGTGGTGTTGACTCCAATGCCCTGCACAAACCAAAAAGATTCTTAGGTGCTGCACGTAACATCGAAGAAGGTGGATCACTCACCATTATTGGTACGGCTCTTATTGATACCGGATCAAGAATGGATGAAGTTATCTTCGAGGAATTCAAGGGAACCGGTAACAGTGAGCTTCACCTCGACAGAAGACTCATGGAAAAACGTATCTTCCCGTGCCTTGATATCTCCCGTTCGGCAACACGAAAAGAAGAACTTCTCATGCCACCGGAAGAACTCAATCGCATGTGGATTCTGAGAAAACTCCTGCATCCGCTGAGTGTCCTCGATGCCATGGAATTCCTCAGAGACAAGGTCGAAAAGACCCAAACCAACCAGGACTTCCTCAACAGCATGAACGGATAGTTCATCAAGTTGCAAGCTATACAAACCCGACCAAAAATGGTCGGGTTTTTTTGTTTTTATCTTCTATTCAACAATCGTCTTCACTGTATGCGTAGCTCTCATTGGCACAATAAAACTAAAGCATTTTTCCCTGCTGTCTGGTCTTTATTCTCTGTTCCCCGTCGTTTTGGATTTTAGCCAAAGCAGATGAAGTTCAACAGCTTATCGACCCGAAATTACAAATTATGCAACTGCAACATTTGACATTTGCAATTCATGGAAATATGTGCAATTATTTCATTAGCTTACACCATTGAAAAACGCAGTAATCGGGGTGGCAAAATTTATAATGCAGAAAGTCATTATTTACCCTCTGGTTTTTACATAACTGATGTTAAACCTGCCTGCTTTGTGCTTGACTTTTTGATTGCCAAAGTGGTAAAAACGTTCGGTTTTTGAGCATATTGTATTACTGACCTCGACAATTCTGTCTGTGAGTCTATAGCCTAATGGAGGGTATCAAAATGCCAAAAGTTCTTATTAGTGATAAAATGTCCAACATCGCAACCGAGATTCTCGATAAATACAGCAACATTGAGTATGATGTTAAAACAGGTCTAGCCAAGGAAGAGTTAATTAAAATCATTGGCGAATACGATGGCCTGATGGTTAGAAGTGCAACCAAAGTCACACCAGACGTTTTTGCAGCAGCCAAAAACCTGAAGATAATCGCCAGAGCCGGAACCGGTGTGGACAACATCGACCGTGAGTCTGCAAATACCAACGGCACCTATATCACCAACACGCCAGGTGGAAACACAGTCACCACAGCCGAACACGCAATCTCTATGATGATGGCTCTCAGCAGAAACATTCCTCAGGGTACAGCCACATTGAAAGCGGGCGAATGGGCCAAAGCAAAATTACAGGGACGTGAAGTCTTTAATAAAACCCTGGGTATTGTTGGCTTCGGAAACATCGGAAAAGTAGTTGCCGACCGCGCCAAAGGCTTGAGAATGAATGTTATCGCATTTGACAAATACCACGATGAAGAACAAGCCAAAGCTTTAGGTGTGGAAATGGTGGAGTTGGACGAGCTTTTGAAAAGATCGGACTATATCAGTATGCATCTTGTAAAAACTCCCGAAACCACCGACTTCATCAACACCGAAGAATTCGCCAAAATGAAAAAGGGTGTCTTTATGGTTCAGTGTTCCAGAGGCGGTATCGTAAACGAAGATGCATTATACAATGCCCTTCAGGATGGTACAGTCTTAGGTGCAGCAGTTGACGTATTTGCCACCGAACCTCCAGGAGAACACAAGCTGTTAACCCTGGATAACATAATAGCCACCCCACATCTTGGTGCATCCACACAAGAGGCACAGGATAATGTGGCCATAGCAGCAGCAGAGCAAGTCGCTGAATATCTTACTAATGGAAATCTTCGTAATGCACTTAATGCAAAAGAAGTAAGCAAATAACATTCATCAATTTACAACTGAAGTGGTACAAGCTCAAGTTGTAGCAGAACAGGAAGAATTATGCCAAACATCGTAATTATCGGTGCCCAATGGGGTGACGAAGGCAAAGGCAAAGTGGTTGATATATTTACAGAATTTGCCGATGTAGTAGTGCGCTATCAGGGTGGTAGCAATGCAGGACATACACTGGTGGTCAAAAATGAAAAGACCATCCTGCATCTTATTCCCTCAGGCATCATGCATCAGGGCAAGGTATGTATTATTGGAAACGGTGTTGTGGTAGACCCCGAAACCCTGCTGATTGAGATGGATCGCCTGAAAGAAAAAGGTATTCTCACAAGCACCTCTCAGTTCAGAATCTCTACCAATGCACATGTAATCATGCCATACCATAAGACATTGGATCATCTAAGAGAAAAGAAACTTGGCAAAGCAGCAATCGGTACAACAGGAAGAGGCATAGGCCCCTGTTACGAAGATAAAGCATCACGCCGTGGTATCAGAATTGGTGACCTTACTCAGCCTGAATTATTAAAAGGCAAAATTGAAAAAGTGCTTGAGTTTCTAAACTTCCAGATTGTTGAATACTATGGTGGCGAAGCTCTGGATCTGGAAGAAATCCATGCCCAGTATGTGGAGTTTGGCAAAAGACTTGCCGACTACATAGAAGAAACTCCCCTGTACATCCACGATAAAATGAGTCAGGGTAGAGACATTCTGTTTGAAGGCGCACAGGGAACCATGCTCGATATTGATCACGGTACCTACCCCTTTGTCACTTCTTCCAATACTGTAGCAGCAGCAGCCTGCTCCGGTGCAGGTGTCGGCCCCACCGATATAAATCATGTTATCGGTATCAGCAAAGCTTACACCACCAGAGTCGGTGCAGGGCCTTTCCCGACTGAACAGGAAAACGAGTTTGGTGAGCAGCTACAGAAAAACGGTGTAGAATTCGGTTCAACCACAGGTCGCCCAAGAAGATGTGGCTGGCTTGATATGGTCATCGTAAAAAATTCTGTCAAACTGAATGGACTGACTTCTTTAGCCTTAACCAAGCTTGATGTTTTAAGCGGTCTTGACAAGTTAAAAATCTGTGTCGGTTATGAATACAACGGCAAAGTTTATAACGAGTTGAATTCTTCTGCAATCGACCTTGACAAATGTGAACCTGTCTACGAAGAACTTCCCGCCTGGGAAGAAGACATCACCAATGTCAGAGACTTCGACGAACTTCCTGAAGCTGCAAAAAAATATGTCAGACGCATAGAAGATATCTGCAATGTCAAGGTGTCACTTGTTTCTGTAGGCCCAAGAAGGGGAGAGACAATCATTCTTCAAAACCCCTTCAGGGAGTAAGCTGATTCGATGAGAAAAATAATTCTGCTGACTATATTGCATTTGCTGGTATCAACAATATCAGCTTGCGATACACATTGCATCTCGGAGAATGAAACACTCTGGGATGCAAGTGCAGTGGAATATCGGCTGGAATTGACCAACCACACACCTTTTGCTGTTGAACTGATTGTAGATGGCGAGGTTCTTGGTACATATTGTAGCGGTGTGGAGAAATTGTCTGTTGGTAATTTCTATAAGAATGATTGCAGTCTGATAAGGGCGGAATTTCTGGATAATCCATCATCAATCAACCTTGATGATTGTTCCACAAATCCACCGGGACTTTGCAAAGATAACAACGTAGATGGAAAAATGTGCTATGATACATGGGATGTTGATCTTGTAGAAGCGGTACTTGAATAGTCGGTTGTTGGTATAAGGAAACAGAAGTTATGATGAGTAGAAAAAAAGCGGATGTATCTGGAAAGACAAGCGAGAATAATAGCAAAGAAGAAAGTGGCAGAAGGCTGTTTTCCCGACTGATAGATTCAGGATTGGAACTTCTTGTTAGTACTGGTGAGAACAACGAAAAATCGGGCATTAAACCTCTGGCTTTACCCAAAGAGCTAATAAACTACTTTTTCTCACAGATGGATAGAGGTAAAAGCGAGATTGTTTCGATGGTTGGCAGAGAATTCAAGCGTTTTCTGGAAGCAACCGACCTTTCAGAAGAAGTGGTTAAAGCCATGAGCCAGATGTCTGTAGAGGTCAAAGCCGAAATAAAGTTTAAAAAGAACGAAAAAGACGTACCGAGAATAAAACTTAAAACAAAACAAAAAAAAGACGATAAAAAATAGTGAGCATACCTTTATATAAAAGAAGATGGTTTAAACTTGGAATGCTGTTTGTAATAATCGGCGTTTTCAGCTATGGACTTGCAGCAGTCCAGACAGCTAAATACGAGAAGGAGTTTCCTCATCTTTCTAAAAACGACAGAGAACTCTTTCTGGAAAAAGTGAACAGTAACGAAACGGCAGATCTTTCAGAAATGAGCAAAGAGGAAAAGGATCGGCTTCAAAATGTCACTATGCTGCATGGGCTCTATCAAACCTACACCTATGTCGGTTGGGTTTTTATAATTCTTGGAATCATCTGCATGCTGTTGAGTACCAAAGAACCACAGGTACCTGTGCTTGAAAATGAAGAAGACGAAAACGGCACTTAGTTGTCATCCCAGGAGATAATATGAGTGACGAAAGAAAGAAAAAACCGACTTCCCCTGAAAACGTAAATAACAAGCAGCAATTCGAGCCAGTTGAAATTGAATTAGATGGTTCATTGCTGGAACTTGACGAAGATAATGAAGAAGATTCCATATTGGAGGTCGAAGCTGCCGGATCTGCAAGACAAGCCCCACCAAAAGAAACAGAAACTCCAGATGATCGAACGACAAACAATAATAAAATTCCACAGGCAGACGAGCCTGCCAAAATAATAGACACTGAAAAAGCAGAAATAGCCCGTCAAAACTCCATGGTTTATCCATTGTTCGCTCTTGTCGCAATTGCAGCAGTAAGCCTTCTTCAAATCTGGCTTTCCGGCAAAACGGGCCTTGGTGACGCAGAAGCCTACTACTACGCCTTCTCAAAAAATCTCAGCCTGTCATATTACGATCATCCCCCGGGGGTGGCCTATCTGATTTCACTGGGCACATTCTGGCTCGGCGATAACGTACTGGGTGTCAGAGTCATTTCGATAATCATCAGCGCTATGACTGCGTTTATGTTGTACCTCTTTACCACCAATTTGTTTAACAGTGGCAGATCGGGACTGATTGCAACTCTGCTGTTTTTGCTCACACCGGTGATTTTCATTGGTGGAAGCTCCGCAGCTCCAGATGTAGCCATGGTATTAATGTGGCTGTTTGCAAGCTGGCTGTTATCGAAATCAATCTCCAAAGGCGACCCGATCTATCTGATGGCCACAGGAATCATCGTGGGCGTTGGAATGCTCTGTAAATATTTCATGGTTCTATTCTGGCCCGCAGCTATTTTATACCTGCTTTTTGCAAGAGGCTATAAACTGCTTTTCAGCATCTGGTTTTTACTGGCTATAGTTTTCTCATTACTCTTTTTCGCGCCGGTATTGGTCTGGAACTACCAGCACGACTGGATTTCCTTCACTTATCATCTGGTCTCAAGACATTCATCGGCAGCATTGGACCCAATGCGACTCTTGCAATTTGTTGGTGGTCAGGCTCTGTATCTGTCCCCATTAATCTTTCTGGGTCTTGTTTTCAGCATCTTCAAATCAATGGCCAACATGGCCAAAAGCAAAAGCAACGATCCGCACATATTATTCTGGCTGACCTTTCCCGTTCTGGCCATAATGTATCTGGTCGGTGCATGGACACCAGAGGCAGAACCTCATTGGACACTGCTCGGTTATGTTTTATTATATCCGACTTTGGGAAACTGGCTGGCCAATGCGTCCGACAATAAAGCAAGCATTGTAGAACGCATTTTGATGATTGGACCTTTCGCGATTTGGTTCAAGCCCAAAAGACGTAATCTGATACTTGGCTGGATGATTGGTATTCCTTTTATAATTTTAGCTCTGGTTGTTACACATCTCACTACGGATATACTCTCGCCATATACTTCGGCCTATATCTTTAAAAATCCCAAGCACGACATCAGCTATGAATTAACCGGTTGGGACAAGGTTGGACTGCGCCTCAACGAAGAGATGTCCAAGCTGGATAAAGACAGCTTTGTGGCAAGCTACCACTACACAATGTGCGGGCAGCTCAATTTTGCCACCAAAAACAAGTACCCGCTGGCATGTCTTTCCAAAAGAACCGATGCCTTTGACTTTTTTGCAAACCAGCCGGATATTACTGACAAGCAAGGAATCTTTGTTACCGACAACCGCTACAACGACGATCCAAACAATAGAATTTATTGTGAAAACGGCATCACATTACTGGATGAAATCCTCATCATCCGTGGCGGTATCAAGATTCGTAAATTCTCTCTTTACAGATGCAATGGCTACAAGCGTATGTTGACTGGAGAAGAACATCCTCCAAAAACCGCAGTAGTAGCCATACCGGAAGTGACCAAACCTGTTGCGGAGATGGAAAAAACAACAGAAGAGACAACCGAAGGCGATTCGGTTGAAGAATTAATTGAAGAAGCAATAGCTGACGACAAAAAAGAGATTCCAGAGCAGCAGGCAAAACCGATCGAAGAAACAACACCAGAAGTAACTGAGGAGCCTGTAATTGAAGAGCAGCAGCCAAGAATAATGGAACTATGACAGATCACTGGCATAAGCGAATTTTTCAGCTTACTTTTGGCTTTTTACTGTTCAGATTTCTTATTGCTGCAATCCTTCCCCTCTCACCTGATGAGTCATACTACTGGCTGTGGGCTAAAAATCTTGATTGGTCTTATTTCGATCATCCTCCGATGGTTGCCTGGTGGATAGCTATCTCAACATGTTTATTTGGTGAAAGCGAACTGGCAGTCAGAATATTTGCACCATTTTCACTGTTCATACTTTCATGGATCGCTGCCTACTTTGCAAGAGTTACGGCAAATGGAAAAGCAGCTTTATCGCTGGTTCTGGCGATACAGGTAATCCCTCTATTCAATCTCGGTGGTATTATTATAACTCCCGATACACCTCTTATTTTCTTCTGGTCACTGGCACTGTTTTTTTTATATTCAATCTCGGGAAAACTAAACCACAAACGTGGAATTGTCCTGGGTGTTTTTGTGGGTCTTGGGCTTTTAAGTAAATACAGCATGATCCTCTTCCCGCTCATCACCCTGATATATTTACTTAAAACAAGACCATGGAAAAAATGGTGTTTGCCTTTAACAACATCATGCATAACTGCTGCACTGATTTTTTTGCCAGCAATATTATGGAATCAGCAACACAACTGGGCATCTTTTGTTTTCCAACTGAAACATGGCACCAGCGGTACTGGAAGCTTGGCGCAAAATATAGTCAATTTTATTGTGTCACAACTCGGACTGTTTTCTCTCGGTTTCTGCTACCTGCTTATATTGTGGGGACTTCATACACAGGACATGTTATCGAGAAAACAGCAGACTAAACTTTTTGCTCTGCTCCCCCTGCTATTCTTCTTTGCCTTTGCTGTTTTCAGCCATTCTGAAGCTGGCTGGACAGCCATAGCCTATCCCGCCACAATATGGGGAATCTGGCTGATGGTATTTTTCACCAAAGAGTTGCCAAGGAAATTATGGAACATCTCGCTGGCTATTGCAATGCTCTTTTCTACTCTTATGTATATTTGGGCTTTAAATGGTTTTGGCCAGAACAATATTTTATCGCAGGCAGAAAAGCTTGAAACAGAAACCAATGCCCTGCTTGAAAACCTGCCGGAAGATATGACAAGACTTCCCCTGGTTGGGCAAAGCTATCAAATCGCTTCCATGTGGTCATATTATATGAAAGAAGAACCTTACAGAATCTCCACTTTAAAAAGCGAAGGTGGACGTTTAAGCCAGTTCGACTATTGGAAAGCAAACAGAAGATTGGACAAAGGTTTTATCTGGATAGTACCAGCAAACAAAGCGGTTACGCCGGATTTATCGAGACTGCCAAAAATGGATTGTGCCTATGCAAAAGAACTCTGGCCCAATCGCCTTAAGCATGAAAAAGCATATGATTTCCTGATTTGCAAACCACAATAAAAAAAGGCCACCTCAAAAAAGAAGTGGCCAAAGTTTCTCGCATTCTATTAATATTTATAAACAAGCTCCAGTCGCATCAGCTTTTTGCCAATCAGAACCAGATCGTTGTCTTTAATGGTGTGTTCACTTACCTTAACAAAACTGCCGTTACTGGAAGCAAGATCCTTCAGATAACATTTACCATCTTTGTAGCTCAGACTGGCATGTTTACCGGAAACAAAACCATCGTGCGCAAAGGTGATATCACCACTTTCTCTGCCAATAAGAAGTTTTTGCTGTTTCAGAGGATAGCTCGCAAGAACATTTCCATCACTGGTAATGTGCAGAACTTTTCCCCAGATACTCCCCTTGGGACTCCCGAGAAATTTAGTATCATCATCAGATTTTGCTTCATCAGCCAGTTTGAAGTCCTCGACAGACAAAAACAGCATTAGCTGCTGACCAATTCTGAAAGATGTCCTAGAAGTTAACTCAATCTCGCCTTTTAACTTGATAAAGACACCGTTTAAACTGTCTTTATCACGCACAACCATCTGACCATCGGCATATACAAAGCTGCAATGAGCAGGGGAAACAAAATTATCATCAAGCTTAACCGGATCGCTGTTTCGACCACAAAGGTTTTCACCTTCAACAAGGTTAAACGCACGACCATCACGACCGGATGGTTCCTGGATAATCAGCTTTCCAACCAGTTTATTGTCTTTCTCGGCATCCTCTTCGATACTCATAAACATGGTTTTCCCGCTCTGATCTTCTGTAGTAGCAGCATCAGTAGAGGCTCCACACTTACCACAGAACCTGTCATCAGGCTTCAAGGCAGCTCCGCATTGCGCGCAGCTATAATCCTCATTCTGGGACATGTTATCCTCCAGCTTGTTGTCACTTTTATACTCCGGCTCACTTGTCGGTTTTGTGACCTTAGCCGGAGATGTGTTTATATCAACAACTGACTCTTCTTCTACAACATTTTCGGGTGTAAATTCTGCCGATTTGTCTGTCACGTTACCAGGCACATCAGGAAGATCTAAAATTGAATCATCCACATTGTTTTCTGCGGTAAGCTCAACCACTTCCGGTTCTGCATCAAAAACATCAATTTCTTCAACAGACATGTCTTTAAGCAAACTGCCTGCATCCGGAAGATTATCGGTTTTAACAGAAGCCTCTTTAACGCCTTCAATGCGAACAGACAGATCTCTGTTAACCACTGGCACATCAAGGGCATCATCCAGATCATCGGGTGAAAGTTCAAGTACCATTTCCCCGGGTCTGGTAGGTTTTGGTGCTGCAGGTGGTAATCCTGATGATTCTTCGCTCAATTCTTCAGCAACCAGCTCGTCAACAGCATCATCCAATGAGTCTAACGAAAATTCATCGTTATTGTTAGTCGGTGCCTGATCTACTTCTAGCCTAACGTTTTCTTCAGTAGTTTCAACCTTAACTGCAGGCTGCAACGGGGTCATTTCAGCCTTGACCTTCTTTGCATCTTCTTTGGCTTTTTTCACATCAGGAGAATCTGCGGACAGATCAATAAAGAACTGCGATTCGGCAGAATGTGTTGTTTCAGGATGCAACTCCGCACCGCATTCCAGGCAGTAGTTGAAATTCTCAGGGTTTAGTTTCCCGCATTGCGGGCACGCTATCATAATATACCTCCCATGATACAAAAAAACCCAAACCATCTATAGTAGGGCGATATTACCATTGCAAACGAAGGAATGCAAGATCTTATGAATCTGTATTTATTGGGTATGTTCCATACTAATTAAGATAGTAAATTTGTGAGATTTCAAAAAAAATGATATTGTGCGGGCCTAATTAGTGCCATAAAATACCAGAGGAAAAAATGAAGAATACAAAAGTTGTCCATTTCGTTGAGTTTATCCTGATATTCATATGCGTTTTAATCGGTAGCATTCTTCTGGTTTTTCCAGATAAAGAAGTTACAACCGATATTATAGATCCATACCAGCAGGAAAGTTTGCTAAGTGGGGGATGGGAAATTGCAGGTGTTGGTTTTCCAGATGGTTATGATAACTTGCTGGCCATACAATTGATAAATTCTGACTTTGAGAATCCGGCCTTTGTCGTCCTTCAACCAAGACCAGTCAATGGCTGCAATGAAATTTGTAGTAAAAACTTTGATATTTCACTACTATTCAATCTTCGCAGCAGTGACGATGCAGCCTCAAGGATGAAAATTCCGGGTATCCCAAAAAGCCTCAAGAAAAGCTATAACATGCTTGTGGATAAAATTATCAAGAACGATGTTTATCAATCCCGCGATGAAGTTCTTGACCAAAGCTGGGATACCATATCCATCAACCCGGATAAAACCTTCTGGCAGGATTTGCTAATCCCCCATCAGGATATTACTGTAGTGCTGGGGTATTTCTTCTGCTTGATTGCTCTCTGCTGGATTTTACTGATAATAGCCTCAGTACAAGACAACAAATTTGAAATCGTATTGCTGGTTGTTATCACCGCTATTGCCCTTGTTTTAAGATCATTAGGAGCTGATCAGGCTTTTGATTCCGATGCGCCTCTGCAAAGAATGGCCTATGCCATAAAACCACTGCTGGACATCATTACAGCCCAGACACCGGAGTTAAATCACCCGCCACTGACATTCATACTAATAAAAATAAGCCTCTTCATCTTTGGAAATACAGAGTTTGCTGCAAGACTACCCTTTATAGTAGCAGGAACCATCAGCATTCCGGCGGTCTACCTGCTAACCAAAAGATTATCCTCAAAAACCGTTGGATTAATTGCAGCCCTGATAGTCACTTTTAACCCGGCCCATGCAGATATCTCGCTAATGGTAAATGATTTTGTCCTGCTAGGTCTGTTTGGTCTTTTAACAACATATGCATATCTGAACTACATAGAAAAGGCAGATTGGAAAAACACCCTGCTATTTTCACTATTTGCAATGCTTACTATTCATTGCAACATGCTTGGAATCATCTGGGTTATTGCCATTTTCTTACCATTTCTCAACAAAAAGATACGCCTGAAAAAGTCAGCCAACCTCCAGTGGAAAGCCTGGATCATCATCGCTGTAACCGCTTTGCCAATGTTACTTCTTATCGCAAAGGCTCTCTCGGTCTCCTTTGATATGAAACAACAACTGGACATGATTCCAGAGCTTGCCTGGGGTACCGAGCCGTTTTTCGAGCTGATGACATACATCGCAATAGATTTAATAGATCCACCATTCGGAATAGTCTTCGCGCTTCTGCTAATTGGTGGTTTTATTAGCATCTGCCTCACCACTATCAGGCGCAGACATTTTGCACCAATCCTCTCACCTGTGGTTGTTCTTACCCTAACTTTGATTGTTCTGGCCGTTATCTCGAGAATAAGAAGCGACTACTTTTATTTCATGATGGTAATTCTGGCCCCTGTAGCAGCCGTGACAATCACCAAACTAACCCGATTTAGAATGCATATCGCCAAAGAATCACTGCTACGGGTTTTTGCAGCGACTATTACTGCATTAGTATTGATGTCATCTTTAGGGCGAACAACATATATCGTTGATAATATTACAGATCCTCAAGTCGAACAGATCGAGGCAATTGTGGATCAACTGGATATGGAACAAACGGGTGGAAGCATTACTGTTGTAATACCTTCCAATCTCGGCACATATATAAACTATTATATGTGTCATAGTCTGACACTTTGGCAAGACAGAACCGGCAAAGGTTTTCATGAATGTTTACCGAATCTTCAGCTATACACAATGGGAATGCCACACACCTTTAAGGGCAAATATCCACAGCACATCAGAGCAGAAATAAGAAAAGCAAAGGTTAAGAAACCATACTTCCTGATTATCGGTAATTATGCTTCAGAGGAGTTGTATAACTGGGCAAACAAATATTGCAAGCCATACACAGTGGAACAGGACTTTGCCTTGATGAAGTGTAAATAAAAAATTACCCCCACAAAGATTTGTGGGGGCATTTTTTATATTTATAAAAATAGCCTAATGAAGGCATAAAATATCATACTCAACAACAATGGAGGCACCACTTGGTGGTGGGTTATCCGCCTGGAATATTATGCTATTTGAGGTTTCGTCGTAATCCCAGTCGTTATTAACTGTATTGTTTATTTTCACAACAATTGTTGAAGAATCCGCCAGTCGTGAGAGGAAAAACTGGCTTGCAAGACTTGCTGTACTGTTTTCCATAACATCCATATATGAACCAGATCCTTCGCAAATATCCTTGGCCTGCTGGTCGGTATAATTATCACAATTGATTTGTTGATCAGAGACAAGCTGAACGGAAAGCGTTGCATCATCACGCAAAAAGCCACTGTTGCCTCCACTTGCGAGTGGTTCGTTAACTGCCAACATAGCCGCTTCCACACAATTTACCTGGTTTGCACAAATGTTACCAAGACCAAGTGCGTTGCTGTGAAAGATGTCAATTGCATCTTGATCTGTCAGGCGAAATAAATCAAGTACCTTTGGTAATCCTAAAAAATTGCCGGAATGAGTTGGATTTATTATATCGCAAGATGTTATGGCAATATGCATATCATATTCACCACTAACGGCCTGCCTGATAAAGGTGTCATAGGTATTGCTTAAATTGCTATATTCATCTCCCATAGAACCTGAACAATCAATCACCCAGAGCATGTCTATTTTTTTGCTTTGATACTGGCTGAACTCATCACGCTGATGATCCATTCCGGTTCCCTCGCCTACCAGCGGAACAACAAATTCAGCGGTTCCCGAATCATTGCTTTTGATAAGCACATGACCATCAAAATCACCTGAACGATCAGGACAGAATCTCACTTTGAATCTGGTAGACTGCACGGTATCAGGCCCGATTGAAACTGGTGCCTCAACCTGTAGTAGCTCAAAACCATTGTCAGAACCTGCACCGATGGTAATCTCTGCAATCTCCAGTGGTAACTCACCAGTATTATAAACCGTCAGCTCTTCAGCTCTGGAACAACAATTTGGTGAAATTAGGCCGAAATCAACTTTAGATGGCAAAACATTAACTCCGCGCACCGCACTGGTACCGGACACACCAACCACGACCACACCATTAAGTTCAGGATCAGGTGGCCCGTCCAGCCAGTCATACCATTCGGCATTAGTATTAAACTGAAAAGCAGCCGTCTGTAAAATTCCCTCGTTTGCTTTTATGGGGTAAAAGTCAATAGTTACTATCGCTGTTTCTCCACGATTTAGAGAACGATTCTGGAAATCTCCCACCTCTTCCATAAATGCTCTGGCGGACATTGGTGGAGTAGTGTAGATCTCGTTCCAGGCAAAATCTGAAAGCTCCAATGGAAGATCACCGCAATTGGTAATTTCAACATCGCGTTTGGTATGTGTTTCACTTTGCTGATAACCAAACTTGACACCGGGGCCATCCAGATCTTCCAATCCCCAAATTCCGGACACACCTTCCAGAGGATTTATAGCAATACATGGTGGCTGCATTTCCTGTACACTACCAATCAGATCTACACAGGTGTCTTCTACGCCATTATCATAGTCAAGCCAGCTAACACACAGTTTTCCAGTAAGCGTAGAAGGCGCGGTATGAACTCCATCAATCGGCCTGAAGTTAACTTCTATAGCTTGAGAGTATCCTGAATAAATTTCAAAAGGAGGAGTAGCCTCAGAAGACAGCAGGAGAGAAAAAGCACCATCGGCAGATTCTGTAATTTTTATATCGGTAATACTTGCAGTAACACCGCCCCTGTTCTTAGCCAGAAAATATCTCACATTGTCGTAATCAGGTGGACTGGAACCAAAATCCAGCAGCTCTGGATCTGCAATAATTCTTGGCTTACCACAAGTTGTTGTCTGAATCTTGACCCTTAAAACAGGAGCATTAACAGCATTTGAAATTACTATCAAGGTGTTTTCAATATTGGCAGCTTCATTTATGGTGAGATCAATGAATACATCAAAAGATTCCCCTGGCTCTATAACTTCCGGGTTTTCCCATCCCAAAACCAAATCTTGGATACTGAATTCGTCACTGTCATCTTCTAAAAATACTGAGTAAATCTTTAAATCATCATAGCCAATATTTTCCAGAGAAAGATCTTGTCTGGCAGTCATATATTCAACATGCCCAAAATCCACAGATGAGGGACTAGCCTCAATTACGGCCCTTGTGTCACTGCTGGTCAAAGTCAGCTTCAAATTGCAACCATCTTCACAACTTAAATCAATTGTATTCACAACGCCTTCAGTGTAAGAGCCACTGCATGTTTTTCCCTCGTTGGTAACTATCTGCTCAGAGTCCACATATCCTAAGATATTGTCACCTTCTCTATAAACCAGACTGAACTGGCAGCTTTCATAATCCACCACAACCCAGCTATCATAGGTCTCGGTATTTTCACCACAGGAGAACTCTGCTCTGTATAATCCGCTAAAGTTGCTGCATTCCAAGTCCAGTTCAGATTCCTGCTCGACTGTTTCAACATCAGCAAGATCCTCGTCACCATCGGAAAGATCAAAATCACCATCTGCATCAATACAAGTGCCTGCATCGCATTTTTCACCACTCTCGCAATCGCTGTCATTCATGCAGTAAGTCTCATCACCATTAGAAATATTTACACTGGAATTGCAGCCAAATACCAACAAAGCACCAAACAGGAACATAAAAAATATTGTTTTTGTTGTACACATACTACACCCCTTTGAATAATGTCGTTGTGGCTGGTTATGGAGCGCAAATCGTAACATGGACACAGTTATTTATCAATCCAAATTGTAACAAATTGCCTGAAAATAGCAGTGATCTTGCAGCATAAACTTTGCCAAGCGCTTGATTTTTGATCAAAGTTTTGTAAAGTTCTAAAGCAAGTTGATCATATCTTCATTAAGAAATATAAGTGCTTAAGTATTTATCTGTAAATGCCGAATAAAATAATGCAGTGGCTGACTTTTTCTTACGGATCTTCTGCAATCAATGCTAGTAAAGTTGTATCGCTCAATCTAATTGATATGTTAAATCAGAATTGTAGCAGGTAGTTTCCAAGACAAGCAGCGTTAATCCTTCTACAATACGGCATTCATCAAAGGCAATTATGGCTCGTCCAAAAATGGAACTCAGCCTACGGGGAGTAATATTCACAGTTTTAGCTTTATTGGCAACAGTTGTGACTGTTTTTATGGGCCTGATTTTATTTGTCCGAGATTATGGCCATTTTCAGGATAGACTGGAGTTGCTTCGAGAGCAATATATCCAGTCCCAAAAAGAAATGATAAAAACGGAAGTTATTGACGCAACTGAACACATTGAATACATGTTATCGAGGAGCGAAAAACGCCTTAAAGAAACGATAAAGAGCCGTACTTTGGAAGCCCACGCACTAGCAACCCACATTTTCAATCAATATAAAAACAAGAAATCTTCTGAAGAGATAAACAAGATAATAATTGAAACTCTCAGGATAATTAGATTTAGCCATGGCAGAGGCTATTATTTTTCCACCAGACACGACGGTGTTGAATTGCTATTTGCAGATAAACCTGAAATAGAAGGAAAAAACCTAATAGACCTGAAAAATTCTCAGAATAAGTACCCAATTCGCGATATGATCAAAATATCCAAAGAACAAGGTGAAGGTTTTTATCGTTATTCATGGAGCAAACCATTTAGCGAAGGCAACGAGTATCCCAAAATTTCCTATATCAAATACTTCGAACCTTTAGATGGCTACATCGGTACTGGTGGATATCTTGACGACATAGAAAAAGATATCAAGCAGGAAGTACTGGAAAGAATCAGCAAAATACGTTTCGGCAAAGATGGATATATCTTTGTTGTAAATTATGATGGCGTTACATTAATGAATGATGTGCAACCTTATCTAATAGGTCAAAACCTCTGGAATATGACCGATCCATACGGAATAAAGGTCATTCAGCAGGAACGGCTTGCAGTACAAAATCCTGAAGGTGACTACATAAATTATCATTGGGAAAAGCCTCCAACAGGAAAAGTTAGTCCAAAAGTTTCGTTTTTAAAAGGAATTCCACAATTGAAATGGATGGTTGGTGCAGGGGTTTATCTGGATGAAGTAGAATCAATCGTTGAACAAAACGAAGTAGCAAAAATAAAGGAAGCTTTGGCAGATTTAACAATAGCGAGCATTTTGTTTATTTCTATTTTAGGAATTATTTTATTAATCTCCTATTACATATCACACTATTTCGACCGTCCCATTGATATATTTATTTCTTTTTTTAAAGCCATGGAACAAGGTGGTAAACCAATCGCAACAGATCCGCTGAGAATTAAGGAATTAAAATTATTGGCCCGATCTGCCAATAGCATGCTGGCAAAAAGAATAGAGGCAGAGGAAGCTTTGAGAGAGAGCGAAGAACGCTATCGGAATTTCGTCAACAACGCCAGCGAAGGTATTTACCGAATTGATTTCAGCAGAAAAATACGCATAGATATTCCCGAAATAGAGTTAATGCATCAAATTGACCAATATGCAATTATCGGCGAAGTCAATGAAGCCTTCTCCCGTATGTATGGACTTCTCCCAGAACAAATGGTGGGTAAACCAGCCAGTGACTTTGCACAAAATTATGGTGCCAGAGTTTTACTGGTTCTGGAATCTCCACAACACCAGATAAACGAAGTCGAAACCGTTGATCAGGACAAAGATGGAAAAAACATCTATCTGGCAAAAAATTTCAGTGCTGTTGTTGAAAACGGGATTTTAGTAAGAATCTGGGGTATGCAGAGAGACATTACTGCCCGCAAGATCGCAGATGAGGAGAGAGTAAAACTCGAATCTCAACTTCAGCAAGCACAAAAAATGGAATCTGTTGGCCGTCTGGCTGGTGGCGTGGCTCATGACTTCAACAACCTGTTGACAGGAATAACCGGAAACTTACAACTTGCCAAGATGGATCTTTCATACAATGATCCAATCCATGAAACACTGGATGAAATCAATGAAGCTGCCACAAGAGCTGCGACACTAACAAAACAGTTGCTGGCGTTTTCCAGAAAACAGATAATCGAACCGAAAATTCTCAATCTTAACGCATTAATAGACAACATGCGTAAAATGCTGGTTCGAATTATCGGTGAAGATATAGATCTTACAACAATACCCATGAATGATTTGGGTAAAATAAAGGCAGACCCCGGTCAAGTAGAACAGATCATACTCAATCTGGCGGTAAATGCCCGCGACGCCATGCCTCAAGGCGGTAAGCTCACTATTGAAACAGTTAATGTCCGTCTGGACAAGGATTATTGCAAATCACACCCACTTGTAGAACCGGGTTACTATGTAATGATGGCCATTTCAGACAATGGCGAGGGAATAGACGAAAATACTCTGAAAAATATATTCGACCCATTTTTTACAACTAAAAGGGAAGGGCAAGGAACAGGTCTTGGTCTTTCTACTGTCTATGGAATCGTCAAACAACACAAAGGTAATATCGAAGTTTATTCCGAACAACAAAACGGCACAACCTTTAAAATCTATTTTCCCTTAGTACAGGAAAAGGAAGATTTGATCAATAAACCGGCTGTTCCTGAAGTTCTTCCTAAGGGTACAGAAACAATCTTAATAGTAGAAGATGAAGCCATAGTGCGAAATATTGCTATAAAGATTTTACAGCGACTGGGATATAATGTACTGTTTGCAAGCGATGGCCCAAATGCATTGATTTTGGCGAGAGATAAAGGAAGCAGGATAGATCTGCTTCTGACTGATGTCATCATGCCAAATATGAACGGGCGTGAGCTTGCAGAAAACTTGCAACAGAAATTTCCTCATCTAAAAGTCCTGTTTACTTCAGGCTATACCGAAGAAGTCATTGCTCACCATGGCATTCTTGATGAAGGTCTGGAATTTATCGGAAAACCTTACTCACCACAAACACTTGCAGTAAAAATACGACAGACACTGGACAACTGAGTCCATAAGTCTAACTTTACCTTCCGATATTTTAAACTTTACCCGGTATCCAAAGGTCAACCTATTTTAGTTGACAATTTTTTTAATATTGCTAAACTGGCAGCTGGTAATACCAGTTGCCAGTTTTTTTTGATTTGGAGCACCGTAAATGAAAGCATTGATGGAACCGATTACAACCGAAAGTCTCACGGAAGTTTTTATCTCCCGTTTCGAGAAGCTTATCTTAACCGGAGAATTCTCCATTGGCCAGAAGCTACCATCTGAAAGAGAGCTGTCCTTGCAGCTTGGGGTAAGCCGCCCGGTGGTGCATGAAGGGCTGATGGATTTGGCGCACAAAGGTTTGATTTGCATGAAGCCAAGAGTTGGTGCGGTGGTCAGCGATTATCGTAACAATGGCTCTCTGGCCATATTAAATTCGCTGGTTAGTTATGCAGAAGGTGAAGTTGATGAACAGCTTGCCGACAGCCTGCTGGATATGCGAGAGCTGTTTGAGGTGGAGTGTGCCAGGCTTGCGGCCAAAAACAGAACGGCGGATAACCTTGAAGCACTTAAAGCCATTATTGACAAGGAAAAAAATATTGCTGATGAAAACTCAAGAATGATTACCGAGCTGGATTTTGACTTTCATCACAAGATATCCATGGCAACCGGAAATCTGGTTTATCCCTTAATGATGAATTCATTCAGACAGGTTTATACAAATCTGTCTGGCAAGTTTTTTAAAGATCAAAGCGTGGTAGAGCAGGTTTTTACGGCACACGAAAAATTATACCTTGCTATTAAAAATGGTAAGGAAAAGCAGGCAGTTTTACTGATGAAAAAAATATTGAAGCACGGCGAAAAGCATTTTAAAGCCTTGCGTGACTCCAGACTAGGAGAATAACATGACAGACAAAAATACCTACGAGATCAAGCAACCCAAGCAACTGTCAGAGAGAATCCAGTGGCTAAGGGATTATTATTTTGAGGGCAACGAGCGCAAATGGAACAACGAGTTTACGGCCTGGACAACTGGCACGCCGTGGGATATTCAGTTTAACGAGCTGTCCTTTTACATCGTTCCGGAAAATTATATGTTGCTGCAAACCTTTGTTTCGTCTTTTCATCAGGCAGCAAAGGAAGTCAAGCTTCCCAATGATTTTTGGTCATGGAGTCTGGTTGAAAGAAGGGCATGGTTCGTCAAAGCCTGCATGGTAGATTATGTTCCGCAGGAGGTATTACCGGGCGATTTGCTGGCCGGTGCAAGGTTTAATCTGCAAAGTTCCATGTGCCTTACCGAAGCTGAAAATAAAAAACGCTCTAAACGTGTGCTGGGTAAAAATGGTGCCAGAGCAAAGATGAAATGGTTTCACGATCATGGCTACGGAAATGCCGGAGCTACCAGTGGTCATCTGATTCCGGGCTATGAAAAAGTTTTAAAACTTGGCTGGAAGGGCATATACGATGAGTTGCAGCAGCAATATCAGGCTCTCACCAAGGCTCAGAAAAAAGGATACAGAGGTTCGCAGATCAGGGCCATGATGACTTCAGCAACTATGCCCAGAGATTTAGCTGCTAAATATGCAGAGGTCTGTCGGGACTTGGCCGCAAGCGAAACCACACCTGCCAGAGCAGAAGAGTTGCAGCAAATGGCCAATAATCTTGACCGTGTGCCGTGGAACCCACCACGAACATTCTGGGAGGCCGTACAGGCCTTATGGCTCAATCACATGCTGGTTATGAGTGACGAAAACTACCCCGGCCCCGGTGTTTCTTTCGGACGCATAGATCAGTATTTGTTGCCCTATTGGCAGCACTCTGTTGAAAAAGGAATGGACAGGGAATTCGGTAAAGAGATTTTAAAGTGCATGTGGATGCATGCCAACACGGCATACGATGCTCTTATCAGAGCCGGTTATCAGGGTATTACTGCGGGCTTTGGTCAACTTATCACATTGTCGGGTGTTGGCGCAAACGGTATGGATATGACTAATGAATTAACCTATGTGTTTTTAGAGGTCATAGACGAGATGACTCCGATTCTGGAGCCCAAACCAAATGTAAGGTTGCACAAAAACTCACCTGAGAAACTGGTGGATAAAGTTGTGGAGATGGTTGCAGGCAGTCAGGGTGCGCCGTTTTTGCTGAACTTCGATGAACGTTCGATGGCAGGTATGATGCGAGAGGCCAAAAGAGCAGGACTCGAAAAACTGATAAACGAAAATAATGTTTTCGAATATGCCCCGGTTGGCTGTCTGGAAAACACCATGGTTGGAAACGACAGATCTGGAACCGTTGATAATAACCTGAACCTGTTGAAAGCTGTTGAGCTTGTTTTAACAGATGGCAAAGATCTGGTGCCGTTTGTAGACCCGCTCTCAGGCAAGCCGGCTCCTCTTTCACAGGACGGCCCTCAAACTGGTGATGCTGCCGAGTTCGAGACATTCGAGCAGTTTTATCAGGCCTTCGAAATTCAGATCAAGGGCATCATTCAACGATGCGTGGATTTGTATGAAGAATCGGAATCAATTCGAGCCGAGTACTTTCCGACACCTTATCTTTCCTGCATGGTTAAAGGTTGTGCCGAAAAAGGTTTGGACGTAACGCAAGGTGGCGCGGAAATCGCGCTTTCAACTATCGAGGGTGTGACTTTTGCTACCACGGTAGATTCCTTGATGGCGATCAGGTATCTGGTTTTCGATAACAAAGTTTGCACAATGGCAGAGTTGATTGAAGCTTTAAAAGACAACTGGGAAGGTCACGAGGTGTTACAGGCAAGAGCCAAGAATAAAGCTCCCAAATATGGCCGTGATGATGATGATGCGGATGCATGGGCCGAAAAAGTGATGGACTTGTGGGCAGAAGAATGCTGGAAGCATGCCACAAAAAGCACTCACCGCCAGTTCCGTCCGGGAATGCTTAGCTGGAATTACTGGGTTAGTGATGGTTATATTATGCCTGCCAGTGCCGATGGTCGTAAAAACGGGCAGTTCTTGTCAAATGCAATTTGCCCCAGTAATGGTGCGGATATTAACGGCCCCACCTCCAATTCCAACTCTGTCGGCAAGGTCTTGGGCGGTAAAGCTTCCGAAGGTGAAGGCGATTGGCTGAACTATAAAAATAGCTTGCCAAACGGGGCCAGTCACACAATCACTTTTAATCCATCTATCATCAAAGATCCTGAACACAAAGAAAAATTCAAGGCCTTTTTAAAGGGATACATCGACAACGGTGGAACGGCTTTGCAAATAAATATGCTGGACCCTGAAATGCTGAAAGACGCACAGAAACACCCGGCGGATTATCGCCACCTGCTGGTTCGTGTAACGGGTTATAATGCCTATTTCACCAGTATTGGAAGGGAATTGCAAAACGAAGTTATTGAACGAATAAGTCATAATCAATTTTAGGAATGGACATGAGTGACATTGCAAAATCTGCCGCTGGCGAATATGGGACAGTGCTTGAGATACAGCGCATGTCTACTGAAGACGGGCCGGGGCTACGTACCACAGTATTTTTAAAGGGTTGCACCCTCAAATGTGAATGGTGCCATAACCCTGAAAGCATTGAATCAAAACCGCAGATACAGTGGATAGAATCAAGATGCATAGGATGCAAAATCTGTCTGGATACATGCAAGAAAAATGCTTTAAGTGAAAGTACAGGCGGTATTGTCATCAACCGTCAGTTATGTGAAGGCTGCGGTAAATGTGTTGAAGAATGTCCTTCTACGGCCATGGAAATCATGGGTGTTAGATGGTCCGTTGATGATCTGGTTCAGGAAGTGTTAAAAGATCGGGCATATTTCGAAAATTCCGATCAGGGCGGAATTACCATTTCTGGAGGCGAAGTTACCATGCAATCCCGCTTTGTGGAGCAGGTTTTGAAAAAGCTGCAAGAAGAGAATATCCATACAGCTATTGATACTTGCGGTTTTTGCAAGTGGGAATCTTTGGAACGCCTCTTGCCATATAGCAATCATCTATTGTTTGATCTGAAAGAGATTGATGGTGATCTACACAAAAAATATACCGGGTCGGACAATGCTTTGATTCTGGAAAACGTCAGAAAATTGGCCGACTATTTAAAGAGTGTAAATTACGAAACTAAGCTTTGGCTTAGAACACCAATAATTCCTGATGCCACTGCCAATGTGGAAACAGTTAAACGGATTGCTGATTTTATCAATCAGCATCTTTCCGATGTAGTTGAAAGGTGGGATCTCTGTGCATTCAATAATCTGTGTACCGATAAATATTTACGGCTTGGCACAGAGTGGAAATATAGGCATGCGGAGCTTTTAAGCCAGGAGTTTATGGAAACTCTTGCACAAACGGCCAGAGATAGTCTGGACAAACCGGAGATGGTTAAGTGGAGCGGTTCCACAAAACTTTCGACTGAAGGCATAAAACAGGACAACGTCAATACTAACAGCGTCTGCGGATGTTGATAAGGAGGGAAGATGAAAAAACTTCACCAGTTTAATAAGGATGATATGAAAGCATTTGAGCCTTCAGAAAAAATCGGTTTGCTGGTAACAGTCAATCCTGAAGGCTTCCCTCACATTACCTTGATAACCTCACTTCAGGCCAAAGACGAAACCACCGTTATCTGGGGACAGTTCACCGAGGGTGAAAGTAAGTCGAACGTCTTGCACAATCCTAAAACTGCCTTTCTGGTTATGACACTCGATAAATCACTTTGGCGAGGAACCAGTAATTATATGAAGTCCTCCAAAGAGGGTGAAGATTATGTAATGTTCAATAACCAGCCCATGTTTCGCTACAATTCATACTTTGGCATACATACCGTGCATTATATGGACTTGCTTGAAACAGGTGGCCGTGAAAGTTTGCCGATGGCCAAGATAATGGCTGCAAGCGTAATGACAAAAGTGTCCAAGCGCAAAGCTAGAACCGGCATCACAGACCGGATTTTGAAAGTGTTTGGTGAAAATCTTTTCAATGATTTATCGGCCCTGAAATTTATTTCCTATATCAAACAGGATGGCTACCCTGCAATTATTCCGCTGATTCAATGTCAGGCGGCAGACAGCAGAAGGCTTGTTTTCTCACCGATAGCTTATCGAAAAGAGTTGAAGGCAATCCCCAAGGGTAGTACTGTAGCGGTTTATTGCCTGAATATGTCGATGGAAAATGTCCTTGTCAGAGGCCAGTTTTTAGGCTTCAATTCTTACCATGCCATTTCTCTTGGTGGAATTGATCTTGATTATGTATACAATTCCATGCCGCCAAAACACGGGCAGATATATCCACCAAAAGAATTGAATGCAGTTTCAAATTTTTAAATAATCAGTCCTGTTTGAAATCGGTAAAGATCCAGAAATCGCCACCGAGATAGGTTTTGCCTTCTATCTCGGTTCGCAGCCGTACAACAGCTCGTGCGCCTTCTGGCAAATTATCCAGCGTAAAGCTTTTGCTCTCACCGGCGTTCATCTGACCAAGGTCTACAAGCTGTCCATAGTCGGGGATTTCGCTGCCGTAATCCAGATAGACATGTGCAGGCTGCGATACTGTAAACGAAAGCTCTGCGCTGCTGTCTGTAACTGAGCTGATAGCAAGAGCCGAGAATACAGCATCTTCAGGTTTTAAAGGATCTTTGGCGGTAATGTACTGCTGCACATTGTCTCTGAAAGTATTTATTCTTGCAGGCGAGGCCAGAGCAACAGATTCCAGCTCATAATCTTCCATGTCACTGGCAACATTGCGCAGCTCGCTGCTGGCCCAAAACATGTATGAATTTAAAATGTTGTTTTCAGTCTGATTGCCTCCGGCACGTTTGGCCCACAAGAAAAGTTTTACCGCTCTCCATGTTCGTGCCGCATAATACTGATGCTGTATCCGTGTATAAAGATTCTCATAAATTGCCGTGTCCAGTTTTGTTGATAAAGTCTCAAAAGCCTGCATATCATTGTATGCCATCTCAACAGCTTCTGTTCCTTCCTGCCAGATCTGCATCACCGTTTCCTCGGTAGGTTTATCAACGCTGTTCCAGCGGTCTGTCCAGTCTGCATCCCAATGTGGCATGTAGCCTCGGTCGTCTTTTAGCATATCAAAACTGTAGTTAGTTGGGATGTCGCTGTTTTTTGCCAATGCCCAGATACCGAGTACATAATGAGATTTGCGCCTGATGGGAAAGGTGTTTTTCAAAATCTGTTTTAAGGTGTTTTGTCCCGCATCAGTTTTGGCAAGATTATATTTATCTTCGATAAACTCGTCCCAGATGTTTTCAAGCGGCTTTTCCATGTTCTGTATTAGCTCGGTAATAGCTTTGATGTTGATTTCATTGGGTGTATTCAAGGCAGAGCTGGAACCTCGTGAAATACGCATTACCGAACCGATGCCTTTGTTCTGCCAGGCGTAGTTCAATCTGTAACGGTAATACCCGGGGGCTGCGAAAGGCAGTACCGACATGCCGTAATATTCGCCGGCAATATCAAGTTCCAGAACAGATGGGTGGTCGCCTATTTGTCCTATGTTGGCATGGTGCGGGTTGTAGGGTTGCCAGTCTTGTACCGGGCCCTTATGCATTCCGGTAAATTCTACACCACGAGAATTTGTCAGGCCGTCACCGTGAAACGTCAACTCGTTGGGGGCATGAACAAAGGTTCTGACAAACATTTCTTTGTCTAGCTCATTCACTACGGTCTGGCCAATTCGCTCGGTTACCAGTTTCACTTTTTCATCGGGTGGAGGCACTTCCAGAGCAATACCTTCGTAATTATCAAAGCACCACTGGCAGCTACAGAAGGTGTACCAGGGGCTTGCACCAGAGGAACCATACATCAGGATGATACCATCAAGATTGGGTAAAAGCGTAAAGGCCTGGCGATAACGCTCGTTACGGGCTTCCCATGCAGGATCTTCGGGATCGTAACAGACAGTCAGATATTCTCCCGGCAACTCATGCGCCCAGATGTAAGTCTTCATGCCGTAGCCCTTGGCTTTTTCAATACCGGCATTGAGGGTTTCGATATTGGAGCTGGGTGGGTCGCCAAACAGATCATCCACATACATTATCAGACCATGTGAAAACTGAATGTGATTTGCGCCGTACTG
>Ga0070728_10001128_pt1 | contig 43291 bp, 45 predicted proteins | sample tdDd471_FD_66723 | JGI IMG/M metagenome (GOLD analysis project Ga0070728, IMG submission 66723) | Marine sediment microbial communities from the Atlantic coast under amendment with organic carbon and nitrate - tdDd47.1 | ecosystem: Environmental > Aquatic > Marine > Coastal > Sediment | place... | reverse complement strand
CGTTGAGGACGCCTCGCGCTGGTGGTTGGAGGCTGATAGCTTTGCGCCGCAACGTGCAGGAATCGATTTGCTCAAAAACCAAGTGTCCAGCACTCCAAAATCATGTGTCCGGCTTCAGCGATCGATGAAGTCGACGATCACCTCCCCCCACCCGACCTGTACCCGCCGGATGCGGGCGATCAGCATGGTGACGAGGCTGCCGGAGACGAGAGCGCCGGCGTCGTCGATCTCCCCCCGGAGGATCTTCGCCTGCCGGCCGTCGAAGGCGTAGAGGCGGAGATCATCGAGCGAGCCCGCCTGGTTCTCCAGTTCGATGGTGCCCTTCTGGGCGTCGGCCTGTCCGAAGATTTGCCCGGTCCTGCCGATCAGCGACCGGGTGTAGGACCCTGGAGAGTTCACCAGCGCGGCATAGTGCGGGCTGTCCGCCGACAGACCCGTGTCCCCATCCCGGACGTTGTACCCTTCGTCCCCGTCGCAGTATCCGAAGGTCTTCGAGGTCACCCCGTCCGACTTCAGGATGCCGGTCAGCTCGACGAAGTAGATGACCCGCGCCATCAGCCGGCTCCGGGGTCGACGTCGTGCCGGTCGGCAACCCCGGCGGCGAGTTCGTCGAGCTCAATCGCCTTGGCACGGAGATCTGCATCGCCGAACCGGCCGGCCAGGATCGCGGTCACTTGGGCGAAACCCTGGAAGATCGTCGCGATCGCCGCCGCCTCGGCCGCCTGACACTCGGGGTCGGTGGAAGGCGTGCTGGTCCGCAGCAGCCGAGCCGACTCGGTCGCGGTCGCACGGCCTCGAAGGATTGATGCGAGCAGCCGCCCGCCGTCGCTCTCCGCGGCGATGCCGGCGGCGCGAACCTTCCGCTGGGCGACCCGGAAACTGGCGAGGAGCGGTGGCTTGCCTTCGAGCAGCTCCCACGCCTGTTCGACGTAGGCGGCCTCGAAGTCCCCGGCCATCCGGGCGTAGAGGACGGCGCGCCGTGAACCGTCGGCCTCCTTGGCGAGCGCGTCGGGCAGTTCGGCCAGAGTGGCGGCGAGCCGATCAAGAAGCGCCTTCCGGCGGGCAACCAGCTCGGCACGGCGGGGCGTGTGGGTGGTCACGTCCATGCGACGTCCTCCAGGGCTTCAGCGATCAGCTCGGCGAACTCCTCATTGAGGTCGCCCTGCATCGCATTGTGGCGGCTGGCTTCGGCCTCAAGCTTCTCGGCGGTCCAGCCGCCAAACAGCGACTGCTGGCCTGCGATGAGCCGGGCACGGGTCTTAGCCAGGAAGCGGTCCGCGCTACGCCGGGTGCGGCGATTCACGATGCTGGAAGCCATGACGTTGCGCATGGCCCCGACCGTTGCCTCGGCTCGTTCGTGAACCAGAGATTCGGCCTCGCGCATCACGGCGATCAGCGCCTCGACGTCCCAACGACCTTCGGTACTGACCCGGGCGCGCAGTTCGTTGAAGCGGTCGGACAGCGTTTCGAGTTGCTGTTCGAATCGGTCCCCGATCCGTTCCACTACATCCGCCATCTGGGCGTCGCTGATCATGCCGCGGTCCGCTCGCTCATCTGGCGGAAGGCGGCGACGTCGTCGGCGTTCGGGTCGCCAAGATCCTCGGCGTGGCGGTCGTAATCGGGGTATGTCGCGATGAGGCGTTGGCTCGCACCATGGTGATCGACCGTCGTCAGATGCATGACGCCGCCGATGCACATGCGGCCGATGCCGAGGTCATCGAGACGTTCCTGGATCCGGTGCTGAACCAGCGCCAGCTTGATCATCTGCGCTTCGGTGACGATCGCGGGCAGCGCGGGGGCGTTGGCCGGAGCCGGGTACAGATGCACCCCATGGGGCAGCCACCTGGTCTCGACGGGGTGGCCGGGGCGCAAGTAGAGGAAGGCGACCCGCAGGTCGTCGTGACGGGCGCTCCAACCGCCGATCGTCGCGTCGAAGCTGTAGCCAAGGAGCTTCTCGCGAACCACGTCGGGCAGGGTTTCGAAGAAGGCGACCGCGACCTCGACCGCTTCGTCGACTGACGGCTGCTCCGCCAGCAGGTCGTCGAGCGCGTCGCCGAGCATGACGTTGCCGCGGGTGGTGAATGCGAACCGACCGCCGTCGGCGATGTGCGCCTTGGTATCGGTCAGGCCGGCCGGAGCGCCATCCTCGTACACCATCGTGTCGGTCAGGAACCAAACGGCGTCGGGCCGGTAGGCGACGTTCACCACGCTCATTCGAGCACCTCCGCGACCATGTGGTTGAACTCGTCCGCGACCTCGTCCGGGACCATGTCGGCGTCGCGGAAGTCGGCTGCCGACTGCTTGCCGGCGTCGGCGAACTCCGTCACGCGATCGGCATCGAACGACCGGTCGGTGGCCTCCCGAAGCCGCTGCAGGGCTTCGATCTGTTCCCGGATGGCCTCGCGAACCGGACCGGTGAGGGTCTGATCCAGGAGCTTCTGCTGCAGTTCGAGCGCCTGAGTGTCGATCGCGGCCAGGGCCAGTTCCCGGCGCCACTGGATCACCTGCAGCCGCGCTTCCTCGGTGCCCTTGGCGTTCGCCAACTTGATCTTCGTTTCGACGTCGAGCGCGTCGGCCTGGGCGAGGATGCCCTCGGTGGTGTCGGTATAGGACCGGGCCAGCTTCTCCTGTTGATCCCAGAACTGGATGAGCTGGTCGAGGGCCTTGGAGACTGCCTTTTCCTGCTCCTTGGTGAGCGCGGTTCCCTTCGCCGTGGCGGCGTTGTTCTTCGTCTGGGCCGTCGTCGCGCCGTCGAGAGCGACACCCCAGATTTTCAGCAGATCCTTGGTCTCCCGGATCAGCTCGGCCTGGCGTTTCCAGTCGTCGAGGAAGTCCTTGATCGCGTCGTCGAGCGGGCCGAACACCTCCTGCAGCGGCTTCGACTGGAAGATGTCGACGATCTGCTCCGCGAGCCCCTGGAAGCCGGAGCGGGTTGCCTCCCGGATCCTCTCCAGGCTCCCGGTGGTGGCCGACTCCAGCTTGTCGAAGCTGAAGTCGTGGCCGGAGAGAATTTCCTCCAGGTCCTGCTTGAACGCCCGGGCGATGCCGAGCGCCTCCTCGAACGCCTGGGTGAAGCCGGCCGAGATCGCACCGGCACTGGCCTCGACGATCGGACCGATCGCCCGAAAGGCGTTGATGATGGTGTTGATGAACTCGACGACCGCATCCCGGGCAACGATGAACGCGGCGACGGCCTGGCCTACGCCATCGGTGATCGCCGACCACGTAGCCTGGACGGCCGGCAGAACATCGGTGACGGCATCCCTGATCGCCCGGAAGGCGACCTCGGCGTAGTCGCCAAGGGTCGCTACGCTGTCCGAGGAGAGACGAATTTCGTCCTGGAAGGCCACGAGATAGGCGATCGCGCCGACGATGACCGCTCCGATGGCGACGATGGCGCCGGTGACAGTAGCGACGGCCCCGGCAACCGCACCCAGGACGCCCACCAGCGCCGTCGAGGTGCGGAGCAGGGCCAGGAAGCCGCCGGCCGCCAGCAGGCCCGAAACGGCCTTGGTGAGGGTGCCGAGGTTGTCGGCGAGCCCAACGATCGCGCCGGAGAGCTTCTCGGTGACGTTGGTCGCCTTGTCGAAGCCGGCCACGGCCCTGATCAACTCGTTGGACAGGTAGACGAGAGACTGGCCGACCGTGCGCGGGACCGAGGCGAAATCGCGGTCGATCGACTCGCGCATCTTCAGGATCGCGTCGATCACCTTCTCGGCGGTCAGCTCGCCTTCTGCCGCCATGTCGCGCAGCGCACCGATCGGCACACCGAGTCCCTGCGCGAGCGCCCGGGCGACGGCCGGCAAGTTTTCCATGACCGACCTGAATTCATCGCCGCGGAGCTGGCCGGAGGCCAAAGCCTGGCTGAGCTGAATCACACCGGCCGAGGCTTCCGATGCCGAGGCGCCGGAGCTCTGGATCGCCTTCGAGATCGCCTCGGTGAAGTCCAGCAGTTCGGACTGGCTCTTCCCAAGCTGATCGGCGTTCCGGGCCACCCTACCGTACAGGTCGGCGGTCGCCTCGTAGGAGGTCCGGGTCTTCTGAGCGATCCGGAACAGCTTTTCCTGGATGTCGGCGAGTTCGGACGAGCTCGACGTGACGAGCTTCAATCTGCCTTCGACCAACTTGGCGCTGTCCGCCATGCTGATGAACTCGGAGGCGAGACGGCCTAGTCCAAGGGCGACGATGGCGGCGCGCAGGGCACCGAAACTGGTTGCCAAGGCGCGGTTGTCGTTCGCGGCGCGGCGAGTTGCCGTGCCGCTGGCGGTGGTCGCGCGCTGGAACGCCTCGAGCTGGCGAAACGAGGATTCGTACTGCCGGGCGATCCGGATGTTTTGCGCCATCTGGCGGGCCGCGGCCTGATCCGCCTTCGTCTTCCTGGCGGTCGCGCGCTCGACCCGGGCGGTACGCTCCTCCAGGCGGGCAAGCTGCCGGTCCACCGTGTCAGCGCTCGGCGCGACCGTGACAATTTCGAGCCTGGCGAGTTCGTCGGCCACGGATCAGCCCCGCCCGGTGATCCCAGCGGTCAGGAGCCGGGCACCGCCGGCGTTCACCGCCCTGATGCCGAAGATCGTGCTGGTGCCCCCGCGGCCGCTCACCGCGACCCGGAGGCGCGGGCGCTGCGCCTGAGCGCCGGCACCGGTCGGAGGGCTGAAGCTGGTGCCGCCGCGACCTCGAGTGAATCCCCGAAACATCTATGCCTCCCGCTCGCGCTCGTTGGGCGCGTCAAGAACAAGGGAGGCCGTCTCGGGGTTCGGCCGGGGCGGATTGTAGCGCAGCGGGCTGCTCGGCAACACGATATTCAGCATGTCGGCCAGCACGCGACCGTCGACGAAGTCGCCTTCGGGGACCGGACCGAACCGCTGCTCGAAGGCGCGCCAGAAGGCAGCCGCCTGGTCGCCGTCCTCGAAGACGATCACCCGGAAGTAGCTGGCATCCGTCGCGAGCCTCATACGCCGCTTCTCCTCGGCGGCCCGGCTGCGGAAGCCTGCCTCCACGGCGCTGAGCTGCCGAGCGGCGTTGACCTCGGGGTCCGGCCCGTAGTCGACGTCGCGGAGGGGATCGGTCGCGGGCCTCTCGATGGCCTGGGGCGGACGGACGGAGCGGCTGCGGCCGATGGCCCGCGGTTTGCCGATCGCGCGCGGCTTGCCGATGGTCCGGGGCTTGCCGATCTTCGTCATGCGGATTCCTCCTGTCGGCGCCGGATCATCTCGGCGCGGAACAGCTCGACACCGGCGAGCGGGAAGACTTCAAGGATCCTGGCGTAGTCGGTCGGCCGGTGTTCGGCGACGCCGGCGAGGTGCCTGTGATCCAATCCGTCCCAAGTATTTGATTGCCAGCCATATTCTACCGGCAGCTTCACGCCATGGCGCCGGATGATCTCGACGACGTCGGCGCGGTTCCACGCCGCAATCGGGCTGAACGTCCGCCGGGCGACGTCGATCGGTCCGGCTTTGCGGAAGTGGATCCGACGTCCGGGCGAGTCGGACGCCCGGGTCCCGATGGCGACTGGCAGCCCAGGCATGCCGAGGATGTGGCGGGCGACGTTGTGCAGGTCGTAGTAGCTGTGCCGCCGCAGGCTGCGCTGCATGGCCAAGACGACCGGCATCCGAGCGGGCGTCTGGAACAACCCGCGCAGCAAGGCATCATGCAACCACGGGCTCGGCAGCCGGATGATCCGCCGGCCGGCAAACAGGACCTCCTCGGCGTAGTCGAGATACTCGGATTCGAAGGTCAACAGCTTGCCGTCGCGGTCGGGCGGGACGCTGTAGAAATAGAGCCCCCAGCAGTTGAAGCCGGCCTCGGTGAGCGCCAGCGTCGCCGCGGTAGCGTCTTTCCCCCTTGAATAGGAGACCAGCACGTCCGAGCCCCAACGGGCCCTGACGTCGGCCATGATCGACTCGGCGCTGGGGAGGTCGGCGGCCATCACTCTGGCCCCAGGTCCGCCTCGACCCGAACTTTTCCAGCGGCGACGTCAGCAAGGCGCCGGCCCATCTCGCCGGGGGTGATCACCGGCCGCCGGTCGGTCCGCGCCTGGTCCTGGCGGACCCCCGTCTTGCCGGCGGCGATCGACTCCATGTTCGTGCCGAACTGTTTCATGGCGACGGTCTTGTCGAACGGCGATTCCGCCGGCGCCGGGCCGTTCAGGAAGAAGTACGGCGCCGAGGTCTGGGTGTCCTTGAGCCACGAGACCATGGGCACGAATTTGCCGTTCGAGCCGACCGGGTACCCTTTTTCGTCCAGGCTGAGCTCGTGCGCGGCGCGGGCGGCGATGGAGCCCAGAGCGGCGGGGTTCACGGGGATGGAATAGGTCTCGGCCGTCTCGCGAATCATGGCCTCAAAGGCTTTGCGACGGGTGGCGAGCTGCGCGCGGTCGTCGGTCATGGGCGGGTGCCTCTCGAAGTTGAAGATCCGATTGAATCGCCCGCCAGGGACGAAGTTCGCCTGGGCGGGGGTATGGTGCAACCGTCCACGCCCGGGCCGGCACTGACCGCGGCGGCGGGCTGCAGGTCGAGTTCGAGCTGTTCGGCGCGATCGGCAGCGAGTCGACGGCCGGGGCCGCGACCCCACGGCGTCACTCGCCACGGCCAAACGGCGCGCCACGGCCCGCGGATCAGCCGAGCGCCGGCAGGGTGCGGCAGGGCAACGACCGGCGGTCGGTCCAGCGCATCGAACAGCGGTAGCGCGCTCACGCTGCGGCTCTTCCGGTCTGTCGCGCGGCGATCCAGGGCCGCAAGCGAGCATGTCCAACGGGATTGATGCGCTGATGACCTCCGTCGAGGAACGCTGCGAGCGCGTGCGCCGGGAGGCCGACGGCCCGGGCCAGGTCGGCAGCGGCCCAGCCGCGGACACTGCAGACGATCCGGCACGCCTCGATCAGGTCCGTGTTCGACATGCTGGCTGCTGGTGGCAGGGCGGCGAGCCGGGCGGGCTCGGTGGCGATCCTGCGTTCCCATGACGCCGCCAGCGCTGCCGCCCGGGCCTCGGCGGCCAAACGGAGCTCCGGTTCCTCGGCGAACAGGGCCAGCACCAGATCGTCGTCGCCGACGGCCCGCGCCTCGAGCCGGGCAGCCATGTGGCGCGCCTCGACCTCGACCTCGACCTTGGCAACCTCGGTGAGCCGATCGGCCACGGCGACCGCCTCGGCCTCGCCAACAGCCAGAGCCTCCGCGAAACTGGTAACCTCAGACGCCGTCGGCCGACTGCCGGCGGTCTTGTCGACGAAGCGGGCGCCGTCGACCTCGCGGACCACCCATGTGTGCTCGCCACGCTGGTAGCCCAGCACCAGCTCGGCGAAGTTCGGATCCGTCTCGACGGCCTCCGCAGGCGGCGCCGTCATGCGACCAGGCCCATCGCCAATCCACCAGGCCCAGGCGCCGAACCGGCTCGCCATCTCGGCGATGTGGCGCCGGTACTCCTCGAACTCGGTTGCCGTCGGCCCCGGGTCGTCGTTCGCCGGCTGCCGGTCGGCCTGATCGCTTCGCCGCGCAGCGGCAGCAGCAGCCTCCTCGCCTTTGACCACTTCGTCTTCGCCCTCGCGCGCCTGCGCGGTTGGCGGCGTTGAAGTGGGTGGGTTCAGAGAGGAGGATTCGGGTGACCCTGCGGTCAGGGGTCCCATGACCCTGTGGTCACCCCCCTGTGACTCTGAAGTCACCCGTCCGGGGATCGCAGAGGGGCGCGACGCGCTCCCGTCCTCCGCATCGACGACCTGTGACTCCTCTGTCACGGGTGCGCCGAAAAACCTTTGCCAAGCAAGACTGTAGGCGGTCGTCTTGCCCGGCACCCGATAGCCCCGCAGGTAGCCGGTCGCCTCGAGCCGCTTCGTGACGCGAAACCAACTCCTCGCCTCAATGCCGAGATCGCCGGCGGCCGTCTCTGCGGACGGGAACGCCAGGCCGCTTTCGCCGTTCATGCGCCGGGCCACGACGTAGGTCAGGGCGCGGACATCCAGGTCGTTGAGGCGGCGGTCGCCGGTAGCCTGGTCGAGCGCCCGCCACCGCGCCGCCGCGATCTCGCGTGGGTCGCCCGGCATTCCCGGAGCCCGGTCGAGGCGCTGGCGGTGCGGAGAGCGGGCCATCGGCGGGGGCTACGTTAGGCCCGAGCGCCAGCGGCGCGGGCGGCCGCGGTATGGGACACCGGGCCGGACATCTTCTCCGCGATCCACGCATCCAGGTCCGCGGGGGCGTAGTAGATCGACCGGCCGAAGACGCGGTAGGCCGGGCCGCCGCCCAGGCACCGGAACTTGCCAAGCGTCTTCGGTGAATACTTCAGGCCGCGCGACGCCAGATAGGCGCTCGCCTCGGCGGGCGGCAGGAACCTGTTCGGAAGATCAGCCATCGGGCACCTCGGGGTGGCGCCCGTCGCTGGAATCGCAGAACGGGCGCGTTTGCGCACGTCCTCGTCCCAAACGATTCGCGGCCTACACCCGCTCCCCCCAAGGGATACGGGCCGGTCCCGCTAGACAGCTTCCTCTTACCACCACCTATTGCTTTCGTCGACCGTTGCCCCTTTTGTTGCCCCGCTTCCCGCCTCTCGCCTCTTTCAAATCAACGACTTCCGCGCCGCCGCGCATGGCGGCGTCGATTCTCCGGCTCACCCTATCGGCGGCCGCGACTAGGGCCGAATCAGGTCGACGAATGTAGTGCACTGCGGCAACGCCGCGCCGGGCATGGCCGAGCAGCTCGCCGATCGTGCCGTCGCCGAAGCCCTCGTCAGCGGCCACCGACGCGAACGTCCGACGACAATCATGCGACCGCGCATCTGCTAGGCCCGCCGCGTTGAAGATGTCCGCGATCGCCTTTTTGAGATCCGCCGCCCGTACTGCATGACCGCTCTTTGGATCGCGCGACCTGGACGAAGGGAATACGAACACCGGGTCGAGTTCCGGCAGGTGCCGGAGCAGCGCGACCGCCGGCGACCCGAGCGGCCGCATGCTGCGCCCCGTCTTCGTCTCGGCGAGCCGGACGCAGGATCCGTCGATGTCGACCTCGCTCCACCGCAGGCCGCAGGCCTCCTCGCGCCGCAAGCCGGTCAGTGCGATCAACCGGAGGGCATCGGCCGCCAGCGGCGCCTTCGCCCGGGCCGCCTCGATAGCCGTGCCGAGGGCCTTCAGCTCCTCCGCAGAAAGGACCCTGTCCTTCGTGCCGGCTTTCGCCGTCTCGACGCCGTGCGCCGGGTTGAAGGCCGGCACTAGGTCACGCCGTGCCGCCCAGGTGTAGATGCCGCCCAGGAGGTCGATCACCCGCGTGGCAGCGCCGGGGCCGCCGGTCACCCGCGCAATACCCCTGCCCTTGGTCTTCACCTTGGCGGCCGTCTTGCCGGAGGCGACGTCGTCGGCCAGCCGCTGGACCGCCGCCCGGGTGAGGGCGTGGGCCGGCACGTTGCCGATCAGCGGAACGATATGCCGGTCGATCCGGCCGCGGTCGATCGCAAGCGTGCTGGCGGCCTTCCGGCGTCGGAAGCGTGTCCTGACCAGTCCGGCGTCCGCGGCCTCCATATACCTTTCGCACAGCTCGGCGACCGTGATCGCCTCGCGCCGCTCTCGCTTCTCGAGCTGCGGGTCGCGTCCCTCGGCGGCGGCGTCGATCGCAGCCTTGGCGCGCTCGCGTGCTTCATCCAGCGTGAGCGCCTCGACCAGGCCGATTTTCACGCGGCGCTGCCGGCGCCCAACGCGCACCTGAACGATGTACACCTTCCGGCCAGACGGGTAGACCCGCACACCGAAGCCCGGGAGCGCCTCGCACCAGACGAAGGCCTCCCGATCGCCATCGGCACGGGCCGTCTCCACCATGCGCTTCGTGAGCCGCTGCAGGGCCATTTCGGAAGCAATCCGGAAGCAGTTGACGGTAACGAGCAGGGTATCAGCGGAAGCGCATGGCGTTCAATTGTTCAAAATATAGCGCATTTACAATGGACTGAGAGAAATACGGTAGCGTACGGGAATCGACGGTTGCGTCAGACTCCGACGTTCACACCGTAGGGGTCGCTGGTTCAATCCCAGCCGCGCCCACCATCCTTCCCCTCGAAAACTCCGATGCTTGCGAAACGGCGACCGAAGCGGTCGCCGAGACCGCGGTTGCGCGACGGTCTGGGCATGCGGGGCGCTTTGACCCGGATCAATGTCCGGCGACGCCGGCGGCCCTACTGATCGCCGATGCTGCGGCCATTGCCCCCTCTCGCTCGCCTCCTCACCTTCCTGGCCGTGCTGGCCGGTCCGGCACATGCCGCCGAGACCCCGACGGCCGCCCCGGCAGTCTCGGGGCCCCGCGAGGTCACGGTCGGGGTCTACGTCGCGAGCCTGCACGGGCTGGATTTCGCGCGGGAGACCTTCCGGACGACGTTCTGGCTGTGGGCCACCCACGACGATCCGGCCTTCCGGCCGGCGGTCGACCTCGAGATCGTCAACGCCCAGACCATCCAGGTCGAGAAGCAATACCGCGAAACCCTGCCGAACGGCCGGTTCACGGACATGATCAAGGTCCAGGCCGTGCTCAACCAGCGCTGGGACGTCCAGGACTACCCCTTCGACCGTCAGCGCCCTTCCATCGTCGTCGAAAGCGTCGGGGCCGACGCGAGCCGGCTGCACCTGGTTCCCGACACCCGAAACAGCCTCGTCGAGCCGTCCCTGCACATCACCGGGTGGGAGAAGGGCGCGCTCGCCCTCGACGTGAGCGACTTCCTGTACCGCACCAACTTCGGGATCGAGGATGCGGGACACACGGCGTACAGCCGCCTCACCGCTTCGGTCGCGATCGAGCGCCATGGCGTGCGCATCTTCTTCACCGCGTTCGTGGGCTTCTTCGTCGCCGCCGCCCTGATGCTACTGGTCTCGGGGACCGGCGCGGTCGAGACGGTCCGCCGGGCGGTCGGCCTGCGGGCGCGCCTCGGCCTGGCCACGGCCGCGGTGTTCGCTTCCGTCGGGAACAAGTACGTGCTCGACGCCTCGCTGCCGTTCGGCGGCAGCTTCTCGCTGGCCGACGTCATCGAGCTCGCGACCTTCGCGATGATCGCCTTCGTGCTGCTGGTCGCGGTCGTCGCGGAGTCGGTCGACGCGCGGCAACGCCCCGACATCGCGACCTGGATCGGCTGGCTCGGCCTCGTCACCTTCGCCGCCGTGCAGTTCGGCCTAACCGGGTGGTCCGTCGCCCGCGCGGCAGCATAGGTCGTGCTGAGCACCGCTATCCCGCGGAGAGCGCCGCCAGCCAGCGTTCCACGCGCGCTCGATTCACTCCGAGATCCCAGTAGCCGTAGTTCGAGCGGCTGTAGACGATCAGCGACGAGCCGCCCGCGGACGCCACCACCTGTACGCGGACGGTGTCGGGAAACCCGAACACCGCCGAACGCTGGACGAACACGAGCTGGTGCAGCACCCGGTCCTCGGCCACCAGTTCCGTTCGGGGACGCTCTGACAGGGCCTCGGCGACGCGGGCGGTCAGTTCCTCCACCGGCATAGCGAAGGACGGACCGTCCCGGTCCGCCTCGGCCCGGCACAGACTGGCGGGGCAGGCCAGCGCATCGTTCGGCTTGCCGGTGCGGGCGATCGTTCGAAGGTCGATCGGAGCCGTGTCCGCCCGGCAGCCAGACAGCACGACCGCCGACAACAGGGCAGCGACCGCTGAGATCGGCCGCGTCACGCCTCCCCCTCCCCGCCGGGGGTCACCGCCGGAACGCCGACAGCCGGCTCCACAGCGGCGCCAGCACGCCGGACACCAGCGGGATCAGCACCGCGCCCAGCGTCAGGCCAGCCACCCCGGCGGCCACGGCACCGACCAGCCACCCGACGGCACCGGCCGCCACAGGCACCCGATGCGCGACCGCCTCGGCCATCGCCTCGACGGCATGGGCCGGCCACGGCACGCCCAGCTCCTCCAGCCCGTGAATGACGATCCCGCCGCCGACCCACAGCATGGCCGCGGTTCCGACGGACGCCAGCAGCTCGAGGAACTTCGGCATGGTCCGCACGATCGCGAGGCCGAGGTGCCGGCCGACCGCCCCCAGCAAGGACCGCGAGCGGTTGCGGCCGATCAGCACGCCGAAATCGTCGGCCTTCACCAGCAGCGCCACCGCCCCGTAGACCCCCGCCGTGATGCCGATGCCGACCAGCGCCAGCGCCACCGCCCGCGGCCAGAAGCCGGTCGCCGGGATCGCATACAGGGTGATCGCCATGATCTCCGCCGACAGGATGAAGTCGGTGCGGATCGCGCTGGCGACCCGCTGTCGCTCCATCGTCTCGGCATCCAGAACCGCCCGGGCCCTCTCGAGACGCTCCTCGCCGCCCTTGTGCGGAACGACGGCCTCCCAGACCTTCTCGGCCCCCTCGAACGAGAGGTAGGCACCGCCCAGCATCAGCAGCGGCGTGATCGCCCAGGGCGCGAACATCCCGAGCGCCAGGGCCGCCGGCAGCAGGAACAGCAGCTTGTTGCGCACCGACCCGACCGCGATCTTGGCGACGATCGGCAGCTCGCGGTCGGCGGTGAAGCCGACCACGTAGCGCGGCGTCACCGCGGTATCGTCGATCACCAACCCGGCCGACTTGGCACCGGCCTTGGCGGCATATCCGACCACGTCGTCGACCGACGCCGCGGCGACCTTGGTCAGGGCGGCGACGTCGTCGAGCAGCGCTAGCAGTCCGGAACTCACGGGCAACTCCGAGGGGCTGACGGTCGGGCCGCACTGTACGGGAAGGCCCGCGCGCGGTCACGGGCACGCCGTTATCGGCGGCCCTCGCGGAACCCCGCATAGGCATGGCCGAGGGCGTTCATCCAGGTCCGGGCCAGCACTTCGGGGCGATGGGTCTCGGCGACGTGCCGCTGAAGGGCCGCGAGCTGCCCCGCCGCCTCGTCCGGGTGCCCGATGGCCCAGGCGATGCCGTCGACGATCGAGCGGTGCAGCACCCCGAACCGGGCGAACTCCGGATAGCCCTCGACGTCCTCGGAAATCGGCAGCCGGCCGCGCCAGGCCGCCTGGATCAGCCGGACCGGCGAGCGCCCCGAATACGAGACGCTGTCGTCGTAGGGGACGACCGCGACGTCGGTCCGCTCCATCGCCGCGTTGAACGCCGACAGATCCCAGGGAACCGCCGAGATCGACAGCCGGGGGAAGCGGCGGTCGAGGATCGTCTGCAGGATCGGGCCGACCGGATCCAGGTTCGACATGATGGTGAGCTCGATGGGCCGCTGGGCCGCCAGCTCCGCCAGTGCCGGGAGACGCTCCGAGAGCGTTCGGATCTTGTGCTGCCAGCCGTACCAGAACAGCCGGAGCGGCCCTTCGCGGCGGGGCGGGCGGATCGGAGCCGGCTCGCCCTCGACCGCATCCGGGACGATGTAGATCCGCTTGCCCGCGACCCGCGCCGCCAGCCGACGCGCCAGCGAGGCGGTCGGCACGGTGATCGCGAAGGCCCGCTGCGCGTTCTCCCAGTTGTAGTTGAGCACGCCCTTGTAGAGCGCGAGGTCGTCGCACACGTCGACCACGACGCATTTGCCCGCGTCGAGCAGCGAGCCGACGATCGGCCGGTGGTCCTCCAGGGTCTGGTAGATCATGAAGACATCGGCGTCGAAGTACGAGCCGTCGGCGATCCGGCGATCCAGGTTCTGGCTCTCCACCAGCTTCACGGCCGCCCCGAGCGCCCCGAGATGCGGCGCGATCGAGGCACAGCGGATCCGGATCCCGGCGTCCTTCCAGCTCCGCGTCCCCAAAGACCCGTCGTTCGGCCTCGGCAGGAGCCCGGTGATGCGGAGCGGAGCGGCGATCGTCTCGGCAGAGGTCTCGGCGGTCATCGTGTCGGTCCGGACGGACAATGGCTGCACCGATCCTAGCGTGCCGCCGCCCCCGCGGCCTACATCGCCGCGTCGCCGTCAGGTAGCGGCGGCGAGGTCGACCAGCCAGCGCTCCAGGCGGCGCGCTGCGGCCGTCAGGGGCAGGTCGGCGGCCCGGCACAGGTAATAGGCGGCCCCGGTGGGGTCGGCGTCCCCGAACGGCGCGATCAGCGCACCGCGAGCCAGCTTGTCGTCGACCATCGGCCGCCGGCCGATCGCCAGGCCGTGCCCGCCCTCGGCCACCTGCAGCGCCTGCTCCTGGGCGTCCATGGTGACCGCCCCGGCCAGGCTCGGCGGCTCCAGGCCGCGGGCCCGGGCCCATTCCTCCCATTCGTCGGGGAACCGGGCGTTGACGATCAACCGAGCCCGGTACAGCGCCTCCTGCGGACAGTCGCCGGCGCCGAAGGTCAGGTAGCCGGGCGCACAGACCGGAGTCGCCGCCTCCTCCAGCAGGAACGCGGCGTCGAGGCCGGGCCAGGCGCCCTTGCCGTGCCGGATCGCCAGGTCGACCTGGTCGCGCCGCAGGTCGACCACGCGCGTAGTGGTGACCAGCTGCAGGTCGACCTCCGGATGGGCGCGCTCGAACGCCCCGAGCTTCGGGATCAGCCAGGTGGCGGCGAGCGACGGCGGCATGGTCAGGCGCACCACCGCGCGCCCGGCCGGCCGCAGCATCGCCTCGGTCGCCGCCTGGATCTGCCGGATCGCCGGATCGATCTGGTCGAGGTACTGCCGGCCGGCAGCGGTCAGGCGAACCCCGTTCCCCGAGCGGTCGAACAGGGCGGTGCGCAGGAAATCCTCGAGCCGACGCACCTGATGACTGATCGCCGACTCGGTGATGCCGAGGGCCGAAGCGGCGTCGCGGAACCGGCCGTGAACGGCGGCGGCGTGGAACGCCCGCAGGGCGGCGAACGGCGGCAGCGGCGTGCGGGGCTCGGTCATGGCGCGACGGTGGCAGCGGCTTGAACGGAATTCAAGTGGCGCAGAGACCGTCACGCGCGACCCTCCCACGTTAGAAACGGCGGAGCGGCATCCATGCACTGCGACGTGTGCGTGATCGGCGGCGGCATCATGGGGCTGAGCACCGCGGTGTTCCTCAAGCGCCTCGATCCCGGCGCGTCGGTCCGGGTGGTCGAGCCGGACCCCACCTACGAGTTCGCCTCGACCGTGCTGTCGGCCGGCGGCGCCCGGCGGCTGTTCTCGCGCCTCGAGAACATCGAGATGTCCAACTTCAGTATCGGCTTCCTGACACGGTTCGCCGAGGAGATGACGGTCGACGGCGACCCGCCGGACATCGCCTGGCGGGAGGAGGGCTACCTGTTCCTGGTGCCGCCTTCCGCCGTCGCCATGCTGGAGGCCAACGGCCGCGTCCAGGAGTCGCTCGGGGTCGAGATCGTCATTATGGACCGGGCGGCCCTGAAGCGGCGCTACCCGTCGATGACCGTCGGCGACGTCGGAGCCGCGGTCCTGTCGCCGCGCGACGGCTGGTGCGACCCGAGCGCCGTCCTGCAGGGCTTCCGGCGGATGGCACGGGCACTGGGGGTCGAGTTCGTGCGCGACCGGGTCGTCGCACTGGACGACGGCGACGGTCCGGTCCGCCGCGCCCTGCTGCAGGACGGGCCGCCGATCGAAGCCGAACGCTTCGTGATCGCCGCCGGCGCGTGGTCGCAGCCGCTCGCCGCCAGCATCGGCATGCCGCTGCCGATCTCGCCGATGCGGCGCTTCGAGCACTACTTCGCGACCCGCACGCCGATCGAGCCCCTGCCCTTCGTCAAGGATCTGGCGCGCCTGGCGTTCCGGCCGGAGGGAGCGGGATATACCGGGACGGTGGTGAACTCCGACGAGCCGCGGGGCGTCAACTTCGAGCTCGACCCGAGCCATTTCGAGGAGGCGGTCTGGCCGGCCCTGGCCCACCGCTTCCCGGCATTCGAGGCGACCCGATGCCTGCGTTCCTGGGCCGGGCTGTACGAGGTGTGCGAGCTGGACGGCAACCCGGTCATCGGCAACTGGCCGGAGCGCCATCCGAACGTCTACGCCGTGGCCGGCTTTTCCGGCCACGGCCTGATGCACGCGCCGGCCGCCGGCCGCGGCATCGCCGAGCTGATCGTGCACGGCGAGTTCCGCAGCATCGACCTGACCCGCCTCGGACTCGGCCGGGTGCTGCGGGACGAACCCTATCCCGAGATCGGCATCCTGTAGCCGCACCCGCCGCAGCCTTCAATCGCAGCGCTGTCACGATCCCGTCGAGTTGCTAAGGTTCCCGAAGTCGTCCGACGAAAGGCCCCCGACATGGTCGAACCCTGCCCCCTCATCGAGGTCTCCGGGCCGCCGCGCGAGCGTGGCCACCAGTACGGCCGGCAGGCTGCGGAACGGATCGCCAAGGGCGTGTCGCACTACACCGCACAGCTGCACCACCTCGGGCTCGGCTGGCCGGAGGTTCGGGAGCTGGTCGACGACTACCTGCCGGTGATCGAGCGCTTCGACGCCGACTATGTGGAGGAGATGCGCGGCATCGCCGACGGGGCGGCGGTGCCGTTCGAGGAGATCGTGCTCCTGAACGCCCGCACCGAGGTGCTGAAGCTCGGCGCCCGGCCCGACCTGCGGGCCAGGCTGGCGGCGGCCGAGCCGCCCGACGGCTGCACCGGCCTGGTCGCCCTGCCCGGCGCCACCCGGGACGGCAGGCTGATCCACGCCCAGAACTGGGACTGGAAGGCCGAGTGCGCCGAGACCGCCGTGGTCCTGAAGATCCGGCGCGACGACGGTCCCGACCTGCTGACCTTCACCGAAGCCGGCGGGCTGGCGCGCTGCGGGTTGAACGCCGCCGGCATCGCCATCACCGCCAACTACCTCGAGTCCGACCGGGACTACTGCCAGATCGGCGTCCCGCTCGCGCTGATCCGCCGCAAGGTGCTGGAGAGCGAGCATCTGGCGCTGGCCATGCGGGCGGTCTACGCCACCCCGAAATCGCCCTCGAACAACATGATCGTCAGCCACGCCGAGGGTCTGGCGATCGACTTCGAGTGCGCGCCGGACGAGACCTTCCAGGTGCACCCGCAGGACGGCCTGCTGGTGCACGCCAACCACTGGCAGAGCCCGGTGGCGCTGGGCAAGCTGAAGGACACCGGCATCGCCAACACGCCGGACAGCCTGTACCGCGACATCCGGGTGCGCGACCTGCTCAGCCCCCGGATCGGGGCGCTCGACGCCGACGCGGTCAAGCAGGCGCTGTTCGACGACTTCGCCTCGCCCTGGTCGGTCTGCCGGCCGCCACGGCCGTCGTTCACGACCGACCTCAGTGCCACCGTCGCGATGATCGTGATGCAGCCGGCGCTCGGGCGCATGGAGGTGGCGATGCTGCCGGCGCTGAACCGGGAGTTCCAGACCTTCGAACTGGCGGCCTCGTCGCCTGCAGAAGCCGCCGCCGAGTAGCACGGAGCACGTGATGCCCCACCGAACGCCGGAGACGCACCTGATCGCGCCCAATGGCCGGCTGCCGAACAATCCGCGGCTGCCGCTGCTGGTCTATCGGGGCGTCCTCGATCTCGCCGGCGATCCGGCCGCAGGCTGCGAGGCGCTGTTCGCCCGGCACGGCTGGCCCGACGCCTGGCGCAACGGAATCTTCGGCCACGACCACTTCCACGCCACCATGCACGAGGTTCTGGGGATCGTCCGCGGCCGGGTGCGGGTGCTGTTCGGCGGCGAAGGCGGGCTGGAGGCCGAGGTCGCGGCCGGCGACGTGGTGGTGGTTCCGGCCGGCGTCGCGCACCGCAACCTCGGGGCCAGCCGGGACCTGCTGGTCGTCGGCGCCTATCCCGGCGGCGGCTACCCGGACACCGTCACCGAGGCCGGCCCCGATACCGCCGCCCGGATCGCGCGGGTGCCGGTGCCCGAACAGGACCCGGTGCACGGCCCGGCCGGGCCGCTTCTCGATCGTTGGACCGCACGGTAGCAGGGAGAGACCATGACCGCGGAACCGCTGTGGAGCCTGGACGCCGTCGAGCTCGCCGACCGCATCCGTCGCCGGGAGGTCTCGGCCCGCCAGGTGGTGGATGCCCATCTGGACCGCATGGACGCGGTCAATCCACAGCTCAACGCCGTCGTGCTGGCCCTGCCCGACAAGGCCCGGGCCGACGCCGACGCCGCCGACGTGGCGCTGGCCCGCGGCGACGAGGTCGGACCGCTGCACGGCGTGCCGGTCACCATCAAGGTCAACACCGACCAGGCCGGCTGTCCGACCGACAACGGGGTCGTGGCGTTCAAGGACAGGGCCGCCGAGCGCGACAGCCCGACCGTCGGCAGTTTTCGCAAGGCCGGCGCCATCGTGATCGGACGCACCAACACGCCGTGCCTGTCGATGCGCTGGACGACCGAGAACAGCCTGCACGGCAACACCCTGAACCCCTGGGACCCCAGCCGCACGCCGGGCGGGTCGAGCGGCGGCGCCGGGGCTGCCACGGCCGCCGGGATCGCGCCGATCAACCAGGGCAACGACATCGCCGGGTCGGTCCGCTATCCGGCCTATTGCTGCGGCGTGGTCGGCCTGCGCCCGAGCTACGGCCGGGTTCCGGCCCGCAACTACAGCAGCCCGACGCCGCGGGTGATCTCGGCGCAGCTGATGGCGGTGCAGGGGCCGCTGACCCGGACCGTGCGCGACGCCCGGCTGGCGCTGCGGGTCATGGCCGCCGGTCACGTCGGCGACGCCCGCTGGGTCGATGCGCCCCTGGAAGGCCCGCCGGCGCCGAAGCGGGTCGCCCTGGTGCCGGACCCGGCCGGCCGTGGCGTCCAGCCGGCGATCCGGGAGTCGGTCCTGCAGGCCGGCCGCTGGCTGGCCGCAGCCGGCTACGAGGTCGAGGAGATCGAGCCGCCGCGGCTCGGCGAGGTCGCCGATCTGTGGGCGAAGATGGCGATGGCCGACACCATCCGCGCGCTGGACCCGACCATCGAGCAGGTCGGCGACGAGGGCATCCGCCGGGCGATCGCGCTGTGGCACGCGGTTCTGCCGAAGTGCGGGCCGCAGGACACCCTGGACGCCCTGGCCGAGCGCGACGCCATGCTGCAGGACTGGCAGGCCTTCATGGAACGCTACCCGGTCGTCGTCATGCCGAACTCCGCCGAACCGGCGTTCAAGGTCGGCGAGGATCTGATAGACGTGGACACGACGCGGCGGCTCATCGCCGCCCAGCTTCCGCAGTTTGCGATCCCGGTGCTCGGCCTGCCGGCGGTGTCGGTGCCGACCGGCACCCATGACGGCCTCCCGATGGGCGTCCAGATCGTCGCCGGCCGGTTCCGGGAGGATCTGTGCCTGGGCGTCGCCGAGGCGGTCGAGGCGAAGGCCGGCATGACGACGCCGATCGACCCGAAATCGGCCTGACCGGCCGGCGACAACCAGAACACGACAGGAGGAAGACGAGATGGCTGAACGGCAACGGGTCGCGCTGATTTCCGGTGGCGGCGGCGGGATCGGCAGCGCCATGTGCGCCGCGGTCGCGGCCGGCGGGGCCCGGGTCGCGGTGGTCGACCTGGACAGCAGCGCCGCCCGGCGCGTGGCGTCGACTATCGGCGGTGGTGCCGTGGCGATCGAGGCCGACGTCTCGATCGAGGACGGCTGCGCCGCCGCCGTGGCCGCGGTCGAGGACGCGCTCGGCTCGGTCGACATCCTGTTCAACAACGCCGGCATCGGCATCAGCTCGCTGCGCCCGGACGCCGAGCGCAACCTGCCGGACATGCAGGAGGTGACGCCGGAGATCTTCGACCGCTTCATCGCCGTCAACCTGCGCGGCCCGTACCTGATGTCCCGGCTGGTCACCCCGGGCATGAGGCAGCGCGGCTGGGGTCGGGTGGTGAACAACACCACCAGCTTCTTCACCATGCTCCGGGTGTTCCCCTACGGCGCCCTCAAGGCGACCCTGGAAGCCGCCTCGGCGATCTGGGCGACCGAGCTGGACGGCAGCGGCGTGACGGTCAACGTCCTGGTCCCGGGCGGGCCGACCGACACCGCCTTCATCGCCGACGGCAGCGGCATGGACCGCGCCACCATGCTGAAGCCCGAGGTCATGGGCCCGCCGGCCGCCTGGCTGGCCTCCAACGCCTCGGACGGGTTTACCGGAAAGCGCATCGTCGCCGCCTGGTGGGACCCGACGCAGCCGACCGAGCAGGCGGTCGCCAAGTCGGCCTCGCCGATCGGTTGGCCCGAACTCGCTCAGGCCACCCGCGTCTGGCCGAAGGACGCCGAGTAAGCCCGGCCTGTAGGGGCTTCGCCGGGTCCGCGCGAGCGACCGGGCGAGGCCCCGGCCTCAACTCTCCGAGATCAGGCGCTGGTACAGGTGCCAGGTGGTGTGGCCCAGGAACGGGAAGACCACGATCACGCCGACCAGCGCGGGCGCGATCGCCAGAAGCGTCAGCGCGCCGACCGCCGCCCCCCAGACCAGCATGACCAGCGGGCTCGCCAGGACGGTACGGACGCTGGTGATCATCGCCGTGACGAAGTCGACGTTCCGGTCCAGCAGCAGCGGCATGGCGATCACCGTGACGGTGTAGAGGACCGTCGCCAGGAAGCCTCCGATCAGCGTGCCGATCAGCAGGAACAGGGCGCCGCCCGATGTCGTGAACACCCCCACCACCAAGTCTTCCATGGATCGGAAGTGCTTGTAGTGGATGGTGAGCGCCAGCACGAGCCGCACCTGGTAGGCCCAGATCCAGAAGATGAACAGCACGACGAACGACATCCAGCGGAACTCGCGCCGCTGCTGGCGGAAGATCACCAGGAAGATGTCGGACGCCGAGAACGCCTCGCCGCGCTCGAGCCGGCGCGACATCTCGTACAGGCCGACGGCGAGGAACGGTGCCACCAGCGGAAAGCCGACCGCGACCGAGATCGCGACCCAGATCTGGTCGAACACCACGAGCCCGGCGATCAGCAGCGCCCCCAACAGGGCGTAGACCAGGCCGAAGAACAGGCTGAGGCCGGGCCGGGCGACCACGTCGCGCACCCCGGCGCGGATGGCGGCCTTCAGATCGTCGAACGTGGCGACACCGACCGCCAGGCGGCCCGGCGGCTGTGCGTCTTGCGATGCCTGGCCTGCTTGCATGTCCGACTGCCTCCCCATGAATCGACCCCGCGCGACTTGCCGCCGCTTACAGGTCTGGAATTCTTCCAGAGTTCTGCGGAAACCGGACGGCGTCCTTGACCCATCTCAATCCGCAGGCCGACGCCCGCGCCCTGCCCGCAATCCGCCTCGTCCGGCGGTCACGATACCGCCGGCTCTGAATTCAATATCTTTGCCGACGCGCGCCGGGGTCTGCTAAGGGTTGCTCCTCTCCCATCCTGCGCATTCGCAAGGGATATCAACGTATGGACAGCTTCGACTACGTCATCGTCGGCGCCGGCTCGGCCGGCTCGGTGCTCGCCAACCGTCTGACCCAGGACGGCACCACCACGGTCTGCCTGCTGGAGGCCGGCGGGTCCGACCTGCACCCGTTCATCCACATCCCGGCCGGGTTCATGAAGACCATGGTCGATCCGGCGGTGAACTGGCTCTACGACATGGAGCCCAGCGAGTGGACCGGCGGCCGCCGCATCAAGGCGCCGCGCGGCAAGACCCTCGGCGGATCGAGCTCGATCAACGGCCACATCTACAACCGCGGCCAGCGCATGGACTTCGACGGCTGGGCCCAGCGCGGCAACCGCGGCTGGGGCTATGCCGACTGCCTGCCGTATTTCCGGCGCTGCGAGAAGCGGGTCGGCGACGGCGACGACACCTTCCGCGGCCGCGACGGCACCCTGGAGGTGACCGACATCGACTGGCGGCATCCGCTGTGCGACGCCTTCATCGAGGGCTGCACCACCCTCGGCATCCCGCGCAACCCGGACTACAACGGCAGGATCCAGGAAGGCGTGTCCTACGCCCAGCGTACCATCGCCGGCGGCCGCCGGATGAGCGCGGCGCGCGCCTTCCTGCGCCCCGCCATGGGCCGCAGGAACCTGACCGTCGTCACCCACGCCCATGCCACCTCGATCGTGCTCGAGGGCAAGCGGGCGGTCGGCATCCGCTACAACAAGGGCGGCCGCCACGGCATCCCGAGCGAGGTCCGGGCGAACCGCGAGGTGATCCTGTCCGGCGGCACCTACAACTCGCCGCAGCTCATGCAGCTCTCGGGCATCGGCCCGGCCGGGCTGCTGAAGTCGCTCGGCATCCCGGTGCAGCACGAACTGGCCGGTGTCGGCGAGAACCTGCGCGACCACTACGCGCCGCGCTTCGTCGCCCGGGTGAAGAACTCCGAGACCATCAACGAGGAGGCGCGCGGCCTGCGGCTGGTCGGCAACGTCCTGAAGTGGATGGCGACCCGCAAGGGCATCCTCTCGCTGAGCCCGACCCTGGTGTACTGCTTCTGGCACTCCGACGAGGCGGCGCGGAACAGCGACGTCCAGTTCACCTTCACGCCGGCCAGCTACAAGGAGGGCGTGCAGTCGAAGCTCGACGACCATCCGGGCATGACGGTCGCGTCCTGGCAGCAGCGGCCGGAGAGCAAGGGCTACGTCCGGGCCCGCAACGCCGACCCGTTCGAGGCCCCGGTCATCCAGCCGAACTACCTCGCCGAGGAGGAGGATCGCCAGGTCCTGCTGAAGGCCATGAAGCTGGCCCGCCGCCTGCTCGCCACCGAGCCGCTGGCGCCGTTCTACGACTTCGAGGAGTACCCGGGCGCCCAGGTCCAGAGCGACGACGAGCTGCTGGCGGCGGCGAAGGAGCGCGGCACCACCACCTTCCACCCGATGGGCACCTGCCGGATGGGCCCCGAGACCGACCCGACGGCGGTGGTCGACGACCAGCTGCGGGTCCGCGGGATGGAGGGGCTGAGGGTGGTCGACGCGTCGATCATGCCGACCATGCTGTCCGCCAACCTGAACGCCTCGGTCATGATGATCGCCGACAAGGCGTCCGACATGATCCGCGGCCGGGCGGCGCTGGAGCCCACCATCGTGCCCGACTGACCGACGCACCGCATTCACCGGTACACACGAATTTGTTAACTGACCGGTCCCGGCCGGCCCCTCATGCTCAGAATGGCGAGGGGTGGGCGCGACGGCCACCCCGCCAAAGGGCAGGAGGACACATGCGACATCTGGTTCGTGCGGCCGCCATCGGCGCGGTAGTTCTGATGACCGCCGGTGGGGCCATGGCCGCCGGCGAGATCGCCGCTCGTCAGGAAGCCATGAAGGGCGCTGGCGGCGCCATGAAGGCCATCAAGGCGGCCGTCGAGAGCGGCAAGGCCGCCGATGCGGTCGCGCCGGCCGAGAAGATCGCCGCGACCATGCACAAGGTCACGGCGCTGTTCCCGAAGGGCTCGGACGTCGGCGAGACCGACGCCAAGCCGGAGATCTGGCAGGACTGGGCCAAGTTCGAGAAGGCCGCGGCCGATGCCGCCGCCGCCGCCGAGAAGCTGGCCGCGGTCGCCAAGACCGACGACCCGTTCGCCACCGGCGACGCCATGAAGGCCCTGGGCGGCGCCTGCGGCGGCTGCCACAAGCCGTTCCGCAAGCCGAAGACCTGACGCCGACCGGGTGACGCGCCGGCCGCGACCGGCGGCGGCGCGTCGCCTCCCCCTCCCCGAAAACCGTCGCTGCTTCTGCCATAGCCGTCGGGCAACCGGCGGGACCTTCGTGCGATGGCGACAGACGACAGCGACGACCGGGTCGGACACCGCGCCCGGCTGCGCCGACGGTTCCTCGACGCCGGCGCCGAAGCGCTGGCCGACTACGAGCTGCTCGAGCTGCTGCTGTTCCAGGCCCAGCCGCGCGGCGACGCGAAGCCGCTGGCCAAGCGGCTGATCGCCCGCTTCGGCTCGTTCGCCGAGGCGGTCAGCGCGCCGCTCGACGCACTTGCACAGGTCGACGGCATGGGCGAGGCCTCGATCGCCGCCCTGAAGACCGCGCACGCCGCCGCCACCCGACTGCTCGGCCAGTCGATCCGTGACCGCCCGGTGCTGTCGAGCTGGAACCAGCTGCTGGACTACTGCCGGGTGGCTATGGCGAGCCTGCCGGTCGAGGAAGTGCGGGTGCTGTACCTCGACCGCAAGAACCGGCTGATCCGCGACGAGCGCCAGGGCCGCGGCACCGTCGACCACACGCCGCTGTACCCGCGCGAGGTGGTCAAGCGGGCGCTGGAGCTCGGCGCCTCGGCCCTGATCGTGGTGCACAACCATCCGTCCGGCGACCCGTCGCCGTCGCAGGCCGACATCGCCATGACCCGCCAGCTCGCCGAGGCGGCGGCCACCCTCGGCCTGGTGCTGCACGACCACCTGATCGTGGCGCGCGGCGGGCACACCAGCTTCCGGTCGAGCGGGCTGTTGTAGTCTGTCCATTCCCCATCCAGATGATCTGGCGCAGGCTCTCCACCCGAAAACTCGCCATCGCCACTCGCTCGGCCAGTCGTCTTGTCCGCAGCGTTACCGCTGGGCGGCTCTCTTCAACTCTTCCTCGACCTCGTGCAGCGCCTTCACTGTCAGATCTCGGTATCGGGAGACCTCGCGCGACTTGGTGAGTTGTGCGAGGTGCACCCCCGCGTCCGGCTCGAGTGACAATTGCGAGATCTCGTGTGCAAAGAAATGGAACGCCTTCTCGAAGTTCCGCTGAGCTCCGCGCAACCGCTCAAGAACCCTCGATCGGTCCGGCGTTTCCACGTCCGCGAGCCGATGCGCTTCCCACTTCAGGAACAGTCCGTACGTGTATTGAAACTCAGCAATGTGCCACTCCGTGACACTGTTGCTGTCGTGCCGAGAAAAACACTCCGGCGACATATTCGACAGCGTCTGACCCACCTTGCCATAATATTCAATGTTCTTCATAAACGCTGAACGAGCCGACTGGCTAAATTTATCGACATCCATAGATGAGTGACTAAGATTCCAGTTCGAGTGAGCCCTGATGTAATCGTTGATCTCAGAGAGATACGTGAAGACAATTCTTGCTTCTGATTTTGTAAATCTGCAATCATTTAAAATATTATCAATTGCTACAGAATCAAACATTCGCTGAACGATCACTTTAAGGTCACCGATGTTCAATAACGTAAAGAAAGAAAAGACTGACTCATCGTCGATCCGCTTGATGACATTCTTCAGTTCGATACGAGCCCGCACACGCAGCCAAGCCGCGTAAGGATCGCTTTCCATGCTATGTTGAGGAGTTCGTGCGCGGGTGTTGTCGTCCAGCCAACTCGCCAGACCACTGGCGGCTGCTTCGCTTTCGCCCTGAAGCGACTGCATCATCGACAGGAAAACCGTCAGGTACGGCAGGTCCCGGGAGACCGACAGGGCGTTGCGTATCAGTACCGCGCGCGCCGTGAGATCTTGGGTACCCAGACCCTCGCGGCAAGAGACCCGCAGCCCTTCCATCGACCGCATATGCCGGTTGAGATCGCTATACTTGCGACCGAGCTTATCAAGCGCCCCGTCATCGTATGACGTCCGGACCTCTTCGATCCTCGCCGCCACATCGTTGTGGTAGCTGAGCATGTTCGCGACGAGCGCCAGGTCGTTCTCGTACCTTCCGCTTTCGGCAGCGCGAGACGCAGGCAAGGCCCAGTTGCGCCCCAGTCGGATCAACAGCCCGGTCAATTCCTGCAGCCTCTCTCTCACCCGAAGCGAGAGAGTCTGAGGTGCCGAGTAGTTCTCCAACCACGCATCGAGGAGCACGCAGCTGAAATAGGGTACGATTGCCCGGTCGAAGAAGCGTTGCTGCATCTTCAGCTTCTCGAAGATCCCGTCAAACTGCCGCCGGTCCTCCTTGGCACGGCTGCTTAGTGTGTCATTGCCGGAGACCCGCTCGTGAATCGCCTTCAGATAGCCCCAGTCCCGGGCGATCAGGCTGATTTCGTCACCCGTTTCGGTACGAGCGGTCGAATCGAAAAGCATGATGTCAGTCGGCGCGTAGGACCGGTCCGTCGTCAGCATCGAGACCTGCTGATCGTGAATGTTGTGGACCGGCTCCTTGAACCGCCCCGCAACGCTCGCGATCGACGCCATCTCTGCCTTGAAGAAGGGCGTATCGATCTTCGAGAACGGCAGGCTTCGGAGCAGATAGTCAGCGTTGCCGAGCACCGCCAGAACGAGAAGCGCCGCGCCCCACCTCACCTGCGCCTTCTGTTGAATTTCCGAGAGTTTCTCGAGCTGGGCAAACTCGCGGTCCGTATAGGTTCCCCGCTTCTTCGGCGTGAAAAGCGACCCGCCGGCTCGGAGCAGGGAGATCCAGTACGTGCCGATCGCGCCAAACGCGCATCCGCTAAGCATCTGAACGAGATAAATCTTCTGGAAGATCGTACCGCTGCCGAGCACCAGCGAGAACGGAAAGAACCAGCCACCCTGGATCGTGACCAGAACGTTCAGCAGAGTCACGATCACCAGTCCCAGCAGGCCGCCCCTGATCCATGACCAGGCTGGCGCCGGGATCGGCAGTGTCCCCAGATAGGTGATGCCCGCGCCGTAACATGCCGCACCGAGCGCGGCGGAGACCACGAAGACGAGCAGATCCATGCCGTCCCTCCCCCGACCCCCGTCCAGGCAAGACGTCAAATCTACCCGCTATGGTCGCCTAAATCGGCAATGCGTGCAATCCGCCTCAAATCCCACACACGACCGTGGAAGGCGCAGCAGTATCGAGCGCCTTGCGACATGATCCGACGGCCCATGACAAGATGATCCGACGGCCCATGACAAGGACCTGCCGAATGTGTCGAATTCACATGGATGAACAAAACTCGCCTTGAAGCGCCCCAGTCCGGTCAGATCGTTGGGGGACGGCGATTCGGAACGACGAACGCCTTACGGGCGATAGGTCGCAAGGGCCTCCGCAAACGGCAGAGCCGAAATCACAGCGACCACGATCATCAGGTACAGCTTGGACATGCTTGGAACCCTCACATGATCGCGAATTGTCGCACTCCGGCCACTTTCAGTCAATGGGCGCAGCCTTGTTGCGATGTGATCAGCGTGCCTCCTCGAACGGCCGCGCCCCGGTCTCGCGCAGGAAAAGGGTGATCAGTACGCCCCAGGCGCAGGTGACCGGCAGGATCAGGAACGCGCCCTGGTAGGCCGCCAGGCTGTAGATCCGCGCGCCGGCGACCATGCTCCCTTCCCAGCCGAGGTCGAGCAGCCAGCCGACCAGCGGCTGCAGCACCGCGCCGGAGCCGACCACGAAGCCGTTGACGATGCCGAGCGTCACCCCGGCCGACCACGCCGGCGTGTTCTCGCGCGCGACCGCGAAGCACAGCACCATCGACGACGACCCGAAGCCCTGGACGCACAGGACCGCGGCCAGCGACACCGTATCCAGGCCCGGCAGGTAGACCGCGCCGGCGATCCCGGCGGTCGCCAGCACGCCGCCGATCGCCATGAACGGCCGGCGCCGGCTCCAGCGGTCGGATAGGAAGCCCCATAGCGGTGCGCCGACGCCCCAGCCGACGAACAGGATCGACACCAGGGCGGCCGCCTCGGCCTTCGGCAGGTCGTAGGCCTGCTCCACGTACGGCACGCCCCACAGCCCGCCGAACGCCAGCATGCTGCCGGTCATCGCCATCCCGAACCCGGCGGCCAGCCAGACCTGGCCGGTCGCCGCCGCCCGCTTCAGGCCGGACAGCAGGCGCAACCCGTTCGCCGAGGCCGCCGGGACCGGCCGCGGCCGGTCGCGCAGGACCAGGCCGGTCGCCACCGCCAGCGCCAGCCCGAACGCCGCGAGCCCGGCGACCGCCGGGCGCCAGCCGACGCTCTCGACCAGGTAGCCGAGCGGGGCCTGGCCCAGGATGCCGCCGGCGACCCCCAGCATCTGCGCCCAGCCGCTGAGCGTAGCGAACCGGTTCGGCGCGAACCACAGGGCCGCGTAGTTGAGCGCGCCGACGAAGCTGAACGCACAGCCGAAGCCGATCATCAGCCGGCCGACCGAGGCCAGCCAAAGGCCGTCGGCCATCACGAACACCAGCGACCCGGCCCCGGCCAGGGCGGCCGCGATGGTGACCAGCCGGCGCGGGCCGAACCGGTCCATCAGCACCCCGACCGGAATCTGCGAGCCGGCGTAGGCGTAGTAGTAGAACGCCGACAGGTTCCCGAGCAGCGCGCCGCCGACCGCGAAGTCCCGCATCAGGTCGTCGACCATTACCGACGGCGCCACCCGCTGCACGAAGGCGTACAGGAAGAACACGGCGCACAGCAGCCAGCCGAGGCCGAGCAGGGCGGTACGCGGCACCGCGGGTGCGGAAGACGTCACGGTTGTATGGTTCAACTTGGCGTTCGCTTCGCTGGAGGGAGCGCGAGGCTAGGCGCGCGCACGCGACCCGGTCAAGCCGGCGGGGCGAGCATCGGCCTCGGGCATAGCGCGCATGATTGCATGCGAAGCAAATATTCTTGCAACTGGGTTCAAAACCATGTTTGCATTTGATGCAAACAAAATTCCTCAGGACGCAAATGAATCTCGTCGACCAGAGCCTGCGACAGATCGGCATCGCCATCCGCGGCCGCCGGGCCGCACGCCGCATGACCCTTGGCGAGTTGGCCGAGCGCAGCGGTCTTTCGCTCTCCTTCCTGTCGCGGGTGGAGCGCGGTCGCGCCCAGACCTCGGTCGGCAACCTGATCCGCATCGCGGAGGCGCTCGGCGTCTCGATGCACGACCTGATCGGTCCGCCTGCCGACAGGGCGGACGACCCAGGCTTCACGGTGTTCCGGGAGGCCAGCGCCCGCCCCTCGGCAATCCCGGCGACCGGTTACCGATGGACGCCGGTGTCCGGCGGCGGGCCGGGCCGCGGCCTCGAGGTCGCCCTGCTCGACCTGACCGCCGCCACGGCCCCCGACGTTCGCTACGCCCACCCGGGCGAGGAGATCTGCTACGTGCTCGAAGGCACGGTCCGGTTCGTGGTCGGCGAATGCTCGACGCTGCTCGCCGCCGGCGATGCGATCCACATCCGCTCGGACATTCCGCACACGGCGCATGCGGCCGCCGACGCGCCGGCTCGCATCCTGATGGTGACGCACCACCCGTCGGGCGCCGGCCAGCCTGACTGGTGGACCCACGGCGCGCCGCCGCCTGACCGCAAGAACCGGGAGGATGACCGATGACTGAGCAGACCAAGCCGATCGCCACGCACGGGCACCAGCCGTTCGAGGCCCGGCACCGCGACGACGTCGAGTGGGAGACCATCCGCTGGCCCGGCGAGACCGGCAAGATGCTGTTCCATCCCCGCCCGGAACGGCCGACCGAGCCGAACGCCGGAATCCTACGGCTGGCTCCCGGTGCATGCCATCCGCTGCACCGACACGATTTCGCCCAGGTCTGGTACATCCTGGAGGGCGAATTCCGGATCGGCGGCGGCACCTACGGTCCCGGCACGATGGTGTTCCACCCGGATCCGCATTTCGAGGACGAGTTCCACACCGAGAGCGGCGGCGAAATCCTGATCGTGCAGTATCCGGGACCGAGCACCGGCGGCCGGCCGATCTACGACAAGCGCTTCAACATGGCCGACCGACAGCCCGTCGCCGCCGAGCGAACGGATCTCTGATCCCTCGCTACGTTCGCGGGCTCACACCGAGATGTCGACGATCGAGCCGCGCGGCGCGTTCGGGTTCAGCCGACGGATCTCCTCGGCGGCCTGCTCCAGATTGAACTGGCGACGCTCGGAGTCGTCCAGCGGCTCCGCCACCGCGGCCTCGCCGCTTTGCTGCGAGGCGTTCCGGCTGCGGAATCCGAACGCCTCCTGCAGGCCCTGCGCCAGCCGCGAGGGAGCGATCGGCCCGCCCTGCCCTTGCGGGGCCGGGGTCAGGGGGGAGGGTCCTGTCGGGCCGATCGCCATGCTGACGCTCCTCGCTCTCGGGCGGATGTCCTGGCGGAGACATCCGGCAGATAATTAGACCATATTTAGATCGTATTTTATATAACTTTATTCAAGTACCCGAACGGCGTCACGCGAGAATGTCGATCGACTTCGATACCGCCCGTGCCGTCGCCTGCTGCCCGACCGACCTGATGTACTCGGCCCGCTCGGCCGGGCTCATCTTCGCGACGTCGGAAGCCGACGCGATCGGCACCAGCGGCTGGTTGACCGGTTGGGCCTTCAGTCCGCGCCCCGAGCCGGCGATGCTGACCTTGTCGGGGCCGGCGACCTTCGAGTGCGGAATCGGCGCCGGAACGCCGGGTATGCCTTCCATGTCATGCCCCCATGAGTCAGGGCACGATCATCTCACATGAAGGCGAATTGCGCGAGTCGCTTTAAATTCGGAAAGCTTCGATCGATAGATGATTAACGAAGCTTGGCCGGCCCGGTCGAACACCTCAGGAAGACAGAGGGGAAGAGTGGCGGCGTCCCTCCCCGGCCCATCGTCCAGAGATGCCCGACCGGACCGACCGACGAGCCGGCACGCCTTCAGCGCTGCCGGTCGTCGTCGGGCGGCAGAAGCCGGTCGCGAAACCGTCTGGCGAAGCCGATCGGGTCATCGGACAAGCGCCCCTCGGCCGAGGCCTCGCGGGCGGTCTCCATCACGTGCCGCCCGGCGTTCTCCACCCTCGGCGCCACCTTGCCGTAAACTTCGCCGGCGACCCTGGCCGCCGTGCGCCGCACCTCCGGGTTCTGGGCAGCCCGGCGCCCGGCCTCGAAGATCAGGCGGCGCAGCAGGCTCATCCCCCAACCGCCCCGATTGCCCTCCCGGCCTCCTCGATCACCGGCCGCCGCGCGTCCAGGAACTCCTCGAAGGCGGCCGCGAACCGGTCGAACTCCGGCGCACCCATCGGCAGCGACAGTACCGCCATGCCGCGGCGGGCGGTGTAGACGCCGGCGGCGATCAGATCGAGGTGCATCAGGTCGACCAGCTTGCGCGGCCGCTTGCCGGCCTCCGGCGGCGAAATCGGCACGGTCGTGCCCGGATGCACCGCCATCATCGAGCCGCGGCCGGCTACCACCATCGGCAGGCCGCGCCGGGCGATCGCGTCGTTCAGCCGGCCACGCAGGCTGTCGCCGGCGGCGTTCAGCATCACCGCCCGCTCCGGCGTGTACTTGTGGGTCAGCCCGGCCAGGCCGGCCGACATGGTGAAGACGTTGTTGTTGAAGGTGCCGGCATGCGGCCAGCCGTCCGGCCGGCGCGGATCGAACCGGTCGAGGATGTCGGCCCGGCCGCCGAACGCGCCGAAGCTGAGCCCGCCGCCCAGGTACTTGCCGAGCGTCAGCAGGTCCGGGGTGATGCCGAGCAGGCCGTGCAGCCCTTCCGGCGACAGCCGCGAGGTCATGACCTCGTCGAAGATCAGCAGCGCGCCGGTTTCCCGAGTCGCATCCCGCAGACTCTGCAGGAACGCCACGCTCGCCGGCAGGCAACCGCCGGAGCCGCACATCGGCTCGACCAGCACGCAGGCCAGCCGGTCGCCCTGCTCGCGGATCAGCGCGGCCGAGCCCTCGGCATCGTTGTAGTCGCCCATGACGTAGTCGAACGGCACGTTCAGCGGCGAACCGCCGAAGTACAGCACCCCGCCGTGATAGCCGCCCTTGAAGACCATCACCCGGTCGCGGCCGGTGAAGGCGCGCGCCGCGCCGACCGCCATCAGGTTGGCCTCGGTGCCGGAATTGGTGAACCGCACCCGCTCGAGCGCCGGGAACCGGTCGACGATGGCCTGCGCCAGCCGGGCCTCCAGCAGGTTCGGCCCGCCCAGCACCCAGCCGTCGTCGGCCGCCTGCTTGATGGCGTCGCGGATCACCGGCTCGGAATGGCCGTACAGCCCGGCGGTGTACTCGCCGAGGAAGTCGACCAGCTCGTGGCCGTCGGCGTCCCACAGGTAGCAGCCCTCGCCGCGGGCGAAGCGCAGCGGGAACGGGTGATAGTGCAGCACCGTGCGGGTGTTGCCGCCGGGCATGGCCTTCTCGGCCTGCTCCTGGATCGCCCTGCTCTTCGGGTTGGCGGCGACGAACCGCTCCGCCGCCTCGGCGTAGGCCGCGTCCAGCGAGGTGTTGGAAATGGTCGTGGTCATGCCGCCCTGCCCTTTCGCTTCTTGGTCGCGGTGGCCTTCTCGACGGCACCGTAGCCCATGGTGCCGAACTTGACGCCGACCCGCTCGATCTCGTCGTCCGGCAGGATCACCGGCTTGCCGACCTGCAGGGCGCGCCAGTACATGCCGGCCAGGGTCTCGACCTCGAGCGCCAGGGCCAGCGCCTTCTTCAGGGTCGGCCCGATGGCGATCATGCCGTGGTTGGCCAGCAGGCAGGCCCGCCGGCCCTCGAGCGCCTCCAGGGCGGTGTCCGACAGCTCCTGGGTCCCGAAGGTGGCGTAGTCCGAGCAGCGGATGGTCGGGCCGCCGGCCTGGGCGATCATGTAGTGGAACGCCGGGATCTCCATGCGCAGGCAGGCCAAGGTGGTGGCGAACATCCCGTGGGTGTGGACGATCGCTCCGCAGTCCGGCCGGTGCCGCATGATGTCGAGGTGGAAGCGCCACTCGCTGGACGGACGGCGGTTGTCGCTGTGGGTGCCGTCGAGCTCCATCTTCACGATGTCCTCGGGTCGAATCTCCTCGTACGGGATCGCCGACGGGGTGATGAAGAACCCGGAGCGCGGATCCTCGGAAACCCGCACGCTGGCGTTGCCCGAGGTGCCCTGGTTGATGCCGAGCTGGTTCATCTTCAGGCAGGTGTCGATCACCTCCTGGCGCAGGGCGCGTTCCTTGGTCGGCATCATGGCGGGGCGTCCTTCGTGGAAACTGCGTGCGCCGATCCTGGAACAAGATCGGCTAGACTGGAAGAGCGCTGCGGCGGAAACCTGCCCTTCGCGGCTCCGCTGCGCGGCGCACCTCAGGGCGACAGGATATGGGGGACCCGCGGCTCCTTCTAGACTCTCCTATCGTCCTGAGGTGCCACGCATCGCACGGCCTCGAAGGACCGCCGCCTCTCAATCCTCCCCCGCCGCCTGCCGCTCCGGGAACAGCCCCAACAGCCCCTCCGGGGTCGCAGCCGCCACGCCGCGCTCGGTGATCAGGCCGGTGACCAGACGGGCCGGGGTGACGTCGAAGGCCGGGTTGGCGGCCTTGCTGCCGGCGGGGGTGATGGTGACGGCCGAGACCGTGCCGTCGTCGAGCCGGCCGGGGATGCGGGTGACCTCGTCGGCCGAGCGCTCCTCGATCGGGATCGCGAAGCCGTCGTGCAGGGTCCAGTCGATAGTCGGGCTCGGCAGCGCCACGTAGAACGGCACGCCGTTGTCGTGCGCCGCCAGCGCCTTCAGGTAGGTGCCGATCTTGTTGGCGACGTCGCCGTTGGCGCTGGTCCGGTCGGTGCCGACGATGCAGAGATCCACCTGCCCGTGCTGCATCAGGTGACCGCCGGCGTTGTCGACGATCACCGTGTGGTCGACCCCGTGATTGCCGAGCTCCCAGGCGGTCAGGAAGGCCCCCTGGTTGCGCGGCCGGGTCTCGTCGACCCAGACGTGGATCGGGATGCCGGCGTCGTGCGCCTGATAGATCGGCGAGGTGGCGGTGCCCCAGTCGACGGTGGCCAGCCAGCCGGCGTTGCAGTGGGTCAGGACGTTGACCGTCCGGCCCGGCTTCTTGGCGGCAATTGCCTTGATGATCTCCAGCCCGTGCCGGCCGATCGACCGGTTCAGCTCGGCGTCCTCGTCGCAGACCTGGCGGGCGAACGCGGCCGCCGCCTCGACCCGCTCGCCGGCCGCCAGCGGGGCCAGCCTGGCGCGCCCGGCATCCAGCGCCCAGCGCAGGTTGACCGCGGTCGGCCGGGTCTGCATCAGCGCCTCGTAGGCAGAAGCCAGGCCCGCATCGCTCGAATCCTCGCGCATCGCCAGCCACAGCCCCCAGGCGGCGGTCGCCCCGATCAGCGGCGCGCCGCGCACCAGCATCGCCTTGATGGCGTGGGCCGCGTCGGCCATCGAGGTCAGCCGTGCGACCACGAATTCGTGCGGCAACCTGGTCTGGTCGATGATCTCCACCGCCGAACCGTCGGTGGCCTGCCAGACCGGGCGGTAGTGAACTCCGTTGACCTTCATGGCGCGCTCCCTGGATCTTCCGCCCGCAAGGTGGCGCGTCGGACGCGCGCGCACAACCGTTCCGTCGGAGACTAAGGCAGTCCCGCCGCGGCGAGCGATTTCCGGTCGGCCTCCAGGCGGTCGAGGTCCACGCAGTTCTGGGTCAGGCTCCAGCGCTCGACGGTGAAGTCCGGCCGCGCCGACAGCAGGTCGCGGGCACATTGCGCCGCCTGCTCGGGATCGCCGGCGTCGGCATGGGTCAGCACCAGGTCGACGAGCCCGAAGCCCGGCGAGCAGCGGTTGTAGTCCGACAGCACCGCGACCGCGTCGTCCAGCCGTCCGGCATAGCGAAAGGCATGCCCCAGCACGCCGCGATACCAGCCGGGGTTCAGCGGGTTCAGCCGGATCGCCGCCTGCGCCTGGGCGATCGCCTCGTCGGCCCGCTCGGCGAAGGTCAGGGCGAGCGCATAGAGCGCCCGGAGATCGGCATGGTCCGGCGCCAGCTCGACCGCCCGGCCGTAGGCCGCGGTCGAGTCCGCGAGCCGGCGGTAGCACATGTGCCAGTAGCCGAGCGCCGCATGGGCGTCGGCGTTCTCCGGGTCGCGGGCCAGCGCTTGGTCCGCATGCCGCTTCGCCAGGTCGAGCGACCGGTCGCGGTCGGCGGTCCAGTAGAACCGCCCCTCGATGGCGTGCGCGCAGGCCAGCATGGCGTGGATCTGCGCCGAATCCGGATCGTGGGCCAGCGCCTGCTCGAAGCACGCCCGGGCCTGGCGGTAGGTGTCCGCGCTGACCGTGCGAAACAGGCTGAGGCCACGGATGAAGTGCATCCACGCCGTCACGTTGTCGGTCGTCGTGTAGCGCAGCCGGGCCTGCTCGCCCTCGGTCAGCTTGACCTGCAGCGCGGTGGCGATGGTCAGGGTCAGCTCGTCCTGCACGGCGAAGATGTCGGCGATCTGCCGGTCGTAGCGCGCGGTCCAGACCTGCATCTCGGTGCGGGCGTCGGTCAGCTGCGCGCTGATCCGCAGCCGGTCGCCGGCCTGCCGCACGCTGCCGGTCAGCACGAAATCGACGTTCAGCTCGGCCCCGACCTTCTTCGCGGCGACGGTCCGGCCCTTGTAGGCGAAGGCGGTGCTGCGCGCGACCACCGACAGGGTGCCGATCTGCGACAGCGTGGTGATCAGGTCCTCGGTGATGCCGTCGGCGACGGGGTCGTGGTCGGGATCCCGGCTCAGGCTGTCGAACGGCAGGATCGCCAGGACCGGAATATGGTCCGGCGAGGACTCGGCCGGCCGTCGGCCGCCGGCGTCCGGGGCGTCTCCCGCCACCCGGAACACCTCCACCGGCTCGGCGATGTTCTTCAGGCGCTGCGGGCCGAGCGGCTGGAAGCCGACCGCGACCTTGTTCCGGAGCTGCTCGCGTACGGCCTGCGAGACCACGACGCCGCCCGGCGGTGCCAGCGGCTCGAGCCGCGCGGCGATGTTGACCCCGTCGCCATAGACGTCGCCGTCCTCGACGATGACGTCGCCGATGTTGAGCGCCATGCGGAAGACCGTCCGCTCGGCAGCGGCGCGGTCGGCGTTGCGCAGGCCGATCGTGCGCTGCATGTCGACGGCGCAGTTCAGGGCCGCGATGGCGCTCGGAAACTCGGCCAGGAAGCCGTCGCCGGTGGTCTTGAAGACCCGTCCGCCACGGGCCGCGATCTCCGGCTCCGTCACTTCGAGCCGGGTCGCCCTCAGCCGCGCCAGCGTGCCGAGCTCGTCGGCCTCCATCTGGCTGCTGAAGCCGACCATGTCGGCCGCCAGGATGGCAGCGAGCCTGCGTTCCATGGCGCCGACTATAGGCCTGCGACCGGCGATTGACCCGTCATTTCCGCCGGTCTCGGGGCCGCCGGAGAGCCCCGGGGCCGTTGCGAGGTTCCGCTGCCTTGCCAGGTCCGTCCCGATCACTAGGCTGGCGCCAGCTCCCCACCCACGGAGACACCCGGCCATGGCCACCTGCCGCGTCCACATCCTCGGCGCCTCGGGCTCCGGCACCACCACGCTCGGCCAGACGCTGGCCGGGGCGCTCGCCGTGCCGCATCACGACACCGACGACTATTTCTGGCTGCCGACCGATCCGCCGTTCGCCGAAGTGCGGCCGGCCGGTGAGCGCCTCGCGCTGATGCAGGCGCTGTTTGCGCCGCGGCCGGCCTGGGTGCTGAGCGGTTCGCTGGTCGGCTGGGGCGACGAGTTGATCCCGTCCTTCGACCTGGTGGTGTTCCTGCGGACCGCCGCCCGCGACCGCATCGAGCGCCTGCGCCGCCGCGAGGCCGCCCGCTACGGCGCCGAGGCGATCGCCCCCGGTGGCGCGAACCACGACCGGACCGAGGCCTTCCTGGAATGGGCCGCCGGCTATGACGGCGGCGACCTCACCGGCCGCAGCCTATGCCGCCACGAGGCCTGGCTGGCCGCCCTGCCCTGCCCGGTCCTGCGGCTCGACGGCGGCCGGCCGACGGCGGAGCTGGCCACCGAGGTCATGGCTCGGTTGCGCCCGGACCGGGTGACAGCCCCCGACCCCGGTGCTAGAAGCCGGCTACCGATCGACCACGGAGTGCCGCCCGCATGATTCCGCGCTATTCCCGCGAGAAGATGGCCGCCATCTGGGCGCCCGAGAGCAAGTTCCGGATCTGGTTCGAGATCGAGGCGCATGCCTGCGACGCCCAGGCCGAGCTCGGCGTGATCCCGAAGGAGGCCGCCAAGGCGGTGTGGGAGCGCGGCGCCTTCGAGGTCGAGCGGATCGACGCCATCGAGGCCGAGGTCAAGCACGACGTCATCGCGTTCCTGACCAACCTCGCCGAGCACGTCGGACCGGAGGCGCGGTTCGTCCACCAGGGCATGACCTCGTCGGACGTGCTGGACACCTGCCTCGCCGTGCAGCTCGTGCGCGCCGCCGACATCCTGATCGAGGACGTCGACCAGCTGCTGGCCGCCATCGAGCGCCGGGCCTTCGAGTACAAGGACACCCCGACCGTCGGCCGCAGCCACGGCATCCACGCCGAGCCGGTGACCTTCGGCCTCAAGCTGGCCGGCTACCACGCCGAGTTCCAGCGCGCCCGCGAGCGCCTGCTGATCGCCCGCAAGGAGATCGCCACCTGCGCGATCTCAGGTGCGGTCGGCACCTTCGCGAACATCGACCCGCGGGTCGAGGAGCATGTCGCCGCCGCCCTCGGCCTGGAGCCGGAGCCGGTGTCGACCCAGGTGATCCCGCGCGACCGCCACGCCATGTTCTTCGCGGTGCTCGGCGTGGTCGCCTCGTCGGTCGAGCGGCTGGCCACCGAGATCCGCCACCTGCAGCGCACCGAGGTGCGCGAGGCCGAGGAGTTCTTCAGCGAGAAGCAGAAGGGCTCGTCGGCGATGCCGCATAAGCGCAACCCGGTGCTGACCGAGAATCTGACCGGCCTCGCCCGGCTGGTCCGGATGACCGTGGTGCCGGCCATGGAGAACGTGGCGCTGTGGCACGAGCGCGACATCAGCCACTCCTCGGTCGAGCGCATGATCGGGCCGGACGCCACGGTCACCCTGGACTTCGCGCTAGCCCGCCTGACCGGCGTGGTCGAGAAGCTGATCGTCTACCCCGAGAACATGCAGGCGAACCTCGACAAGCTGGGCGGCCTGATCCACAGCCAGCGGGTCATGCTGGCCCTAACCCAGAAGGGGGTTAGCCGCGAGGACGCCTACCGTCTGGTGCAGCGGAACGCCATGCCGGTTTGGTTGGAGGGCAAGGACTTCCGGGCGCTTCTTGGAGCGGACAAGGAAGTCACGGCGGCGCTGTCGCCGGCCGAACTGGACGCCCTGTTCGACCTCGGCTACCACACCAAGCACGTGGACACGGTGTTCCGGCGGGTGTTCGGCCGGGCCTGACGCCCGGCCCAGAACGCCTCGGCCCGAGCCCCTCAGGCCGACTGCGGCTGTTCCGCCAGGATGGTGGCGAACAGCGGCGTCGGGGCTTCCGCCTCGAGCCGGTACAGCAGCTCGCACGAGAACGCCGCGGCGGCCCCTTGCTGCAGCCGGTAAGCATGCGGGCCGTACTCCGGGAACACGATCCCCGGCGCGGACCCGGGCGCCGCATCCCCGGCGGTCAACCCGACCAGCACCACGAATCGCCGGCGCGGATGCTCCTCGTCGGCCCCGCGCACGGCCCCGGCCGCGGCGGCCGCGTCGACCGTGCGGAACGGCTCGAAGCGCAGCACCGGGCGGAACTGGAAGACCCGGCGGATCTCGTTGCCGAGCCGGGCACCGAGGCGCTGGGCGACCTCCCGCATCAGATCGCGGTCGTCGATCGCCCTGTCGGCTCCGAGTTCGGCCAGCCGATCGCACAGCGATTCGGGCAGCAGGCGCGGCAGGGTGAGCACCGGCGCCGTCCGGTCGAGGTCCTGCCGCCCGGCCGCCATCGTCGCGGCGAGGCTCCCGGCGAGGCGGGCGGCCTTGCCGACCGGGTCGGCGTGATCCTCGGCGGCAAAGATCGCCACCAGCCGCTGGTTGGCATCGAGCACGGCCGCCGATGCGACCGACTGCCCGCCATCGGGCAGCGGCGGCCGGAACAGCGCCATGGCGTCGCCGTATGGGTCGATCCAGACCGGCGCCCCGAGGACGTCGGGGTCGGCCGGTGGCCGACGGGTCAGGACGAATCCGTGAACGCCGGCCACGCGAAGCTGACCGGCGTTGCGGGCCAGGCCGTCCAGTGCGCTTCGCCCCGGCCCGGCCAGCGGATCGGGCACGGTCACGACCAGAATCGGGCCGCCGTCGATTTCCCGGTAGAGCTGGCGGGTGCGCCCCGCGAGGTCCGGCAGTGTCAGGTTCGGCGCGCGATCGCCGGAAGCGAGCACCGGGACGCGGGGAGCGCCCGCCGTCGCGGCATCGGTCATCTCGGCGTCACCGGCGAAAAGCCGATCAAGAACTGGCCTTCAGCTCGGCCACGGCCTCGCGCAGCAGCTCGTCCATGCGATGGCGGAGGCGCGCCTCGGTCAGCTCGCCGCCGGCATCGGCGACCCGCTTGAGGACGAACTCGACCACGTCGTCGTCGCCCGGCTTCTCGAAGTCGGACGCCACCACCTCGCTCGCGAAGTTCGCGGCGGCCTCGCCGTCGAGGCCCAGGAACTCCTCGGCGATCCAAAGACCGATGCGACGATCGCGGCGGACAGTCGCCTTGAAGGTCAGTTCGGCATCGTGGGCGAAACGCGTTTCCTCGGCGCGCTCGCGATCCTGGAACCCACTCATCACGGCCCTCCTGGAACCCTGTCGGCTGAAAGCGCGCGGACCATACACTGCACGTTCCGGGTTGTGAACGGCCGATCTCAGCCTTGCGCAACACGGCGCATGTCGCCACTTTCGACCGGTCATGTGCACCGTCGTCATCCTGCGCCGACCCGGCGCCCCCTGGCCCCTGATCATGGCCGCGAACCGCGACGAGCTGGCCGGCCGCCCCTGGCGCGCCCCGGACCGGCACTGGCCGGACCGGCCGGAGATCGTCGCCGGGCTCGACGTCCTCGCGGGCGGCAGCTGGCTCGGCATCAACGACCATGGTGTGGTCGCCTGCATCCTCAATCGCCACGGCACCCTGGGCCCGGCCCCCGGCAAGCGCTCGCGCGGCGAACTGGTGCTCGAGGCACTCGACCACGCCGATGCGGCCGACGCGGCGCACGCGCTGGCCGCCCTGGAGCCGGACAGCTACCGGCCGTTCAACATGCTGCTCGCCGACAGCCGCGACGCGTTCTGGCTGGCCCATCGCGGCGACGGCCACCGGGTCGACGTCGACCCGATCCCGGCCGGCGTGTCCATGCTGACCGCCCACGACCTGAACGACCGGGCCGGCTCGCCCCGCACGGCGCGCTACCTGGACCGGTTCCGCGCCGCCCCGGCCCCCGACCCCGCTGCCGACGACTGGGGGGTCTGGGAGATGCTGATGGGCGCCACCGACCATGCTGCCGACGCCGGCCCCGGCGGGGCGATGACGATCGCCGGCCCCGGCGAGTTCGGGACCAGCAGCGCCGCCATGATCGCCCTGCCGGCACCCGGCGGCGGCAAGCCGGTGTTCCGGTTCGCGCCGGGCCGGCCGGACCGCACCGGTTTCGAGAGAATCGACCTCGAGCCGGCGGCGCGGGCGGCCGAGCCGGCCGATTGAGTTTCGCAAAGCGGGCTGCTATAGGACCCGCTCGGTAACGCCGGTGCGCCGCGGGTGCCGATCCGAACAACTCGACGCCCGCCCGCGCGCCCGGTCGCGTGGCCCCCGGAGACCGCCTCATGGCCAGACGCCGCAAGCTCTACGAGGGCAAGGCGAAGGTTCTCTACGAAGGACCCGAGCCCGGCACTCTCATCCAGTACTTCAAGGACGACGCCACCGCCTTCAACAACCAGAAGAAGGGCGTCATCACCGGCAAGGGCGTGCTCAACAACCGGATCAGCGAGTTCCTGATGACCCGGCTGTCCGAGATCGGCGTGCCGACGCATTTCATGCGCCGCCTGAACATGCGCGAGCAGCTGGTGCGCGAGGTCGAGATCATCCCGATCGAGATCGTGGTCCGCAACGTCGCCGCCGGGTCGCTGGCCGAGCGCTTCGGGCTCGAGGAGGGCACGGTCCTGCCGCGCTCGATCATCGAGTACTATTACAAGTCGGACGAGCTCGGCAGCCCGATGGTCACCGAGGAGCACATCACGGCGTTCGGTTGGGCCGGCACCCAGGACCTCGACGACATGGTCGCCCTGGCGCTGCGCATCAACGACTTCCTGATCGGGCTGTTCCTGGGCATCGGCTTGCGGCTGGTCGACTTCAAGCTGGAGTTCGGCCGGCTGTACAACGAGCACGACGAGGTTCAGGTGGTCGTGGCCGACGAGATCAGCCCCGACAACTGCCGGCTCTGGGACATCCGGACCAACGAGAAGATGGACAAGGACCGGTTCCGCCGCGACCTCGGCGGGGTGGAGGAGGCCTATCAGGAGGTCGCCCGTCGCCTCGGGGTGCTGCCGGAGGCCGGCCCGATGGACCTCAAGGGTCCGCAGGCGATGCAATAGGCGGGAAACCGCCCCCGTACGTAACCGACTGACACTTGACCGACTTGCCGGGCGCTGAAGCACCCGCGAACCGATCGACGGCGGAGGACCGATGAAGGCGATTGTTCACGTCACCCTGAAGCCCGGCGTCCTGGATCCCCAGGGCAAGGCGATCGGCCACGCGCTCGACACCCTCGGCTTTTCCGGCGTGGGCGAGGTTCGGCAGGGCAAGGTCATCGAGATCGACCTCGACGAGACCGACGCCGGCAAGGCCGAGGCCACCGTCAAGTCGATGTGCGAGAAGCTGCTCGCGAACACCGTTATCGAGAACTACGCGATCCGGATCGAGGCCTGACCGGCACCAGGGCCGGGCGAAGGCCGAGCCGAAGCCCGCCACCACCGCCCTCGGAATCCTTCTCGACGTACATGATCCCGGCGCCCATCGCCAGGCTGCCGAACGTTACCCACACCCCGAAGCCGAGCAGCGCCACGGCGATCCAGCCGTTGGCGTCGGCCCGCGCCAGCGACGCCAGCCCGAGCGCATCGGTGGCCAGCAGCGCGGCGACGAACACCGCGGCGGCCGCCGTTCCGACCGCGAGGTGACCGGCGAGAAAACGCATCATCTGGCGAGGTCGATCGGCCATCGAGCCATCCTCCATAGGGCATTCTGTATCGAAAATCGTGCCGATCCGGACGACCGTCAAGCCGCGTCCCTTGGAATTCGGATGACCTCGGCTACAGTAGTCGGCAACGTGCGTAGGCCTGTCGGAGTGAAGTCTTGCCGGACCCGACGACACCGCCGCCGGAAGTCAGCGTCCTAACGGCGGCGCTCGACCACGCCGACATCGGCATTTCGGTGTTCGATCGCAGCCTCGCGCTGGTCTACTGCAACACGCGGTTCATCGAGCTGTTCGAGTACCCCGCCGAGTTCGCCGCGCCGGGGACGCCCCTGGACACCTTCCTGCAGTACGAGTCCCGCCGGAACAAGCACGGGCCGCGCGACGATCAGGTACGGGCGCGGGAATGGGTCCACCACGCCCGCCCGCCGATCGCCGAGCGCCTCGAGATCACCCGGCCGAACGGTACCCAGATCGAGCTCGTCCGGCGGCCGCTCCCGGACGGTGGCGTGGTGACGACCTACCGGGAACACAGCCGCAGCGGCCCCGGCCCGATGGCGCCGAGCATCTCCTTCGAGGCCCTGATGCTCGCCCTCGACTACATGACCGACGGCTTTCACGTCTGGGACGCCGACGACCGCCTGATCTACGCCAACGCCCGGGTCCAGAAGATCAACCAGGCGGGCGGAACGCCGCTGCGCCTCGGCATGAACTTCGAGGAACACGTCCGCGACCGCGTGACCGCCGGCCAGGTTCCGGACGCGCTCGCCGACCCGGAGGCCTATATCGCCAACCGGCTCGAGCTTCACAGGCTCGGCGGCCGGACCCTGACCACCCGGATGCCCGGCGGCCGCTGGGTCCTGATCCGCGACCACCGGCTGCCGGACGGCGGCACCATCACCTCGTCGCAGGACGTCACCGAGCTGAAGCGGGTCGAGCAGGCCTACCGCGACAGCGAGCAGCGCTTCCACGACTTCGTGAACGCCAGCTCCGACCGGTTCTGGGAAATGGACGCCAACCTGCGGTTCACGATGGTGGTCGACACCAAGGTGGCGAGGCGGTTCCCGCCGGTGTCGCAACTGATCGGCAAGACCCGATGGGAGGTCATCGGCGTCGACCCGGAGGACGACCTCTACCTGGCCGCGCACAAGGCGACGCTCGATGCCCACGAAGCGTTCCGCGATTTCCGCTACGAGGTGCCGGCCCCCGACGGCTCGACAAGGTTCTGGCGGGTTTCCGGCGTCCCGGTGTTCGACGAGGCCGGGACGTTCGTCGGCTACCGGGGAACCTCCTCGGACGAGACCGAGTTCAGCCAGGAGCTGGCCCGGGCCCGCCGCGAGCTGCAGGAAGCCCTGCGGCAGGCCGAGGTCGCCAACCGGGCGAAGAGCCTGTTCCTGGCGACCGTCAGCCACGAGCTGCGCACCCCGCTCAACGCCATCATCGGGTTCTCCGACCTGATGGTGAACCGGGTGTTCGGGCCGCTCGGCAACCAGCACTACGAAGGCTACGCCCACGATATCCAGATCAGCGGCCAGCATCTGCTGAGCCTGATCGAGGACGTGCTGGACCTGTCGCGGATCGAGATGGGGCAGATCCGGCTGCGGCTCGGCCGGGTCGATCTGCGCTCCGAGGCCCAGGCGGCGGTCGCGATGGTCAAGGCGCGCCGCGGGCAGCAGATCGCCGAGATTCGCATCGAGGTGCCGGACGGCTTCCCGACCCTGAGCGCCGACGCCCGGCTGATCCGCCAGATCCTGATCAACCTGGTCTCCAACGCCGCCAAGTTCACGACGCCCGACGGTCACATCACGGTCACGGCGGAGCTCGACGGCGACGGGGTCGCGGTCCGCGTGGC
>Ga0070728_10001127_pt1 | contig 43291 bp, 40 predicted proteins | sample tdDd471_FD_66723 | JGI IMG/M metagenome (GOLD analysis project Ga0070728, IMG submission 66723) | Marine sediment microbial communities from the Atlantic coast under amendment with organic carbon and nitrate - tdDd47.1 | ecosystem: Environmental > Aquatic > Marine > Coastal > Sediment | place... | reverse complement strand
GTAAAAAATGAAGATGTTGATAGTATCTGGGAAGATTTGAAGATGGAGCCTGGAAAGGCAAAGGGGTCAGAGCTCTGCCTTCATTATGTTCAGGCCTGTCCCGGAACAGCAGTGTGTAAGTATGGTATTCAGGATTCCATTGGAATGGGAACTGAAGTGGAAAAACTGTTTGCTGAGATGGATTTGGCGGCAAAGGTTAAAATCGGTATTTCCGGATGTCCCTTCTGTTGTGGTGAAAGTTTTGTCCGTGATATAGGCATGTTGGGTAAGAAAAACGGATGGACATTGATAATTGGTGGTAATTCGGCACGGCGACCCCGCATCGGTGATGTAATTGCGGAGAACCTTTCGAATGAAGAGGCAATTGATTTAACAAAGCGTTTTCTTGAATACTACAGTGAACACGGCAAAAAAAAGGAGAGAACAGCAAGATTCCTTGATAGGCTGGGAGTTGATAGTATTAAAGATATTATTTTGAAATAAATTGAACAAATGTGGTCGTACTGAAAATTAAAAAAGCACTGTATAATCAGTGCTTTTTTAATTTTTTAACATTCCGGTGTCGTAACACTATTTCCTGTAAAAACTCTTCTGTGGCCTGTATCCATTAAAAAAACAGCGATATTCGAATAATTATTCGAATATCGCTTGACGTTCGAATGTTTATTCGATAAATTATGTGTATTAATCGAATAAACATTCGAACAAAGGAGAGCGCCATGAACGAATTAAACAAATCAACAAAAAGGTTTCCTGTCACTGTTATGACAGCGCTAATGATTATTTTCACAGTCTTTTCTGCCGGTAATATTTATGCTCAGGATTCTTTAGCGGACAGTAAAAAAAACAATGTTTACCTTGGATACTCAGTAGATCTCTTTCCGGTTGCTATCAGTGCAGCTGATGGAAAATTTGGGTACGCATTTCAGACATGGCTTGGTATTGATCATGTTAAAGTGAGACTTGTGGGAGCCAGAACACATGTACCTGAGTTCTTTCTAAGTGATGGTTTTAAAAATCATAATCTTACGGTTGGGGCCTTGATTGTGGACTATGTATTTGGAGAAGACATGAGTGGTTTCTGGATTGGTTCAGGCATGGAGCTGTGGGTAAATGAAATAGGTCATAAAGATACAGCTGAAAAAACTCGATGGACCAATGGAATTCTCACTCTTGGTGGCGGTTATATATGGAAAATAGCGGGGAATCTTTATGTAAATCCATGGGTAGGTGGTCACTTCATGATGAATAATCACAGTCTGAGTCTTGCGGGAAAGAGTTACACACCGGCCCGGTTTTCAGCATCTGTTTCAGTTAAGATCGGTTACTTTTTTGATATATAATCTATATGGAGGCATTAATTATGAATATTACAAGGAAAAATTTTTTGATAAACAGCGGCAGGTTTGCATTCGCCAGTTCACTCCTGGCTGTGGGATGTTCAGGAATTGTTCGTAGAGATCTTACTCTCAATAATAAGAAACTCAATTCTTCCTTTCCACTCACAGAAACTGAATGTGAAATACTTAGACTCGCTTCGCTTGCTCCCAGCGGTCACAATACTCAGCCATGGACAGTGAAAATAATAGAACCTGGAAAATGGATCATAGGTGCAGACTCCGGACGCAGGCTTCCCGGAGTTGATCCCGATAATAGAGAACTTCTGTTGTCAATTGGTGCATTTCTGGAAAACCTTCACCTTGCTGCAGGAAGTTTCGGCTACCGGGCAGAACAAAAAGTTTTGGCCAAAAGGACCTCTGACAGAGACCTTGTCAGTATAACACTCAGAAAAGACAGGCCCGTCTCTTTTCCTTTTGAAAAAATTACCTTAAGAAAAACAATAAGAAACGGGCATTTAAATCAGCCTTTATCTGAGAGTGATATTAAACTTCTCACAAGCAGCAGAGAGAGTTTTCATTTTTACCCGGCAGCGAGCCGCGAAGGACGTATGCTTGCTGAGGGGACTATTGAGGCAAATGTAATACAGGCGGGCCGAAAATCTGCTGTTAAAGAACTCTCAGAATGGATTCGTTTTTCGGATAAAGATGCAAGAAAATACAGAAACGGACTTACGCCTGAGAGTATGGAGATACATGGAATTTCCGGTTTTGTTGTCCGCAATTTCTTTAACAGCGATTCGGTAATGAGTAGCGGATTTAAAGATAAAACTGTGGAAGGAGTAAAAAAACAGGTTGCTTCCTGCGGAGGATGGATTGTCATTACTTCTGAAGATTCAAAAGTAAAAACCCTTATCGATACGGGAAGGGCCTTTCAGCGCATGTGCCTCGAAACACGGGGCCGAAACATCGCAGTGCACCCAATGACTCAGATTCTGGAAGAAATTCCATTCAGGGATGAAACTGCCGGGCTCCTGGGGATGAATTCGAGGCTGCAATTTGTACTGAGGGTGAGCTATGTGAAAAGGTATTCGGCGCCTGTCAGTCTTCGCATGCCTGTGTCATGGTTCTGCACAAAACACCAGTGAGCTTTCCGGTAATTGCTTGTAATTTTTCGGCGGCAGGATTACAGTAACATTCAATCAAAGCGAGGGCAGCAATGAGTTTGAAAGAAAAAATTATAGATACATCTGTAAAACTCTTTAATAAAGATGGTAGTCATGCTGTTACAACCAACCACATTAAAGATGATCTGAATATAAGTCCGGGAACCCTCTACTATTATTTCAAGAATAAGGAAGAAATAGTGAGGTTTATATTTCAGCAGATAACGGATGAGTTTACAACGCTTTTTCAAGGCACTGGCGGACATATAACTCCTGAAGAATTTCTGGATATGATAAAGGCAATGTATGGCCTTCTCTATAAATACAGGTTTTTTTATACTGATATAGCCATGCTGCTTCAGAGAGATCCTGAGCTGGAAAAAATGTACAGTGAAAACAGGAAAAATCGTTACACTGGACAAAAGGAACTTTACAGAATTTTTGTAGAATCACAAATTATGCGTGAAATAGAATCAGCTGACGAACTAATCTGCATCCTTGACAATCTGTGGATAGTGACTGATTTCTATTTCACCTATATAGTTGCAAGTCTGGGTAAAATAAAACAGTCAGATATTAAAAAAGGGGTACAGCATTATCTGGTTATGATGAAACCCTATTTGACTGATGGGGCTCTGAAGGAATTAAGTCCACACTTCGAGTAATTCTTTGATGTTAAGGTTGTTATGCTGCTATCGTAACAACCTTAAGATCAATGTCTATAGGGAAAACCACTACTTGAAAAACAGGGATTTTTCCAGTCAAAATTTTGCTCTTCCCCCCTGCTGAAGTTTTGTTATCTTTTGTACATTACCATTGAATAGATGGGGAATCCCGACCTGAAGATACAGTATGCTTTAATAATGCGAAAATCCGGGAATGTTTTTCGGGATACCTCAGCTTACTTTTGAAATTTACAGCTTTTGCTGGAGGATGACGATGAAAAATATTGATCAGCAGGAATACCGCAAAAAAATGATTACCCCCGAAGAGGCTGCTGCCCTGGTCAAATCAGGAGACAAGGTCTTTTACGGTGAGTTTGTTCTGTTTCCCCGAACCTGTGATGCCGCCCTCGCGGCCCGTGCCGAACAGCTTACCAATGTTGATGTCAGAAGCGTCTGTTTTACCCAGGTTCCGAAAATTATTGAAGCTGATCCTGAAAGAAAACACTTTATCCTTAATGACTATCACTTCGGAACCGTAGGCCGCAGACTTCATGATAAGGATCTCTGCAACTATATACCGACAGCCTATCACCAGGGGCCCCGGTTTATCCGAAAATATACTGATTTTGATGTCGCCTATATTTCTTCTGCTTCAATGGATCCACGGGGCTATTTTAATTACGGCCTGGCTAATTCTGTTACCGGTGCTGCTATCAGCAAGGCAAAGAAAGTAGTGGTGGAAGTTAACGATAAGATTCCTTACTGCCTCGGTGGAAACCAGGAATCCATTCATATATCCCGGGTCGATTATGTTGTCGACGGAAGTCACCAGCCCCTCGCCGAAGTCCCTGCCCAGGAACCGAGCGAACTGAATCGGGTTATTGCCGGTTTAATTTTGAATGAAATTGAAGACGGGGCAACTCTGCAGCTCGGTATCGGTGGACTTCCGAATATGATCGGCCAGCTTATCGCTGAAAGCGACCTGAAAGATCTGGGCATACATACTGAGATGCTTGTTGATTCATGTGTTGATCTTTATACCTCGGGACGGGTTACTGGTGCGAATAAACTCATCGATAAGTATAAAATGACATACACCTTTGCCATGGGAACCAGCAAACTGTACGACTTCCTTCACCATAATCCAACCTGCGCCTCGTACCCGGTACACTATGTTAATGACCCGAAGATTGTTGCTCTCAATGAAAAGGTTGTAGCGGTAAACAATGCGATAGAAGTCGACCTTTTCAGTCAGGTCTGTTCAGAGTCTGCCGGTGTACATCAAAAGTCAGGTACCGGGGGACAGCTCGATTTTATTTTCGGTGCATTCGGTTCAAAGGGGGGCAAGGGGATTATCAGTCTCAGCTCAACCTTTAAGGATAAGGAAGGAAATCTTCACTCGCGCATAAAGCCGACCCTGCAGCCCGGGGCTATTGTCACGGTTCCCCGATCTATCGTGCAGTATGTCTGTACCGAATACGGCATCGTTCAGTTGAAGGGGAAGTCTACCTGGGAGCGGGCAGAGGCGTTGATCAGTATTGCTCATCCTGATTTCAGGGATGAGCTGATCAAAAATGCTCAGGAAATGAAGATCTGGGTTCAGTCGAATAAAATTGCGTAGATTATTTCAGAAGTTTGAAGAAGTATCATGAAGGCGAGCCTGATAAAGCTCGCTTTCCGTGTAATATTGAGGCTCTGACCCCACGGCCCCAGATAGGGCAGGTTTATACTGGTTGATTGTTGGAAGAGGAAGATAACTGACATGATGAAACTGGGAATAATGCTTCAGTGTGGAGGAAGTCAGGGTCAGAGCCCCAAATTAATGATAAAAAGCTGCTTGAGCTTTAATTATGATGACATTATTTTAACTACTAATGCTACCAGAGGGTTTTCCAGAAAACCTTCAGGGCATTCATCCACCGTTCATTGTTCATGGCGCGGGCACGCCACAGGGCGCCAGCGGTAACGTCCTTTTCGAGAAAAAGCCATGCCCGGGAAAAGTCAAAATCTCGCCATAAGGTACCGGCCTTGTAGAGGTACTCAGGGTCTCGGGCCTTAAGAAGCGCTTCAAAGCCTGCGGTGTAATTGAAACCTCGCCAGTGACTTCCTGCATAGAATATAAATTCAGGGTCTCCCTCAAGGCAGATGGCCTCGCTTCCCCGCTCGTGGTTGAAGGTGCGCCATTCTTTTCCCGCGTAGAAGATGAAGCGGGGCTGGTGTATTTCAATGAGCTTTTCGAGGCCCCTGTCGTAATCATATTCCCGCCAGAAGCGTCCTGCTCGGTAGACATATTCAGGGTCAGTGCCCGCGGCCTTCATCAGGGCGGTGAAGCCTGAGTTGAAATTAAACTGGGGCCAGTAGACGCCCCCATCGTATATATATTCAGGTATTAAAAGTTTTTCAAGAAGCTCCTGGCCACGGGTGAAGTCGAATTCATTCCAGTCTTTTCCCGCAAGGTATATGTAGCGGGAACTTCCTGTGCGGAACAGGTCCTCCATCCCCTGGGAAAAGTCAAAGGAGGGACTGTTTTTCCCTGCGTTGTAGATTATTTCAGGATTTGATGTGTTATAGCCAGGCCCGGTCATATTCTCTACCTCGTAATTGTATTTAGAGCTAGTATCTTTCAGAGTGTGAATATTGTCAACAGCTTCAGGTAATGCTGTATCTGCTGGAGGCTCTGACCCTTATAAAATTCAGGAAAAACCGGTAGAAATATCCTTGCATTTCATTATGATGAAAGCTACCTTTGCACTTAACGTAAAGTGGCTTGCAATCTAATATTCGGAGATACCACCATGCTGGAAAAATATATTGAACTGGCTGAAAAGGTTAATTTTTCAAATATCTACAAGGCTCGAAAGACTGTCTACAGTAAGTTGAAAAAAACTCATCTGATACACTATTCTAGCCTCTCTGAATTGATCGGTGCTGACGTCTATGTGAAACACGAAAATCATAATCCTACCGGATCTTTTAAGATTCGCGGTACTGTCAATTTTATGGCTAATGCCACTGATGAGATAAAAGAAAATGGCATAATTGTCGCCACGAGGGGCAACCATGGCCTGGCTACTGCATGGGCCGCCATGCATGAAGATGTTCTCTGTAATGTTGCGGTTCCCGTGAATAATAATGTAGAGATTAATAACGCCATTGAGGGCCTCGGCGGCCAGTTGATGGAACATGGGAACGATTTCTATGAGACCCAGCAGTACTGTGAAGACCTGAGTTACCAGCTTGGCTACTATTACATCGAACAGGGAAATGAGCCTGACCTTCTCAATGGTGTCGGCACGATGGGACTTGAAATATTTGAAGATCTTCCCGATGTTGATGACATCATTATACCCGTTGGCGGGGGGGGGGGGTGCGCCTCACTGATACAGGTTGCCCGAGCTATAAATCCCGGGGTACGAATAATTGGTGTAGTGGCTGAACATGCCCAGGCGTTGAAGCTCTCCCTGGACAAGGGAGAGCGTGTTGTTACAGAAAGTGCTGATACCTTTGCTGACGGCCTTGCAGCCCGTTCAATCTTTGAGGTGGCCTACCAGATTATCAAAGACGGTATCTCGATGGTAGAAGCAGTGACCGAAGAAGAGATAATTGACGGGGTGCGCATGGCCCTTCTTCATACTCATAATCTTGCTGAAGGTGCAGGAGCCGCGGGTATCGCCTGTGCCCAAAAGATAAAGGAAGAACTGGCGGGTAGAAAGGTTGTTATTGTCATGACCGGCGCGAATCTCGACCGTAAACACCTTGAGTGGGCGCTGCAGGGATAAGCGGTTATTTCAGCACAGTAATGATACTATCGCAGCAGTTGTAGTGAAGTTGAAGGTCAAGAGCATAAAGTGAACTATGTACCGGTTCCCTCCGATGAGGCTCTGACCCCGGTTAAAGGTGCAGGATCATTCTAGTTGGTTTGTTGAAGAATTAAGAAAACTGACCTGTTGACTCTAAATTTAGAGCCTCAGGGTGCCGAAAGGCTGTCAGGGGTCAGAGCCCTGAATAAATGATGAAAGGTTGTCTGAAATTTTGTTTTGATAATATTCTTTGAATAATTTTTCTAATTCAGGAGCAAAATATGCAGAGAGCTGTTATTCTAAATGTATACTCTATGCAGGCGCTGGCACAAAGCAGAGCTGATAGAGTATATGTATCCTGTCTTTGCGGATATTAGTTGTTTTTACTCGAGAAACCAGATACATCTTTCTAAAGTGGCGGAGCGGGTACGGGTATATGTTTATTGAAAAGCCTTTTCCTGTAGGCTTTGTCATAGCTTTTGAATTTTGCCATGCGTTCTGTATGATTTCTGCCCAGGGCTAAGAAGTATGGATGGAAGGTGATTTTTACCGGGGGAATGTAATCTTCCTCTACCATTATTCTGAATGTATTATACTTTGAGTCTCGGGGATCGGCATCCAACCCCTTTGCAACCCGGTTATAACCGATATAAAGAGAGGCGTTTATATAATAGGATACTGGATTTTGGGCCAGTTCAATGATTTTACACTTGAAGCGGTCATGCCAGAATGGGCCTGTTCTGTTCATTTTTCGGTTATAAGCCTCGGCAATTCGTGCCTTAATGTATTGCATGATGCGCGAGATGTTCTCCCCATTTTCTACGGTCCGAATCATAAAATGGAAGTGATTGTCGACAAATTCCATTTGAATAAGCTGGAAGTTGTATTTTTCCAGAGCCATGTTTATAACTTCAGCAGCCATTTCCCGTACCCACACAGATTCTAGCAGGTTTCTCATTTCAAGGCAGCGTGAATAACAGTGATAGGTAACTTTAGGCAGCCATGTTCTCAGATCTCTCGGCATTATCATCCTCCTTAATATACCAGGTGCTTTTACCTGGTAAACGAACTGGAGGGGCTGAATGTTAAATTTTTTTTATAATTTCCGAATTTTTTAAGGCTCTGACCCCTATGGACTTTCTGTTCCTGAGGGGTCAGAGCCTCGATAGAGCTGGTTGCATTTATTGATGCCGAATATGCACAACCTTCCCAAAGGGGGGCGTAAAGGAATCTTCTCGGTCAGCTGAGATAACCCAGAGTGTGGGGGAGTACTTTTTCAAACGGTCCATGTCGTAGATGTAACCGTCGGTAATCACCATGAGCATCTCACGGTGGCCCTTTATGAAATCATTAAAAAGGGGCTCAAAAAAAGTAGTCCCGCTGCTTCCCGTTCGGATATACTGCCAGTCTCCTCTCCGGTACAGGTAGGGGCGGGTTCCTTCCCCCTTAATGAACTTTTCATCTTTTTTCTCAGGAACAAAGACCTCTTCATCGATGCAGAGCAGGTGAATGATATACTTTCCCATAAGGGCTTCGATGACCCCGAAGGCCGCCTCGAGGTCCCGGGGTGTTGTCACCATGGAGGCCGAAACGTCAACCGCCACAGTGAGGTGATCCATATGCCTGAAGACCCGTCCCGGGGCATAGAGTCCCCCTGCAAAGAAGCGCCGGTTGAACCTGCTGTAGGTATAGATAAACTCCTCTGACTGGGAAGAATAATCAACGATACTTTTTATCTCCCGTCGCCACGATGTCGTGTCGACTTCTTCTATGCGCTCAATGATGCTTCGAATGTCGCAGAACATCCGCTCTTCTTTACAGATGAAATCACGCTCCGCGAGAGCGATGACCTGTTTCTTTTTGCTCTCAATGAGACTCTGCAAGTCTCCGTTTCTAAAAAGGTGAATTCCCGTGGCAAGGTCTTCTCCCTCTGAGTCAGTGAAACCTATTCCCTCAAAGCCGCTGTTATTTTTTTCAGGGGGGGGAAGTTTACTTCTCTCATCATCGGGCATCCCGGCAGGGTCATCGGTTTTTTCGCTTCCCGAACCGGGGTCGTCTTCGCCGCCGAAATCTGCAATAGATCCATCGGTCTTCAGGGGTTCCTCATCCTTTCGGTTTTTGAGCCACCGGTACACTTCTTCCCAGCGGGGGTCATGGTTGCCTGTCTCACGGTAAAACTTTACGGGAATCATCGGAAGCCCCGGAGGAAGCTGCAGCACCGGAGCGTCAAACATGTAGGCTCCCTGGTGAGAGAAAAAGTACTCATCATTTTTGTCAAGGTAGCTGTTGATGGTCATATCCTGGGCAAGGTTCTGCAGAAAGGGGTCTCCTCCCGGAACGATCCGGTGGTCGTGATTCAGGAGTACGTGAAACATCTCGTGGACCATAAGACCCATAAGATACTCAAAGTAGAGGTTATCAACGAAGTCTTTATTATAATAGAGAACAAGGCGCGACGAGTACACTGTCAGCGCCAGGGTCGGGATGTCATTGTTTTCGCTTATCTGAACGGGCTGGTAAAAATAAGAAGTGAAACGGCTTCTATCCCAGAGAACCTTCAGGGTCTGATCCCATTTTTTGTTCATTGGGAGCTGGTCCTGGATCAGTCAGTCTCTTCAGTTTCTTTGCCGAAGGCGTCTTCTGACATCGAAAGAACTTCTAAGGCGTCATCATGAATAGACTGGGAGGTTTCTGATATCCGCATGATACCCTCTGCCATCTGGGAGACTTCTTCATTCAGATTGTCGAGAGACATTGCGGTGGTCTCAAGGGCCTGTTTTTGTTCTTCAGTCCCTCCCTGGGTCTGTCGGGAAAGCTTGTCGTTGTTTCCCATCTGGTTTTCGATACCCTTGAGAAATTTTTCTTCAATGAGGATGTTGTCTCTCAGTTCATCAATTTCCTGTGAACTGGCAAGCATCTGGCTGATCATTTCTTTAATACTCCCTGATGCCTGTTTTATGATTTCTACACCTGCAGTAGTTTTTTCTTCACTTTGTTTGAGGACTACTTCAATGCCCTTGATACTGTCACCTGTCAGGTTGGCCAGTTTACCTACCTCGTCGGCAACTACAGCAAAACCCTTTCCATGGTCACCTGCCCGGGCAGCCTCAATGCTCGCATTGAGGCTTAAGAGGTTAATCTGCTCGGCAATATCAACAATGATAGAAATGGTCTCACTGATTTTATCACTCTGTGTCTTGATATCCAGTATGGTCTGTTCGACCCGTTCAAGGATTTCAGTGCTTATATTTGTCTCTTTAACAACATTATCCATACTGTCAAGGGACTGGTTCAGTTTGTACTTTGTCTGGTCCTTAATTTCAAAGAACTGGGTGATGGTGAACTGCATCTCCTGGTTTGCATTTACCTGTTCTTCCGATACTATGGCAATATTTTCAGAGGAAGTTGAAATCTCTTCGATAGTGGCAGAGAATTCTTCAAAGGCCGCTGCCTGGCTCTGAAGGCTGTTGTTGAAGTTTTTCACCTCATCGTTCTGTTCATTGAGCTTGTTAAAGAGATCTTTCATGCGGTTTTTAATGATCAGGGCCATTTCGAGCTGTTTTGCCGCCTGCTCTTCAATACGGTCCTTTTGTTTGTTGGCCAGTTTGTCAAAATTATCAATATCGCCAATGTTTCTGTAAGCAATGTATGCTACTATGGCTATCATCATAATAAAGTAGAGCTGCCGGGAAAGAATTACCGTATGCAGCGGCTTTCCGTCAATGATACTTGCAAAAGGAAGCTCAAGACCGCCGTAGATCTTTGCAAGGGCAAGAAAAAGTACCCAGTTTAAAATGTTAACAGTTAAGAAGAAAATGTATAGTTTTTTGTTGTAGAAATACTGCAGCATTACCAGAATCAGAAGCATGTGGCCGTACATGTGGATGCCTTCTGCCGCATATTGCCAGCCAAGATGGGGATTCCGGGCATAATTATACTTGGCGTAAATCAGGAAAAAAGTTAAAAGAGATGCAACAACCCACTCAAGAATGGCTGTTTTTTTACGTGCTTTTTTCCTTATGAAAATAATAAATGCAAGAAACGCACAGAATCCGACACCAAAAAAAGAACTGGCGATAACTCGAAGTTCAATCCCCGCTAAAAATTGAAAAGTTGAAGCAATAAGGTCAACAAATATAAGTATCGTAGCATAAAGGAAAGCACCCTTTATCTGTATTATCTCTTTATTAGTGTATTCTGTTTTTTCCATTTTGTACTTTAATCCTCACACAAAGGTATCCTAGAAAATAACGCTGTTGCTGGTCAACTATTATTCAAATGTTTATATGTACATTGGGCTATTTTTTGTGCTATTTTTAAATGGAACACTTATTTTTTATACGGGATATTACAGTATTTTTCAATAGGAAAATCTCTCATTTTTTGAAAAAAATAGATGTGTCTGAATCGAAAAATGTTATAAAAAATAGTTTACAGCAAAGGCCTCTCATATTTTATTAGCATCATTGAATTTTTCTGACATTTCTTGCTAATTTTTTTATTAATTACTTTCAATATTAAACGCTTTATTATAAAAACAGCCTTGAAAACAGACTGTCTGCAGGTGAAACAATATGGCCTTTGACTATTTTTTCTTATTCTCTACATTCGTGGTAATCTTTTGTTCCCTGGTGTATATTCTTGCCTACTGGGAGCATCGGTCACGCCATAAGCATGAAACCATAACATATCCCGGTATGTCAATTATCGTGCCGATGTGGAATGAGGCAGAGACCATTGCTCATACCCTCGAGTCTCTTATCGATATGGAAGAAGCCTATCATGGAGAGATGGAAGTTATTGTCATCGATGATAATTCTACTGACAGCAGCTACAGTATTGTTGAAGAATATACAAAAAAGTATGATTATATCAGGCTTTTTATGAAAGCGAAAGAGCGGCACCAGGGTAAAAGTGAAAGCCTTAACCAGGGCATCGGACTTTCAATATATGATCATGTCGGCTGTGTTGACGCTGACTCCTATCCCGATCCCGAGGCCCTTAATCATGTGGCTGAAGATTTTGCTGATCCTGAAGTCGGGGCCGTTACTTCAAAGCTGGTTGTTCGAAAACCGCGTAAAATCGTTGAGTGGTTTCAGCATATAGAGTATATCTACTCAAATTTCATTCTTATTGCCTTTGACGCTATGGATGCGGTCTATATTACCCGTGGTCCCCTGAGCATTTATAAAAAACATATAATGGAAGAAATAGACGGTTTTCTTCCCGCTGAGATGACCCCCACTGAAGATATGGAAATTACCTTCCGGATACGCAAGGCGGGCTACCGTATCTGCGGCTCACGAAAGGCAAAGGTCTATACATCGGTTATGCCGACCTGGAAGGATCTTTTCTGGCAGAGAATGCGGTGGAATCGGGGAACTCTCATTAACTTCTGGATGCACCGGGACATGTTTCTTGATAACCGGTATGGTATGTTCAGCATGTTTATTTTTCCGACAGCAACCCTTATGATTGCCATGGTCGGATTTATTATTATATATATTCTTTATATGACAGCACTTTTTCTAGGCAGACAGGGGATGCAGCTCTATTGGATTTTCAGCTCGGGGCAGTATCCTGAATTATCTCAGATCGTTGACAATGTTGTAAATAGTCCGGTTCTTCTTTCTGTCCACCATCTGCTTCTTTTTCTTGCGGTACTCGGAACTTTTGTGATGGTAAATGGATTTGGATTCAAGGAGAGCAGGGAGCGTTTATCATTCCGATATCTTTTTTATCTCGGCCTGACACCCTTTATCTATAACCCTATAATGATTTTTTTCTGGGCATCCGCGCTGGTGCTCCAAACAACCAAGTACAGTGTCAGGTGGCGTTAAATGGATGCACAAAAAAAGAATCTTATCTACAAGGCTCTGGCCGTAACCTTTGCTATAATGTTTTTCTCTGTTTTTTTCAGCCAGGTTATCTATGAACAGAAAATGGAAGGCATTAATAATGATCTCAGCATACTTCGCAGCAGTATCGATGAGGCGAGGCTGGTTCTTTCTCTTAAAAATGTCTACCTGAGAAAAGCCCGTAAAAAGAATCAAATCGAAGTCTATCTGCAGAATGCCGCTGATACGATCTACAATACGGGAACAAAGATTGCACAGTTAGCTGATTCTGACAGAAACAAGGTAACCTTTGAGCGTTTCAGCAGGGAATGGGTTCTTCTTGCAGCTAATGCCTGGACAGACCTGCTGCGAAACAGCTATAAAAAGAGAGTACATTATATCCTTTTTCTCTATCCTCCAAAATGTAATGAATGCATTGCCTACCGTACCGTTCTGACACGGCTTCATCGGCGTTATGGCAGTAAAATATGGATACTTGCTGTTCCCGCATTGAAGGGCAACAGTGTCGTTGATCTGATGAAAAACTACTATGATATCGAAGATGTTCCTGCAATAGTAGTAAACGGCCGGCTTCTTAAAAAAGATGAGTCCCTTGACAGGGTTGAAACTATTCTTAAAGAGCAGGGCTTAAAGCCTGAGCTAAAAAAAGAAGAGAAGTAATCTCAGTCAAGAACCAGTTCATCAAACACGGATTTCAGAAAACCTGACAGCTTCTCATCTTCCTTTCTCTGTATTGCCTTTGGGATTGAAGTAAGGACACCGCATTCCTTTACAAGGTGATGGAAAAAGGCTATACGCATGTCTCTTCGGGACAGGGCAATGAAATGCAGCAGGTGACCCAGTTGTTCCAGCTCTTTTTCTCCCGGAGTTTCTCCCCCCAGTTGACGCTCATTTTTCAGGTAGTGAACCGCACCGTACATTGACCAGAGCAGGTCTTCGGCAGGAATCGATCCTTTTTCCATGGCATTGAGGCCTGAGGTGCTGCCTTTCAGTATGTCTTCAGTGGTGATTTCACGGGGAGCCGTTACCTGCATTATGAAATCATGGCCCGCAATGTTTCCCGCCAGGGAGAGAATCATTTTTTCCAGGGCAGCGCCCCGGTTTTCTATAAGGTGATTTTTGAGGCTTTCCTCTTCTTCGAGATGAAAGGAACTTTTTACCGCCTCAGAAACCTGGTGCCAGCCCCGGGGATTCGGATTCACATGTTCTTCATTCCAGAGTTTTTCCGGGTAGAGGGTTATATACCGGATAATTGCGGGGTGTATTTTTGCGGCGTCCGCCCAGCGGAGCCAGTCATCGGCCGAGGGCTTCAGGTGAAATATGGCAAGGCGTCCGTCAAGTGCCGCATCGTCAAATTCTGTAATGGTTGTGCTGTCTTCCTCTCCCAGGTTGCCCGCCAGAACGATCGATGTATTTTCCGGGAGCCGATGCTCTCCGCAGGTCCCTTCGGTTATAATCTGAAAAAGGGTCTGGATTACCGTTGGATGGGCCCGGTTTGATTCATCGAGAAACCAGAGTATTCCTTCTGATTGATCGGGGACCGTTTCCGGGGGGATGAAATGAGGCCGGTAGTAGACCATGCGCCGGGCCTCATGATCAGGTACCGGGTAGCCCCCCAGGTCTATGTTTTCCTTAAAGGCAAGCCTGGTATCAATAAAGTGATAGTTTCGCCTGTGGGAAACTTCCTTGACAATTGCTGATTTGCCGACTCCAGGATGGCCGAGAATTTTTATGGCGTAATTGAGACCAGGCCCCCCATCGAGGTATTTTTCGAGGATGTCTTCAAGTTCATGTATGGTAACCTGTACGGGTTTCTTTTTCATGGTGTGCCTTTTTTTTAGTATATGCTATCGAGGTGCCGGTTCAATGAAAAAACCTGTCGGCCCTTTGTCCAGCAATTATTTTCATGACTCTTCGCCCTGGGTCATTTTTTCCATGAACTGGTTGGTGATCATAAAAGCCTCTTTTATTTTGTTAAGGTTCTCATCGCTTAATTCATCGAATTTACTGTAGACCTTGTGAAAGAGATGTTCGTAGATAAAGTCAGCATATTGACTGTAGAGCTCTTCACCCCGGGGGGTGACCTCGACGTAGACTTCCTTTTTATTTTCAGGATACTTGTATCGTTTAACCAGTCCGCGGCTTTCGAGCTTTTTGATGTTTTTGGTTAGTGAGCCCTTGGTAATGCCCAGGTCAGTAGCAAGGGCCTTCATATTGTTTTCCTTCCCCCTTAAAACTGTTTCGATAACCTGTATTTGTGCCAGGGAGAAGGTCTCGTCGGTTCCGTAGGAGAGCTGGCGGCCATGGAGATGGGCATATTCGTTATAAGACCGGATGATAACCTCAAGGAGTTCCTGATGTTTTTCCAGAAGGTTGTTGAAGCTGTAGTCTTTCATAAAAGTAATTTAATCTCCAGGTCTTTTAAGCGTCAGATCATTATAAACAGGTGATGACACTCTTTTGTCAAATGAACTTTTTTTATTTATGTGGTTATAATACACAAAAATTGTTTGCCTGGCAAACAATTTTTGTGTATTATGGCTCTATTATCAACCGGAGGTATTACAATGAAAACAGAGAACTATTCCTTTCAATCGACTGACGGTGTAGAGATACAGGTCAATAAATGGCTGCCTGAAAAAGAACCAAAGGCGGTACTTCACCTTGTTCATGGATCTGTTGAGCACGTTGAGCGGTATCGTCGTTTTGCTGAATTTTTAACTAAAGGCGGCATCGGGGTCTATGCCAGTGATATCAGGGGCCACGGGAAGACCGCCGGGGCGGTAGAGAACCAGTCATATTTTTCCGACGAGAAAAATGGCTGGGATCTTGCAATCAGTGACCTGAAAAAAATAACCAGTGACATTCAGAATGACTATCCGGGAAAGCCGGTCTTTATCTTTGGGCACAGCATGGGCTCATTTCTCGTGAGAGACTATATCTCAAAATTCGGCTCAGAGCTGAAGGGTGCGATTCTCTCAGGTACCGGCGGGGGCAGAGTCATGCTTCAGCATGTTGCGAAAGTTCTTTCAAAACTTTTCATGATTTTCAAAGGAAGAAAAAGCAACAGCCCCTTTCTGCATAAGCTTCTTTACGGGACCCTGAATGATGATATCGAGAATGCTGAAACGGATCTTGATTTTCTCAGCAGCGTTAAGGAAGAAGTTAAAAAATATATTGATGATCCTTACTGCGGTCATACCATCACGCCGGAATACCTCCATGAAATGGTTCGGGGAATACTCAGAATCAGTAAGGAAAAAGTTCCCCTGGAGACTCCTGATGAACTGCCAATACATATCTTTTCCGGTGAACTCGACCCGGTGAGTGGAAAGGATGGAAAGGAAGTAAAGCGTGTTGCCGAGAGCTACCGGTCGGCCAACCAGAAAGATGTCACCCTGAAGCGTTATCCCGGGGGAAGACACGAAATGCTCAATGAATCTAACCGGGAAGAAGTCTTTGCTGATGTCCTTGCGTGGATAAAAGAGCGCATCTAAAGATTCAAAGTTTCATTAATAAAATATGTCGTGAAAATCGAAAAAATATGTCGTAAAAATCGAAGGCGCGGTACCGTTACCGCGCCTTCGGTTTTTACGACGCGCCTTCAATATTCATGTCTTCAGGTTTTATGAAAATATAATCAAAAGGATGCCAGAAACTCACCCACAAGGCGGTCGTATTCTTTCTGGTTTTTCCAGAAGCTCATTGCGTGTTTTGCCTTCGGTGCCAGGTAAAGTTTTTTGATGCCCTTTGTCTTCGCCTCAAAAAGTTTTTCTGTCATTTCAGGGGGCGTAAAGTCATCATCCTTTCCATGCACAAAGAAAACAGGAATTTCTACCTGAGCAATAATCTTTATCGGAGAGACTTCAGAAAAGTACATGGCGCCCCTGATTTTACTCATGAAACTCGCGGCATGATAGAGGGGGAAAGCCGGTAGGCCGAAATCAGTTTTCATCCGGAAGCGGAGCATTTTTGAAAGGTCAGAGAAGGCGCAGTCTGATACAATGAAGGCAATCCGTTTATCTTCTGCTGCAGTGAGAAGTGAAATGGCGGCGCCCATCGATTCGCCATGGAGCCCGATTATGGTATCTGTGCCGGTTTTTTTATGCACCCAGTCGATCCACGCCTTAAGGTCATCTTTTTCGTAGTACCCGAAGGTCATGTGTTTTCCCCCGCTTTTTTTATTGGCCCGGTTGTCAAAGATCACCGTATTGTATCCCCGCTTTCTAAAAATAGGAATGTACTTCGCCGATCCGTAGCCTGAATAGTTATGGCCATGCACAATGATAACTGTCTTCTTTGAATTTTTAAGGGGGAAGTAAAAGCCGTGAAGCTTGTAGCCGTGAGGTGACTCAATGTATAGTTCTTCTTTTTCCCAGCTGTTCCATTGGGCCTGACGAATCTTCCCCGTATCAATTTCAGTCTTCCAGGTTTTCTCATAGCCATAGGGCACAGGATTAATTACCTGGCTCGAGAAGTAGAAACCCGCCGCTCCAATGACTGCAAGTAGTATGGTACAGATAACCAGCAGGCGCGAAACTGTTTTCGCGCTTATACTATCGAGGATCTTTTTCATTTTCTTCCTTCCTTTAAAATATTGTATAGATCAGGAACTGCACAAGAATCAATGCGGTTGCCCAGAGGCGCAGATCACGCCACCGTGACATGTCGGGCGCCCCGCTGAAGATGAAACTGCGGGGAACTTTCCATACTACCGCCAGGACGAGGGCAAAAAGAAACATGGTGCCGATCTTTGCGCTCCAGAGGGGAAGTGTATGAATGAAATCAAGCATGATCGGCCTCCTTGACGGTATCAGCATACGTGAGATTTTTTAGTTCGGTATCATTTTTCGGTTTTGTGAAACGGCTCACCAGGATTATCACCACAAGTGAAAAGATAAAACTCCAGAAGGCGATGTAGAGCATGTTCAGTGACATAGCCCCGAGGATAGCCGCAAAGATGAGTCCTGAAACCAGGGAGCTCAGGCCTGCCGCCGGGGTACCTCTTCGATACAAAATGCCCATGATAATCAGGGCAAATATCGGCCCCTGGAAAAGTGAAAGGGTATACTGGACAAAAACATAGATACCTTCAAAGCGCGCTGTAAGGGGTGCCAGTATAACCCCGATGACCAGCACCGCAAAGGTGAAGAGCTTGCCGAGTTTCAGCTCACGGGCGTCATCAAGGGGTTTCTTTTTCAGCACGCCGATGATGTCCCGGGTAATCATGACCGATGTTGAATTCATGGTTGAGTCAATCGATGACTGGAGGGCGGCAATGAAGGCGACAAACATGATGCCCGAAAGCCCCGGGGGGAGAATGTTTTTTATGACCCAGGGCAGCGCCTGGTCGGCATGGCCCAGCTTGTCATTTGCCATGACCAGGGCAAGAAAGCCGGGGAGAATAATCAGAAAGGGGACAAAGGTTTTGGCCATGGCCGCGACTATCATACTGGCCCGTCCGTCCCATTCGGTTTTTGCCGCCATGGTACGCTGGAGCACCGCCTGGTTGGCGCACCAGTAAGCGGGAGAGAGAACAAAGCCGAGACCGAGAATGACCCCGGGCCATGGAAAGTCGGGGTGATCCGAGGGTAGAAAGGCCTTCAGGTGCTGCGGGTAGTCCCGCTGAATAGTAGAGACCAGGGCGTCAAAGCCCCCGACCTTTTCCAGGCCGATGACCGCAACCGCAATGGCACCGGCAAACATAATGACCAGCTGAATTGAATCGGTAATGGCCACCGCTCCGAGGCCCCCTGAAATAGTATAGAAGCCCACGACTGTGGCGGTGATCAGGATGCTGAACCATACCGGCCAGCCGAGGTATGTCTTCAGCATCAGGGCTGTTGCCCAGAGAAAGACACCCACAATTATAATTGAAAATATAGAAAGAACCATTGCGGAGATGACCCGTACCGCGTCATTGTACCGTTTGCCCAGGTATTCGGGAATTGAGAATACTCCTGCCCGCCAGTAGAAGGGGATGAATATAAAAGCCGAAAGTATCATGGCGGGTATGGCGCCGATCCATTCAAAGTTCGCCTGGGCGATGCCGATTTTAAAGGCGTTGCCCGCGGCGCCTACGTAGTCATTTGAACCGATATTGGTACCGATGATTGACATTCCGATTATCCACCAGGGGAGGCTTCTGCCGGCGATAAAGTAATCAGCACTGGTTTTTACCCGTTTGCTGAAATAGAACCCGAAGGCGGTTATGCCCGCGAGGTAAAGTACGATAAGGCTGATGTCGAGCCAGTGTACGCCTGTGGCGGTAAATCCTTCGAACATGGGATACTCCTGTGGAAATGTCGTTATCGACGTATAGCATCTGTTATTATTTTTGCAATAATAATTTTATTTATCAAGTATTTTTATGGGGAGAGGAAGTATCCAAAGGTCTCGGTGTAGCTGAAAATCACAAAAAATACCCTCCCGGATTACCGGGAGGGTGTAGAGTATGGAAAGGTTTCTTAATTAATAAGATATCGAGCTTTAAAATAAAGCATGTCCTTATCTTTCAGGCTTTCAAAAAGTTCATCACCGTTGCCGAAAAAGATGTATCCTCCCAGGTTGAGGGTAAATCCGTTTTTAAAATCCCATCCAGCTTCGCAGAAGGCTGATGCTCCGGGTTTTTTTTGTATGGGCCTAATCATGGTACCGGCTTCGGCTGAAAACTGTTCATTGAAAAATTTATCTTCAATGCGAACCAGGAGAATCGAATCAAAGAGTGGAGAGTCATACCGGTTGCCATGGTCCAGGTAATAACCTTGAATCCATTCTATCAGAATAAGACCATTGCTCCCTCTGAAGTTGTAGTCAGCACCAACTACATAACTAATATGTTTTTCCTTTTCAGGTCCTGAAGGGAAAACCGCGCCGCCACCCGCCAGTTCAGTCATTATGGTGTCAATGTCCTTTGACTGATTGGGCGCCAGTTCCCAATATTGATAAATCTGTGCAAGGGTTGTCTCGTCCTGCTTGTAGAGAGCCGGCATGTTCAGGGAAAAAGCAACCTCTCCTCGAAAAGAGAAGCTGTTCAGGCTCCCTGCAAGGTCTATACCGAAGGTATGGCGACGGTCAAAATAAGGAGTAAGCTCAATGAGGCGTTCACTAAAAGATGTGCCGGAAATTGCACTCTCATACATAAGATCATGATTGTAGCCGGTAAAGTAGCTGGCATGAAAATCAATAAAGCCTGCAGTTCCTCCGAATCGTACCGAAGCTGCTGAATTTTTCAGACTGGCCGCGGCTGATGAGGGATGATTAATCTCAACATTAAAGGCAGGTGCCGATGGTGAGAGTTCCCAGAACCCGAGAGGCGCCTGCGCAGGGCTGTGAATCGGCAAAAAGGCTGCCTCAAGGGCATAGTCGCCAATCAGGTATTTTATTGACAAAGCGAGAACACCCCGGTTTTTATCATCACGATCACGAAGAAATAATTCGCGGAGATCCGGCTGGTCAAGGTAGTTTGTCACATTAAAGGCATCAGCACTTCCCCAGGTAAAAAGCTGCTTGCCAATTTTAAACTGCAAATTTTTACCAAAGCCTGCGTAAACTTCCCGCGCCTCAAGGCGGCCCACTTGGTGGTATACTCCTGAGCTGTTACTGTTATCGTCAGACCCGGTGGTCTCAGGATAAAAATAAGCATCGAGGGTGGCTCTGGTGAAAAAACTTCCTGTTCTATACTGCAGATCGAGTTGTCCCCTGGCTTCAGCTTTAATTATTTTATAGTCATTTATACTGCCAGTTGCGGGAATAGAAAAGTGATTAGAGGTTTCAACAAAGCCAAAGATTTTAAATTTTTTTAACAGGTCTGTATCTCCAGTTTTTTCTGAGGTTAGTGATGTATTGTTTTCTGAAATCAATCGGTCAAGGTCTGCTTCGCTTTCCGCCTTAAGTGTTACAGGGCTGATGAAGGCAGCCCATAGTAAAAGTATTGCTGTAGGTGTCATATATCTGATCATTCTTTTTCTCCAGGTAATGAGATGGTTTCCCGGGTCTGGTATACCCGGGAAAAGTAAAGGTTGTTTAGAAGCCCTCAAGTTTCAGTGAACTGTCAGCAACAGGTGACCGGTAACGGATGGTCTTTGTATACATGATGCTTCTTCCTCGCCCGTCACTTCGTGACATGACTGCTTTTCGTGGTGTCCAGATTCCCTGGATTTTCTGATATTTTTCAAGAGTCAGGGTTTTCGTATGTCTTCCTTTCTCGAAAAATTTAATTCGGTGTATAAGGAAGTTTTGCTTGTCAACCAGAATGATGCTTTTGTCGTAAACCCTGGTGCCTTTAATTTTAACAGACTTAATTTGAAAATATTTTTTACCTTCATACATTTTTTCTCCCAGGAGTGAATAGGTGAAGTCGTCAATGTCACGACTGCCAATATCCTGGTTGTAAAAGTGGGAATTCATCCATGGATTGTCTTTGTCACTGCTTGATATCTTTCGCACCCTGCCACTTGTTAGTTTTAACCATTGACGGCTGTCCCTTCCCGGCATGTCCCATACCAGGAATCCGATTCGTGAGGGGAATGTAAAGTTGATGCGGGTTCGAGTACGGGAACCGTATTTTTTACTTACTGCAGAATATTCTTTTTTCTCTTTGAAGTTACCTTTCATAATTAACAGAACGTTACTCTGAGTGCAGGTAGAAGCTTCGGTAAGTCTTTTGTTCTTTTTCATTATCCCGCGTCCAGTTAGAGAAAATGCAGGAAGGGCGGCAATGCTTAAAATGGTAAAAGTGATAAGTAGTATTGATTTTTTCATTTGTTGTCTCCTTTTGTTTCATTGACAGTAAAGTATTTTTAGTTTTTTAAATTTTTTAAGGACTGACGCCTGAAAATTTTCAGGTCACTCTGTTCTGATAAATTTATTTTAAAGAAAACTATGGCTGCCGGGAGAAGTGCCAGAGCAGCAATAGTTGTAGATACCATGGTCAATACGATCATGGCCCCGAGGTACTGGCCCGGAACAAAATCTGAAAGTAGCAGAATTGAAAAACCTATAATCAATGAAAGGGATGTATAGATAATGGCCAATCCAGCTTCATGATGGGTTGCCTCTATTGCTTCATTTATCGGGAGTCCCTTTTTAATATTGTGTTTTAAGGTTTTGAGCATATGAATCGTATCATCAACACCAATCCCAAGAGCAACGGCGGCAAGAATAGCTTTGGGGATGTCGAGGGGAATGTTAAAAAATCCCATGAAGCCGTAAGTGATAATAATACTGACTGAAATAGGTATCAAAGCAAGAAGCCCCGCCTTTACATTTTTAAACAGAAAGAATATCAACAGGGCTACAATAAGAAGGGTTAATATGATACTGGTAACCTGTCCCTTAACGACGAGGTCGGCAAGGGTAATCAGGTTGCTTGCTTCACCGGTTTGTATGATACGGTATTTGTTTAATGCTGGATTTTCAGATGCATGTTTTCTGATATGTTCCTGGCCTGCTTTTATGATATTTGTTGAAAGAATTTTATTGTTTATTGACCCGAAGCGGATAAGGATATTTACATAACGATATTCACTATCGGTAAACTGTTCCAGGGAATCAAAACGTCCGTCCGAGTCCCGGTCTTCACCGGAATATATTTCAAGATAATCAGTAACTGTAGAAGCACTTTCTGGAATAGAGTAATATCTTTGATCATCATTATTCATCGCCATATGCATTCTTTTTATGACATCAGAGAAAGATGAAGTATGGAGAAGATGATAGTTGTTTCTGTTATCTGGCGATATTATCCAGTTTCTCAGTTTTTCTATCTCAATAAGAAATTTCGGGTCTTTCGCTCCGTTTTTTTTACCCGAGTCAATGATGAGGTTGGTGGTCAGGGTCCCGTCAAAGAGCTCACCCATTTTCAGGTCTGACTGGTAAAGATAGGATGACGGTTTGAACATGCGAATGGGGGCAGTTTCAATTTGGATTTTAGTAATTCCCCAGGAGAAGGCGCTAATAAGAATAAGTGAAAGGAAGAGTACCGTACCCGGGCGATGAATAGACAATGCACTGAGAGCTTCAATTATTTTTACCGTGATCCCTGAAGTATTTCCACTATGCGTAGTAATAGAATCTGTCTTTTTTTTCGGTGGCATTTTAAGGATACTCAGGACTGAAGGAATCAGCATTGAAGCAATAGCCATTGCAAGAAGGGTTCCCAGGGCAGCAAAGATGCCGAAATGGCGAAGAGAAGAAATCTGGTTTGTTGTAAGGGTTAGAAAACCAACAAAGGTTGTTCCTGCTGCAAGAAGTACTGTCAAAGAAATGTGCTTCATCGATATGAGAAGCCCCTTTCTTTTTCCTTCCATGTGTATCATCTCCTGATCATGGAGGTACTGGTGATAGATGTGAATTGAGTAAGAACTTCCCACTGCTATGAGCAGAGGGGGGAGCATGTTTACCACAATAGTAATGGGGATGCCTGCGAAACCCATAATGGCGAAGGTGAAAATTGTAGCCATTAGTACGGTGACCGTTGGCAGAATTACTCCCCTGATTGACCTGAAGTGAAAAAAGAAAGAAATCATTATCATGATAATGACAAAGGGAATGAAGCTTTTTAAATCGTCTATCATTGAATCCTTGACATATTTCTGCTCAACTAAAATTCCCATGGGGGTCAGTGTCAGGGGAGCAGTGTTATATTTCTTGATGGTTAAGTAGAAAAAATTAAAAATTTCATCATGGTTCTTTAAAGGACGAAGCAGCATGGTCATGGCAAGGGCCCTGATGGTTCCTTTATCATTGATAGAATAAAGCAGGCTTTTATATGCGGGATTTCGGAGCAGAATCTTTTTATATGTTTCGAATTCCTGTTCATTCGAAGGAAGAATAAACTTCCCCTCGCTGTTCTTTTCTAAGAACTTTCTCTGTTTCAGTTCATCTGCAGTACCAATAAAATCTTCACCCGATACGGGATTCAGGAATGTTTTGATGATTTCCATCGACTTGTAACGGGAAAGGGAATTCCATTGGTCAAGAATACGGGAAAATTCATCCTTCGTGATTACCTGGTCAGAGGGCTTGTTAATTTCAAGAACCAGCATTAGTGTATCTAACTGCCGACAGGCTACCGGATCGAGGTGCTTTTTCAAAGATGAAATGTTAACTGGTGTATAACCTGAATAATCGAAATTCTTTTCCGGAATAGACGGCACTACATGATAATCAGTGGAAATCTTCCTCTTGAGGTTCCAGATATCAGGATCTGATGGTAACTCTGGTATTGGCAGTTTTTTTGAAGAAGGAGCGTTGTTTAGTATTTCATTGTCCAGTTCATCTTCCAGGTCAGCTGCTGACTCTGGTGAACCCTGAACATTCTCTTGTTTTTTTTCTGCTCTTTGGGTTTCTTTAATGCCGCCGGCGGTCAAAAGTAAGGTGAGTCTTTTCTTTTCTAACTGCGGATTGAAATCTTTGAATTCTTCAAGCTCTTCAACGAGGAGATTGAGTTTTTGCAATGCCTTTAGAGAGAAGAGTTCTTCTCCATGAGATGCTTCGATAGCTGTAATTGAAAATGTTTTATTATCGCCAAAAATTTCCTTTGCCCTCTCATTGAGCTGGTAGGCTTTTGACTGTTTTGGCATCATTGCCTCGGTACTGCTGTCTATTCTCACCTCCTTAAGGCCTGCAAAGGAAATAAGAGTAAGAACTGTAAGAATCAATATTACTGACACCGGGTGTTTAAGGCTGAATGTGATCCATTTATGCATGTTATTTAACCTCTCTACATTTGAACCGGTCATGGTTTTTAAGATTTATAGATACGCGAGCCATAACCTGAGGAGTGAAACATAGCAAAAATGTCTCCCCTGGTCTTACAGGATCATAAATGTAGAAGGGTATAAACTTGCAGGTTTATGAATCGATAAGCTGATGTTTTTTGCGAAATTCAGCGGGAGAAATACCTTCTTCTTTTTTAAAGGCGTTGAAAAAGGCAGAGTATGAATTAAAGCCTGCAGCAAGGGCAATAGAGAGGGCGTTGCGAGTCGGTTCTTCAAGGAGCATTGTTTTAGATTCTTTAATGCGGTAAGAGTTGATGAAGGTGTTGAAGTTTTTGCCATGGTGTTCGTTCAAAAACTGAGAAAGCTGGTGAGTGGTGATTTCGAGGGCCTGGCTTAATCGTGAAAGGGTAAGGTCTTCATCACAGAAAAATTTTTCCTCCTCCATTAAGTAATTGATCTGCTCACCGAGGGAAGAAATATCCATAGTTTCTAGATGAGATTTGCTGTATTCTTTTTTGGTATCTTTGATGCTGGTGTATTGAATAAGGTAGGGATACCGTTGGGAGAAAATAAACTGGGCGATAATGAATATGCTGATACAAAAAGAAATGTATTTCATGGAGGAGAAATTTAATATAATGACTGAAACTCCGGCAATAGAAAGGGAGAGTACCATTAGGAAAAAGAAAAAGGTAAACCAGAGGAGTTTTTTTTTGTTGCCTGTTTCCTGTCTTATTGAAGGCAGAATTTTTATCATTATATAAATCAGGTAAAGCACAATTGCCGTGATAGCAAGGATCGGGACAATGCGGTCAATCAAGCCGGAGGCTTCAGAAAATATTGCCCTTATTTTTAATTTTTTTTCCTCATTCCCTAGAATTATAAGGGGAGCAATGTACAATAGTGATAGTATTGAAGGGAGAAAATGGAGAATATCTTTTTTCTTCCATGAGTGCTTTATGTCAAGAATTGATAGAACGAAGAAATACTGGAGCGGCCCGATCATGAAAAAGAGAGGAATCTCAAAAAAGAAAATATGGGGATAGCTGAAAATGTTTTCTGAATGGACCAGGTAGAGAATAAACTGCAGGTGTCCCCCGCAGAGAAACAGGGTTCCCAGTACCTGATGACGAAATTCAGGTTTTCTTATCAGAAAGTTAAGGGCCATAAGCAGGGCGATGCCTGCCGTGGCAAGAGTTGGTAAATCGTATATGTGTATATGCATTTTTAGTTCCAGATTAATCAAGGATATCAAATCACTTTGTTTGATGAAATTGAATATTGCAAGTGAAATATTATTTCTTTATTTGATTTCAGACAGAGTCTGGCTCTTTTATGGCGAAAGATTCTTGACATTACCTCACATTTTTGATTGTCTATTGCTTCTTTGAAAAATATTATCAAAAAGAATTAGGGGAAATATATGACAAAGAAAACTGAACTCACCTACACCAAAAGACCTTCAATCGCCGCAAGCTACCTGCGGGCCATTTTTCTTCGGAGAAAGGGCCTCAAACCGGGAGAGTCTCTTCCTGATATCTCCGCAGCATGGGACCAGGTGGCCCTTGACCCGGCGCTGCTGAAGCGGTACCATGAAGCCTGTGAGCTTCCTGTTGACGGGTACATGCCGATACTCTATCCCCATGTCATTGCCTCGCCGGTATACATGAGCATTTTGACCAATAAAAACTTCCCCTTTCCGTTGATCGGCGCACTTCACCTGAGAAATCATATCATTGAACACCGAAGGGTAAAGGCTGATGAAGTTTTTGATATGAAGGTGCAGCTCACTGAAAAGAGAATCGTCAAGCAGGGCATTGAGTTTGATTTTACTATTGTGCTGACCATCGGTCAAGAAAAGGTATGGGAATCGGTAACCACCTGGCTTAAGCAGGGAAAGTTCGGGAAAGAGTATGATGATTCGCCTAACGCGGGACTTCTCAAGACAGACCCTGAAGCAAGGCACTTCAAAGACCTTGAGATTCCCCGGGGTATCGGAAAAAAATTCGCGAAGATTACCGGGGACTATAACCCGATACATATGTCAAAGCTCCTGGCGCCTCTTTTCGGCCTGAAGCGTGATGTTGCCCATGCCATGTGGGCCTGTGCTAATTCCATGGCCCATCTCCCGGCGCTCCCTGAAGGGAAACCGGTACGTGTTGATTTTGCCTTCAAGGGGCCTCTTTTTCTTGATAATAAAAGCCACATCAGGGTAAGTGAGCGTTCAGGCGGGATCCGCTTTGACTATTACTGCGGTGACAATGACCGTCCGGGGATAAATGGCGATATCAGTCTGGTTGAGAAAGGAATGAAAATATCCTGATATTGACCTGCTGTCCGCGAGGAGAAAAGAAAATCTTAAGAGTAAGAGGGGACGGCATATAGCCACAATGAAGAATAAAGTGAATTGCTTCGCTGAGTGTACTGTTAGAGTAGAGAAGTGGTGAATTGTAACTCTAATGTCTTGACATTAGTTTTGCAAAGGGAATAACATAGTGTATCGATTTTTCTTCAGAGATATGTATCAATGAATTCCCGAAAACCAGAAAATAACATTATTTCACCGGGTAAATTTTTTATTAAAATTTCTCTCCTCCTTCAGCTGTCCCTTCTCGTTCCTTTATTTCTCTGGTTGTTTCTTCTCGTATTTCTCGGAATCACAAACTATGAATCTTTATACCGGATCGGGACAAATCCGTTGCTTTATATAGCCATAGTTGTCATTTATATGACCGTTTTTATCTTTTTAAAAATTCCCTTAGACAGGATAAAAACATTTCTTTCTTCCCCAAAACAAAAAGAAAATGCCGATGTTCGCAGGAGCCTTTTATTTATCAGGATTCTTTCCTTTAGCCAGATTTTAATACACAGTATTGTTACTCCATTTGCTTCAGTCATAACTGTTTTTGATGATTACCTTCGGGTTTTTCTTGCATGTGCCATTGGTTTTTTTTCTATCTGGCTCTGCTCTCTTCCCTTCATAACACAGTTGATTCAAAATGTTGAAGTTATGGCTGCTTCGATTCCCCTTGGTGACAGAGCTGAGTTCGGTTTAAAAAAAAGAGTACTTATTATTGTTTTGATTCCCGTTGTCTGTGTCGGTAGTATGGTTGTATTGTCCGTATTTTCGTTGATTGAGTTTAATGAAATTACTCACCTTGAAGTGGTAATGCGAATATTTATCCTCGCTCCCGTAGGTAGCGGAATTATCTACTTCTGCGTGGCTTCTTTTCTTAACAAGATAGTAGAACAGCTTCAGGATACTACTGCTACTTCACGTGAAATAATGCGGGGCAACCTTTTGCTTCAGGTTGAACCGCATCGACGCGATGAGACTGGAATTTTGGTAGACACTATCCGGGGACTCCAGTCCAGCCTGAGAGAAGTTATCGAAGATGTAACGGAATCTGTCAGCAGCCTTCGTAGTGATGTTATGAATATCGCCTCAACGGTATCAGGTTTTTCTGAAGATACTCACGCGCAGGCGGGTTCTGTCGAAACGATTTCATCAACGGCAGAAGAAATATCTGCGGAGAGTTCCAGAATTCACAGTTTAACGGAACTGCAGGTTCAGTATACCGGAGATCTGAACAGAGATACAAAAAAACTGTTTGAACTTGTAACAATGACAGAAGAAACCATGGGAGGAGCCATGGAATTGAAGGAAAAGTTGAACAGTTATACCGGAGAAATTACCGGGAGCATCGCTGGTTCTTTAGAGAAGATGAATGAGGCTGTTCGCAGCTCCGATTCAGCTGTTGGCTCTCTGACTATGATCGATGATATTGCCGATAAGGTAAGTCTCCTTTCTCTCAACGCGGCTATTGAAGCTGCACGATCCGGTGAAGCGGGAAGGGGATTTGCAGTAGTTGCTGATGAAATCGGTAAGCTTTCTGTAATTACCGGGGACAACACGAGGGATATCGAAGCTTTGCTGACAAAGCATAATGATGAAATTCATCAGGCAATGAAGCAGCTTGATTCGACCAGGAAAACAGTTGAGTCTTTTTTTGAAATTCTTATGGAACTGGGAAGTTATGTGGACAGAGTAGAGAAACTGGCCAGTGAAGATAAACACCTCAACCAGGAAGTGCAGGGGAAAGTGGAAAAGTTTTCCAATGATTCAGAAATTATTAAAAATGCTGCAGTTGAACAAAAAACCGCTCTGGAGGATGTTGCCTGTTCATTATCCACAGTAATGCAGTCAACACAAAATATCGCATTGGGGGCCGATGATATTCTCAGGCGCCTTGATGATTTGACTCTCCGTACTGAACTTTTGACTGAGAAAATTTCCTTTTTTGAAATTTAGATTACAGTCTGTTGAAAAAGCGTTTACATTGATCCTGGATTAAATTACACTAAGTGTATAAATAATCAGGATACAAGCCGATGAAAAGTTTCCGCTTAAGTTGTTTCATGATAATGATTGCTGCTGTCATTATGACACCGCAAAATAGTCTACTGTCAGCAAGAGCCTTTAAAACTGGTGAAACCGTATTCGCCCAGTGGCTGCCCAACTCGTGGCATCGCGGCACTATTGTAAATAAATGCAAAATTGGCTGGTACATCAAGTTTAATGATGGGGATGAAAAGTGCTGTTCTCCCTTTCATGTGATTAAAGACAGGGTTCCCGCTCCCGGTGAACTGAAGGTCGGGACAGCTGTTCTTGCCCGCTGGATTACCGGTCACTACTTTCCCGGTATCATTGCCGGGATATCAGGGGACAGATACTTTATCAAGTTTGATGACGGTGATGAGACAAGTGTGCCGATAAATTTTATTCGCAAAAGGTAACAGGGCTCAAAATTTCTTAAGCATGGTATATGAAGTTTCAAGCTCCCGGTATACCTTAAAACCAAACCGCTCATACAAATGTAATGCCTGGTTCGCCTGGTCAACGCTCAATGATACCGAAGCATGTCCCGCGTTTTCTGCTTCTTCCAGCATGGTCTCAAGGAGCCGCCCCCCGATGCCTTTGTTCCGGAATTCGGATTTCACGGCCATGCTCAGCTCGGGAATCGAAGCATCAATAAACCCGTAGCCCGGGTTGTCACGTGAGAATAATCGAATCCATACCGCCCCGGCTTTTACTTCCTTTACCATTGCTATAAAACCGGCATCTCCCGGCTGCCCCCAGTGCTGAATGTAATGGGACAGTTCAGGTGAATCGATGATAGAAGGCGGGTAGGGGTGCAGGGGATCAGGATTGTAGAGGGCCGCATAAAACATTTCTCTCATGAACTGGTGATCTTTGTCTGAAATTACACTGAGATTAATATTCATTGGATTATTGGTAAACGAGACACTCCGGGTAAAATTTTTCTCTGAGAATGCTTATTTATGCAACTGCTGTCTCCTTTCTTCAAGCTAAAAACGTTCTTTTGCCATTTTTGATGCTCTGACCCCCGGTATTTGTATCTTATTGTCCATTCCAGCAATAAAATAATGAATTAATTATTCATTTGTTCATTATTTTATTGACAGTCCATTCAGACGGTATACACTGGTGTCAATATACAAAGATGGAGGTTCTGATGACTTCTAAAAGACTATTTCTGATAATACTGGTCATTATTCTTACCGGTTTTTCAGCCTGTGATACTACAGGCATCCCTGAAACCGGTTCAATATCCCTGAACCTGGTAGACCCGGAAAACATCAACGCCGCTGACCCGGCACCGGTGATCGAAGGCGATCATGTCATTTTTCGGGGGAACAAGGCGTCTCATAACAGTAAATACTATGCCCGCCTGATACAAGGCGAGATCTGGGTCAGCCCCAACACCATGCGCACCGGTGAAACCGGTCCCTGGGAAAAGCTTGCCGATCTGCCCGACGACCTTGAAGGCGATATCATAGAATTTGCCATGGACGATGAGCATATCATTGCCCTTAATTCAGAGCGCCAGGTCTATACCATGTGGAAGGCGAATAAAGATATCTCAGACTTTCACTGGCAGAAGGCATGGGGCTTTCCCTTCTGGTTCGGCCCGGGGCTGAAGCTCCGTGACGACCTGATCAAGTGGGATTTTACCGTAGTCTCAATTGATGAAGACGAGCATTGGACCGATCCGGCGGGGAATCTCATCGACATCGGCGCCGGCAAGTGCTCCCACATAACGATGCTTTACGAGGGCGGCAGCACTTTTTCTTTTAATGATCCGTGGCTTCCTCTCGACTACAGCTATGAAATTGCCCTTCCGTACCGGGGACGTTTTATTGCTGAAAACATAAGCTCAAGCGGATCAACTCATTTTATTATAAACAAAAAGGGCGACATGTATTCCCGTCTCTTCGACTTTGACATCTCGGGACTTGATGCCCTTTTTATGCCCTGCGAATACAAGGACCAGACTGGCCTCAGTAATCCGAAAATTCAGCTTCCTGCTGAAGAATGGGCTCTTCAGCCCAAGATTGATACGGCTGCTGAACTGGCTTCTATCACTGACCGGATCAGCATTACCAAGTATGGTAAGAACTGCCTTAATCGGATTCTTCGCGTTGAAGGCACCAATGCCTACGGTAATACCGGATACTACGAAAAAGAAATGAGCGATAAAGACCCGAATGGATGGAAGTTTATTCGAACCGACCGGGTACTTGAAGGTACTATCCTCGACAACACAGCCGCCGACACGTCAGGCGAAACGCTGGCTGCCGGAACTGAAGACCGGTATTACGACTACAACATTGACAAAGATATTCCCGACTGGGTGAACGCATGGTCATGGAGATGGATCTACAACTGGGAATGGAAGGCAACCCTGAATAACTTCAACTGCTACAACAGTCCTGCAGTCCTCACTATTTATGTCGGGGGGAAGTCCTTCGATCTGAATCTTCATTACCGGGGAACTATACGGATTATACCCCGGGAGCGGGGACTTGATGATAACCCGCGTAAGTTTGACGCGGCAATTGAGATACCACCACCACTGGCGGCTTCACTTACCGATTCAAATGATGTTACCGCACAGTTTCTGAAGGATTATTTTAACAACAGTCGCTGGACCACCGTTACCATAGACGCGACTATGGACAAGCTGACGATTCATGGTATTGCATCACATGCACGAACAATACTCTGGACTTTTAAGAACGGCAGGTGGGCTGAATAAATCTGAAATTAAGCCCTGAAGGCGACATTGGCAATGTCGCCTTCAGGATTTTCGCCTTCTGGTTCGTTGCTTTCGAGGATACATCAGTTATTATTAATGATTACCCACTTTCCATTTACCCGTTCTTTTTTTGATAAGAACTTTATCACCGCAGGCCGGTCTGTTGATTTTTCTCCCAGCTTAACATAACGCGGGTCTTTGAGTAGCTTCTTCATGCCCGTGAGGGTTTTATAGGGATGGGCTTTAGTTACAAAGTTGGCCAGGGTTGCGGGAACATGTCCCGCTGGATCGACTTTAAATATCAGAGTGACTTTTGTCTTCTCACGGGCAAGATATTCGAGCTTAAAGAAAATTTTTATTCGTGAGATGCGTACATATTTATCAGATACCGGGTAGTTATAGGTAAGGTGGGGTTCAACATAAATCAGAGCATACCCCTGTTCCCAGAAACGGCTTGCTCTAGTTTTGACGACTACATCACGGTCCTTAACCGGCCATGGTGCATCATAGACAAAGTAAATGAACATATTGTCGGGACTTAATTTTTTAAGCATCCGTATCTCTTTGCAGTTGGCAAACCAGCGCGGGTAGGTTTCAATGTCACGGATTATCTCGGCAACCAATTCAATCTTCGCGTTAAGAACCGTGACACCCATGCATTCATAAAAAGGAGAACCTTTCACCTTTCGCGTAAAGCTTTGAATGCTGTTTTTAGTTTTGTGCAGTTTCCATGCCTCGCCCAGGATTGTTCCGGGAAAGATAAGGCTGGCGGTAATCAGTACAATGGCTAAAACTTTTCTTTTTTTCACATTCTACTCCTCAGGTATGTTTTGTTCATAGGCCTGCAGGTATGGCTCCCTGGCTTACATAAAAGACGACATTGCGCTATGTCGCCTTTCATGTAAGCCAGGGACTTTACCATGTCAGTTTCGTATATTATTCACCGGTGAAATATCCGCTTCAACCCGTTTCAGGGGAAGGGTAAATCTTTTCAGAAAGGCGCGCACAAAGAGACTTATTCTCGTTGAGAGGGGGCGGCTTATGGTGTCACCGTAGGCCTCGAGCAGCTTGTCAGGCATATAGTGAAGCTTTACTCCGGAAAATCGGGCGGTAAAGGACATGGTTATAAAACATCCAGGGCAGTTCACTGCAGTGCTTTTGAGCCCCGTGTCTTTTACTTCCCGGTATTTTTTACGCTGCTCTTTCATCAGGCTTGAAGGAAGATTCAGGGTTCTCAGTACCGAAACTGCCCCGCAGGAGAGATTGTCGCATCCGTTATGTTTAAGTTCTTTTACTTGCACCCCTGCGGCAGTATAGGCTTTTCGAAGGCTCATGGCAAAGTCTTCTCCCAGTTCACTGACATAGCATGATTCGTGGACCGTGGTCTCAATATTGATGGGGGCTTTGAGTTTTAAACTTCCTTTATCAACCTTTTCATTAAGCCATTCATAGAAGGAGATTAACTGAAAAGGGAGCTCCCGGCCGTAGACTTTCGTGAGTATATTTGTAAGATAGTTGTAACATGATCCGCAGTAACAGACCATTCGCTCTATTTCAAGTTTTTCAAAAGTTGCGAGGGTTTTTTCTATAGTCGCGCTGTAGGCCTCCCATGAACCGAGGCGGTATGCCAGTTCTCCACAGCAGAGATCGGCGGGGCCGAATTTCGGGAGTTCAGCGAGTACTTCTGAATGTTCTATATCATAACAGCTGAGGCGGCCGATACATCCAACCCAGAGAATTTCTTTTGAAGGAGCGGGAATCTCTGACCATTTTTTCAGGATGGAGTTTTCTTCACGGCTCAGCATCCCGTACATGTCTTCCCATATAGAAGGCTCAAGGCCGTTAAATAGATAGGGAAGTACCGCTGAAACCTTTCCCTGTGCCTTTCGCGCCTCCAGGGTTTTTTCAAGAATTAATTCATGGGGGCGCAGGCCCTCGGGACAGTAATTGTTGCAGTCGAAACAGTAAGTACATTCATTGAATATTTTTTTTGACATACCGGTTTTAACCAGGCTGGTGATTTCTTTTTTTGCCTCGACAGTATCCATCTTCATGACGGGGCACCGGGTAAGACAGTCCCCGCAGAGGGTGCAGTCATTCCAGTTTGCATTTTGTGTGTATGACATTTTTTTCTTCCTTTTATTTATTTTCTAAAGTGACGGATTACCCGTTCGAGGGGTTCAATGCGCGCCGCATGCCAGGCGAAAAACTTTTTGAAAAATATACTTTTTTTAATTTCAGGTGCCGGGGCAAGACCCCGTTCTTCACCAGCTTTATGGTGGTCTTGAATTTTTTCTAACAAGTCAAGGTTGCTGCCCCTGGCTTCAATGAGATGCCAGATGCACGCCCTGCTGGTGTCAACGGGGCAGGGGGAGCTCTTCGGGGGCTGCTGTTTGCAGGGACCGTATTTTCTTTTTGCGGGACAGGCGCTTACGGGACAGATACCCGCCGTAAAGGTGAGAACACAGTGACCGCAGCCTGAGCAGAGGCTCTCGGCCAGGACCGGATCAGTGCAGGCCACAGCGGCGCTTCCAATTGAATCGAGAATATTTATTACCGGCAGGCCGGGTTTGCAGCTGTTGGCTGCCTTTATCCCCGCGGCGCAGCTTAAGACCACCAGGGCATCGCATTTTTTTAAGCGCCGCCGGTTCTGTTTAAGAGACTGGCGCATGATTTCTTCCGGGCAGCAGGCGAGGATGACCCGGGACAGGTTGACTTCTTTACCCATGGTTGTCAGGTGATTTTTAAGGGTATTGAGGCCTGTTTTACCTCCTGTATACGAAAGGTTTGCACATACTCCACAGCTTAATATGCCGATGGACCGGTAATCAGCCAGCGTTGTGTTTATTTCGGGCTCTGACTTCCAGAGGGTTTTGTTCATGGGTACCTTCAGTCTCCCTGTATGTCTGTACAGGGAGTTTTCTATTTTCTCTTGATGTATCGCCGCGGGGAGGGTTTTGACTTCCTTACCCCTGATTTTTTGTTAAGCTCTGTATTTGTAAATTGTTAACAATTTACAATAATAGATCAATGTGTCAACCATAAAACCGGCTGGTCGGTAAAATAATGTGAATAATTAATTGTTGACTTTTGACAATTGGCAGTAATTATAAATCTATGGAATTTAAAGGCCCTGAAAATATTGCAGAACAAATTACCTCTCATATAGAGAATAAAATCATCACCCTTCAGTTAAAGCCGGGGCAGCGGATTCTCGAATCGCAGCTTGCCGAAGAGATGGGGGTGAGCCGTGGTCCCATTCGGGACAGCCTGAAGAAACTTGAGAGGAGCTGGCTTGTCGAGCTTTTTCCCCGCAGGGGGGCCCGGGTGACCGAGCTGAATGAAAAGCATATCGAGTCGGTATTTGATGTTCTCAATGAGCTGTATATTATGTTTGTACGCAGGTGAATTGAGAGTTGCGATGAGGCTCATCGCCAGGCTATGGCCGTTATTGCTGACAAGATAAAGAATGCTGCTGCAGCCGATGCTACAGATACGTACTATGAAGCAGTATATGAATATTCTGCCGTCGGGCTGTCGGCTGCCGAAAACCCGATTTTGACCCAGATTATTGTTGATCTTCTTCCCGCGATGCGGCGGATTCATTTTCTTGCTCTGATACATCATACCCAGGATTTGAAAAAGAATGCTTTGTATTTTAAGCGTCTTACTGAGCGTCTCTTAGACCATGATGCCGATGGGGGGGAAGCGGTCATGCGTGAATATATCATGAATCAAAAGAGCGTTGCCCTTGAGGCTGTGAGGGAATAGAACAGGCTTAAGTCGACAGGTTCTTGAAAACTAATGCAAAGGAGTCTTTCATGAATAGCTCAAAAAGAATTGCCATTGCTACAGCCGCCGGCCTGGCTGCCGGTTTCTGTTGTGTCGCCGGGGGAACCATCATGTTTGATATGACCTTTACGCCCCTGGCTTTGGTCTTTGTTCTCTCGAACCGAATGCTTATCGGTTTTGTCATCGGTATCTCTTCGCTGAAAATGCCCTGGATATGGCACGGCCTGCTCATCGGTTTTATTGTCGGGTTTCCCTTTCCTATATACGATTTGATTACCGGCCAGGGAAATGCAATTGCGGCTGCGGCTTTTATTATGAGCATGATCTTTGGTGTGGGGATTGAGTTTGTCACAACGGTTGTCTTTAAGGCCGGGGCCGCAGGTGTAAAGTAGCGGCCCGGTTTCTTTTTAAAAGGTGCAGCCTTTTGCCTGACTATTTAAAAACCGACTCCAACCCCCAGGCGAACAGAGACTGTTTCGCAGTAAAACCGGTCAACAAAGTAACCCATTCTGAAATTCCAGATACTTCCCGGCTTCTCTACGGTGAGAACGTGCTTTACTGAAGTTTCATACAGGCCGGTCACTTTCATGTACTGTTCATTACTGCATCCTGAAACGATGTCACCACTTCGCGTGTTGTATTTGAATTTTCGGGAGAGTGTACCGTTAAGCACCAGGTCATTGTCTCTGTAATTTTTAAACGAGAAGGTATCAGTTTGCGTGGTATATGACCCGCTGACAGACTTTTTGATAGAAAGAACAGCGGCCCCGCCCCGGGGGCCTTCAACTGTGATGACACTTTCTCTCGATTCACTGTGTATCAATGCGAGCAGTGCCTCCCTGAAGGTCTGTCGGTAGAGCCCGGCGAGCATTGGCATCTCATGGCTTGAATTTCTTCCTTCTATTTTTTGTGTAAATACCAGGGTCTCATTAAAGTGGTATGTTACACTATTAAGCATATTCAGTACATCTATTGATATGGGAACTGTGCCGGCAGCCGTTCCGGAAACAGTGAGACTTCCCCCGCTGCCGCCGCCGGTGTAAATGAAATCTGTCGTGGGCGGTGAATATATCGATTCATGGCGCTGGCCGGTGTAAAAAGAAAATGATCCGTTAAGAAGATATCCGCCTTCACTGTAGCCGGTAACAGAAACAACATAGTTGTCGTCATAGTGTGGGAAATTGTTTTCAAGATTTCTGATTTTACTTTTAACAATTGTAGCGTTTCCTCCCTCAGGGCCGATGATGCCTGCGGTAAAAGATTCACTTGTTTTTACAGTTTCACCTGCCGCCCTGCTGTAGAGGTTTGTAAAGATACTCTTGTAAATTATTAAAGCCAGATCGGTTTGCTCTTCTGTTACTCTTCGGCTTTCAGAGATAGTGTCTTCGTAACAACCGGTAATAATTCCGATGGCCAGTGCGAGTTGTAAAAGAATTGTTTTTTTCATTTTGCATCTCCCCGATTTGTGTTTTAAGTTAGATTTTTGAATCTCTTTTAATGAGTGTTTTCTTTGCAGGGTGTATGGAACCGACGCGGGCGGCCCATACACCCTTTTTAAGTATTCCAGATTTATAAAGGCATTATCTGAAGATTAGATTGGTTTTTTTCTTGAATTCAAATTGATACGCACTAAGCTGTATTGTGTCTCATCTGTACTAAAAGTAACAGCTTTAAGGTAATTCAGAAACATGCCACCTGGCATGGCAGGGTGTTTTTTTATGATAAAAAAAGAAAAAATAGTGACGGAAGTTTACTGGTATCTTGAGGGGTGTTTCACCGCGGGGAAAGCCTGGCTTATTCCCGTTGATGTCTTTCCATTTGTTCTGGGTCGCGGTGCCGAGTGTAATCTTCAACTTCCTTCACAACATATCTCAAAGCGTCATGCCGAATTAAACAGTTTCGGTTCCACCATATCACTTCATGATCTCGGCAGTACAAACGGCACCCTGGTTAATGGAAAAAAAATTAAAGAGCCGGTTGACTTGAAATCAGGAGACCGAATCGACATCGGCGGAATCGAAGTAACTTTGAAAACCAGGGATGATACCGATGAAGATATAGTAAAGACAACATTTTTTGAAGGGAAAGCCGGCAACGATGGTTTCGCTGATTACTACAAATTAACAAAAAGGGAGAGAGAAATCATAGCGCTTCTTGCCAGGGGGTGTTCGGTAAAGTTTATAGCCGAAGGACTTGATATATCTAAAGGTACAGCAAAGAATCACATTGTAGAGATATACCGAAAAACCGGTGTCCATGCCCGGTATGAGCTGATTGAATTGTATAATAATTTTAAAAAATGATTCCCCGGGGCGATTGAAATTACAGGAAACAGGTTGTTAAAAGGCAGTGAATTGATAAATCTGTCAGTTTCTTTACATGATATGAATATTTACCAGTTCAAGAAATTCTTTTTGTATGGTATTTAGCTCCATGTTTTCATGTTAGTTCTCCATACTGTTCTATGAATTACTCCCGGTAGGTGCCGCCGGTGTTATCTTTATTAAGGGTACCTTTTTTTTCTATCAGCAGCAGTTTAACGATTGTTGTGCAGATCGGCCGATGCGAAACGCCCTTTGGTACAATGATAAAGTCTCCCTGGTTAAGGTCAACTATTTGATCTTTAAATTCGATCTGCATTGTTCCTTCAATAATATAAAACATTTCATCTGAATCAGCATGGCTGTGAAATTCGAGGGTTCTGTTTTCCGCCTCTACTATATTCAGCATATGGTCGTTCAGATCGCCAACTCTGAGATATTCGAATAATTCAAGTGAATTGCCTCCGGCTTCAGCGAGGTTTACTTTTTTGATATTTTGAGGTGCCTTTTTCATGTTTTGCACTCCTGTCGTTAAATATTAAAATACAATACCTGTAGATACTCTGACGCCTGTATTGTATGAGATATCTTTTTTCAAATAATAGATGCCGCCAAAGAGCGTTACGGTCACAAGCTGTTTTCGATCCAGTGCATAAGATGCGATATAGCTTATCCAGTCCCAGGGCATGATGCCGATTCTGGTCTGGTAAACGAGATCGGTACCGATTTGAAATTCAAAGCCCGGGGAGTAGTTCCGGTGATCTTCAATAGCTATGTTGTGAGTGACTGCAAAAAATGGAATGAATATGCGTGATGTGTTCCTGGTCGTGGGCCTCTGGAAAAAATAATTACGATACGACAGGACGACAAGTGACGAGTAGTAATCCGTATCCTCCTGCCACTCAGCATTGATGGTGAAATAATACTCCATGCCGACAGCTGAGTAATTTTTTAAGGGGAAGTATGTCGAAAGACCCGCGTTGATTGACAGGTATTCGAGGTCAGTATATTCATTCTGCTTATAACCGGCGCCGCTGCTGAAGGTGAGATTGGCGGCGGAGAGGCTGCAGGGCAGTGTGGTGAGCAGTAGCATGATGAGTAGTTTTTTCATGTTTTGTTAATGAGATATATTAGCGAAGAAGGCAAGTTCTTTTTCATCTAATTTCCGGAGATTGATCTTGACAAACTTCTTGGTTGGCATATATTTGGTGTACCAATTATATGGAGACCTGAATGAAAAAAGATGACCGATTACTTTTTCTCATGTCCCGGGCTCAGCACGCGGTTTCGGAATATACGAAAAAGAAATTTATCGAAGAAAAGATCAGCATTTCTCCCGCCCAGATGGGGATACTCTTTCTTCTCCAGAAGGGCAACCTTCGTCCCATGTCAGAACTGGGAAAACTTCTTGAAATAGATAATTCAACCATAACCGGTCTTGTCGACCGCCTTGAAAAATCCGGCTTTGTCGAGCGGAGCGCTGATCCCCATGATCGGCGCAAGTGGCTTATCAGTATTACCGAAACCGGTGAAGTGGAAATAAACCAGGCGAAAAAAGTTGTGAAGGAAGTTAACGGAAAAGTGAAAGAAGGCTTCAGTGAAAATGAAATTGATTGTTTCAGAAAAGTCCTTGGGGACTTTTTGGTAAAATTCAGATAAGGGTAGGCATGTCATGACCGAATGGAAGAAAACCAGCTGTGTACTCTGTGCGCAAAACTGCGGCCTTGAGGTGCAGGTTGAGAATAACCGAATCGTAAGGGTTAAGGGTGACAAGGCAAATCCCCGAAGCCAGGGTTATGTCTGTAACAAGGGAACCAATATCGCTTACCATCAGCACCATAGTGACCGCCTTACGGTACCCCTGAAAAGGACCCCTGATGGATTTAAAGAAATATCCTGGGACCAGGCAATCAGTGAGATATCTGAAAAACTGAAGGGCATTGTTGATACACATGGCCCTCGTTCCTTTGCCTTTATGGGGGGCGGAGGTCAGGGCTGTCAGACCGATGCAGCCTTCGGTGTTACGCTTCTCAAGGGCCTTGGCTCACGGTATCACTACAGTCCCCTTGCACAGGAACTGACGGGATACTTCTGGGTCTGCGGACGCATGTTTGGCCGTCAGAACCGTTTTGCCATGTCTGATGAGCACAATGCGGAAATGCTGCTTGCTGTCGGCTGGAATGGAATGCAGAGTCACCAGATGCCGCGAGCTCCCCTGGTGATTCGTGAATTTTCAAAGAATCCCGATAAGCAACTGGTTGTCTTTGATCCGAGAAAATCTGAAACCGCTGAACTGGCAAATGTTCATCTTGCCGTACGTCCCGGTACTGATGCTCTTCTTTTTAAGGCAATGATTGCTCATATTCTTCAGGAAGGCTGGGAAGCCAGAAATTTCCTCAATGAGCAGGTTAACGGCTTTGAAGCAGTTGAGCATATCTATAAAGATTTTAATGTAAAGGAAGCACTGGCAGTGTGCGAGATTGACTTTAACACGATTCATGATCTCTGTCGTGATCTGACCACAAAGAAATGGTGTGCCCATCCCGACCTGGGTATATGGATGGGGCGTCACTCAACAGCAACAGCGTATCTTATCATGCTTCTATCAGTTGTATGTGGTGTTGCAGGTCAGCCCGGGGGCAATGTTATTCCCGGTACTGTTGTGCCTCTGGGGTCTCACACTGATGAACGGGATGAGAAGACCTGGCGCACTGTAGAGACTGACTTTCCCGCATTGATGGGATACCATCCGCCTAATGTAATGCCTGAAGAAATTCTTTCTAATAAACCGGATCGTCTCAGGGCTGTCCTTTGCGGCGGCAGCAACCCCCTCAGGTCATATGCTGATACTTCTGCCTATGAAGAGGCTTTTGAAAAACTTGATCTGCTGGTAACCGTTGAGCTTGCCATGACCGAAACGGCTCGGATGTCAGATTACGTTCTGCCCGCCTGTTCAGGATTTGAGTCTTATGATACAACATTTTTTTCCTGGAACTTTCCTGAAATATTTTTTCATATCAGACCACCGGTTGTAAAACCGGAAGGTCAGCAGAAGGAATGCGGTGAAATATACACGGCAATTGCCAAAGGGGCAGGGCTTGTGCCTGAACTTCCTTCATGGCTGCACAATGCAGCGAAGAAAAACCGTTTCGGTTTTACCATGGCATTTTTGTCATACATGATGAAAAATAAGAAGGCGGCCCGGATTGCTCCCATGATTCTAGCTGAAACTCTTGGTAAAGAATGGGGGTCCGGCAACCTTGCTGCTCTCTGGGGTGTCACCATGATGATGACACCGGCGAACCGGGCGAATGCCGAACGGGCGGGCCATAAGATTCCTTCAGCTTTGAGTATATTGCTTCGTCCTGACAAAATACTTCGTGCCATCTTCGGTGCAGTCAGGTATATGAGCATCGCGCCGCTTTTTGCCCTGTCGACTAAGGTCACCCAGTCAGACAGGATATTTCAAAAGCTTCTTGATCACCCCGAAGGCATCTGGTATGGAAAGCTCAATCCCGCTGATAATAAAAAAGAACTTCGCACCGAAGATAAAAAGCTTCACGTTCATCTTCCCGAGCTTGATGAGTGGATTGACGGTATTCAGCCTGCCAGTGAGACAGCGGCCCTTGAACCTGATCCGAATTTTCCTTTTATTCTTAATGCGGGTCGTCACCATAACAAGGTAGCCAATACGCTGATGCGTGATCCCGCCTGGCTGAAGAATAAGCGGGGCTGTACCGCGGCGATGCATCCCGATGATGCCGCAGCTCTCAGTGTCAGCGATGGTTCCATGGTGCGGGTTATCACTGAGTCCGGTTCAGAAGAACTTGAAGCCGAAATTACAGAGATGGTGCGAAAGGGACAGGTTTTGATTCCCCACGGATTTGGTCTTAATCACGACGGAAAGACCTACGGAATCAATGTAAACCGTTTGACAAAAAATACTCATCGGGATCCGATAGCGGCAACGCCTCTTCATCGTTATGTGCCCTGTCGGATTGAAGTACTGTAAGGAAAGCAGATATGGAAATATGCGGATATCAGTTTAAAGAATTTCTTGAAAAGATAAAAGGCTTTCACGGTTCCACCGCCCCGGGTATAATTATAGGGGGGCTCATGATAGACCTGGCACAGCGAAATCTGCCCCCGGGAGAATTCTTTGATGTAATTTCAGAAACCACTGCCTGCCTCCCTGACGCGGTACAGCTTTTGACTTCCTGTACCACGGGAAACGGGTGGCTTCACCTGGTTGATCACGGCAAGTTTGCCCTCACTTTTTTTGAAAAGGAAAATGGCCGGGGAGTCCGGGTCTTTGTGGATTCTGCAAAGATGAAAAAGTGGGGGGAAGTTAAGGCCTGGTATTTTAAAGATAAACCGAAAAAAGAACAGGACTTTGATCTTCTTGTTCGCCAGATGGAAGAAGCGGGTGACGGGCTCTTCTCCCTCGAGGAAGTTACTGTTAATCTCGAAGGCTTTCAAAAGGTCAAAAAAGGTAAAACCGGGTACTGTCCATCCTGCGGTGAAGCCTATCCTCTCAGTCACGGAAAAGTATGCCGAAGGTGCGCGGGAGACACACCTTATTTGAAAGTGTAAAGTAGCAAGTGGAAAGTTAAAAGGTAAAATAAATGGCAGTGATGAAATGAAAAAACAGTTTATTAAGAATAATGTAAAAACTTTCAACTTTCAACTTGTAACTTTTTACTTTTTTATTTTCAGTCTATGCGTGCTGATGATTACCGGGCCGCTTTCATGCTCGCCTGCGGAAAACAATAAGCCCGTCCTCCGGGTTGCCGCGTCAGGGAATCTTTCATTCATGCTGAAAGATTTGCAGAAGCCTTTTCATAAAGCAAATCCCGGGGTCTCTCTTCAGTTCATCACCGCTTCAAGCGGAAAACTGACCATGCAGATTGAGAACGGCGCCGCCTTTGATATTTTTCTTTCTGCGGATATGGCATTCCCCGAACGTCTTTTTCAGAAAGGTCTCGCTGCCTGGGCTCCTGTTGAGTATGCCCGGGGTGTTCTGATTCTTTTTACCCGCACCGGGTTTTCCCCGGGGGAGGGACTTGATCTGCTGAAACGAAAGAATCTGAGCCGTATTGCCATTGCCAGTAGAAAACTAGCCCCCTATGGACGGGCCGCCTTTGAGGTGCTTGACAAAATCAGGCTTCTTCATGTTAGTGATAAACTGGTGATCGCCCCGAATATAATGCAGGCAGCCCAGTATGTCCTTCACGGCGCCGACGCGGGATTTATTGCCCGCTCAGCCCTTTCTTCCCCCGCTATGAAAAAGTGGGACCGTCAGGGGCTGTACTGGATACCAGTAGACCGTAAGCTTTACAGGCCCATCAGCCAGGGCATGGTGCTTCTGAAGGGAAAAGAAAAAAATGAATATGCAGAAAAGTTTTACCGGTATATGCTTTCTTCTGAAGCGAAGAAGGTAATGAAAAGATACGGATATAATTAGAGTTTTCCCCAACGCCGGTTGGAGGCGCCCCCCAACCCCCCCCC
>Ga0070728_10001125_pt1 | contig 43316 bp, 42 predicted proteins | sample tdDd471_FD_66723 | JGI IMG/M metagenome (GOLD analysis project Ga0070728, IMG submission 66723) | Marine sediment microbial communities from the Atlantic coast under amendment with organic carbon and nitrate - tdDd47.1 | ecosystem: Environmental > Aquatic > Marine > Coastal > Sediment | place... | reverse complement strand
CGGTAGATCGCCCGCAAGGTTGCGATCATCGGTGCCGCCACGCCGGTCTGCTCGGCAACACAGGCCAGCACGGCCGGAGGTATCAGCCGCATCGGGTCCAACGGGCGGCCAGCCAGGCGCAGGAAGCCGATCTGGATGGCAAGGCCGAAGCGATTCATGTCACGGCGGCGATGCGCCACGATCGTGGCCTGCTCCTCCTCGAGTGTGAAGAAGTGCCGGATCTCCGCTTCGGACAGGTCGGCCGGAACAGCATCGATCCCCAGCAACCGTCGCCGCCACGCCTGCATGCTGTCCCCCGCCGATCGGTCCTCTCTTGCCACGAACGGTAGTGCGGACCGATCAACGAGTCCCAGGAAAGCTGCTTTTATCGGGAAATCAATTGGTTACAGAAAGGCCACTGTCGCAACCCATTGTTCTACATGTATTCTCTTAGCGGCACTCTCTGCAGAAGTGGTACGGGAACCCCTAAATCCGCCGTGAAAGCACTCGGCGGAAGACGACAGCGACTACGCAGCCTCGTCCAGCCTGATCACCGAGTGCCTTCCCTCGACCGCCCGTTGGGCGATGTCGAGCACGAACGCATGATGTGTCAGCACGATGACCTGAACCTCTTCGGCCAAGTCGGCAAGCGCCTCCAGCATGGCGCCGGTTCGCTTCTCGTCAGATGAGCTTAAGATATCGTCGAGGATCAGTGGTGGGGCTTGTCGGTCTCGCGCAAGCTCAAGGTAGCCAGCCATACGCAGCGCCAGGAACAATTGATGGCTTGTCCCCTCCGTTAGCGCATCCACGTCCTTGAGGACTCCAGTGCCCTCCCGCGCGACCAGCATGTCACCCTTGTTCCCCGGCTGAGTAATGAGCTCCGGATAGCGACCATCGGTCATGCGGGCGAAGAATCGGCCAGCCGCCTCCAGCATCGGCGCCTTGTTGGCCTGCCGGTACCGGGTCAGTGCCCAGTTCAGTGCCCTCTCGCCAGCGCGGATGCGGATGTAGTCCTGGATCTGATCGATCAACTCCACCTTGAGGCTCTCGCGCTGCTGGATGAGTCGCGCGATCTCGTCCGAGCCCGTCATCTTCGCGAACTCGGCACTCGCGACGGCATGCGCTCGCCCGGACTCGTCGCGCTCCTGATTCAGACGGCTGCGGTCCGCCTCGAGGCCGACCATCTCCGCGCGCAATCCGTCCTCGTCGGTCGCGCTCATTAGGGCGAGCGCCTCTTCGACGGTCGTGACCCCGAGTGCTTTCATGACCGCGTGGCTGTGAGCAGCCAGGCTCTCCTGAAGCTCGTGGCGTTTGATGCCGGCGCGTACCAACTGTGATAGCTCCGAGAACGACGGGTCGCCGAACCTCTCGACGAGATCGGCGACCTCGGACCGCTTATCCGCGATTTGCTGCCCGAGGGTGCTGATCGTGTCTTCCAATGCGTCGATCCGCTCGGCTAGCGCCTTCGCCGCCTGATTGCGCTCGCGGGCAATGTCCAACCGGTCCCTGAGGTGATCGATGACCATCGCAAAGTCCGCCCCGGCGAGCTCGCCGGGGATCGCGATACCGCTCGCGTCGAGGAACGCTTCGAGCCTCTCGGCCATTGTCGAGGCGTCCTCGTCCATGCGGGTCAGACGGTGCACTGCCGTCCTAAGATTGGCCCGCGCCTCCGCCAGCTCCGGCAGGCGGGCGAGGATGTCACTCACCTGCCCCGGCGGTGTCTCCGCCGGGATCCAGGTTCCAGCGATGGCCTCGCCAAAGGCCGTTTCCCAGTCCGAGAGATCGGACGTCAGCCGCGCCAACTTCTCTGACCGCCGGTTCAGGTCCAGTTCCGCCTCGGTCGTCCGGGCCTCTGCCAACGCATGATCGCGGCCGCGCGTCTCCAGCGTCCCGATCCACTCTTCCGCAAGGTTCTGGACGACCGAAAGCTTCGCATCCTCGCTCACCGCCCGACCGGCTTCGACCATGGCCTGACGAAGCCCCGCCGCCCACTCCGAAGCAGCGGACGTGATTTCCTGAAGCTCGCTGCTGCAAGTAGCGACCTTTGCGAGAGCGGAACGGACGACCGCTTGGGCCGCAATGAGCGCCCGTATGCCGAGCAGTCCAGACACCCCGACGCTACCATCTGGAACAAACGACGAGACGTCGTTCTCGACCTCCTGAAGCACCCGCTGCGCGATTTCGAGATCGGTCGAAATCCGCTCACCGGTGAACCGCGCGCGGTCACGGCTGCGAATCGCGGCGTTCATGTCGCCGAGCCGGTCCGCATTGCGTATCCTTTCCTCGAAGATGCGGTCAGCGTCAGCGATCGATGCGGCAAGTCGCCCGCGCAGATCCTCCACGCGCTCGGCGGACAGATTACCCCGAAGAGCGCGCACAACCTCGTCACGCGACGCCAGGGCGGCAGCGAGGGCCTCGTCGGACAGAACGACCACCTCTCCGAGCGACTTCAGGTCGTCTTCGGCGGCCGCGGCGGTCTTGACCTGCTGCGTCCTCTCGGCCTCGAGCTTCCCGACCTCCTCGCCGGCCCTACGGAGGCGGAGCTCGAGACGCTCGACGGCATCGGTCCCCGGAAGGTCGAAACCGTTCAGCCAATCGGCTTTGTCGGGGGAAAGCCCGATCGATTTCATCGCGAGGACAATCTCCTCGCGGCGTCCCGCAATCGCACGGGACGCGTCACGGTGGTCCGCCGAGAGATCCCGTTCCCGGGAGGCCTTCAGAATGGCGCGCAGCGCGGCCGGGTCGTCAGCCGTTGGCAGCGAACCGAGCGTGCGCGTCGCTTCGTCCAGCTTCTCGCGGGCGCTCTCGACCTCCTGCTCTGCTGTTTCCTGCGATGCGACAAGCTCCACCCTCTTCTTCAGGAGATCGGTGAGGGTCCCTGCGGCCCGGGTCGGCAGCGCCAGGTTCGCCGCGTCAGCGCCAATCTCGAGATCGAGCTCGCGCAGCACCCGGGCGATTGTCTCGCGCGCGTCGTCGGCTTCGGTCTCCCGCTTCGGCCGGGAAAGTCTCTGCTCACGGATCTTCTCCGCCATCTTGGCGAGCTCGCCGACCGCGTCCCGGAAGCCGAGGATCGGGTCGGCCTCCGGGGTCGCCTCGTGCTGCTCTTCCAGCGCTTCCTTAGTCTCCTTCGTCGTGCCCAATCGGGCCTCGAGACCGGCGAGTTCGTTGACGATCCGGGCTAGACGCTCCCACTCCTCCTCGCTCGCAGTCTCGCCGGCGCCGAGCGTATCGAGTTCGTTCAGCACACGAAGCTTGTCGCGATATGGGTTTAAGGCGTTCAGCCTGCCGGAAACGCGCCGGATCTCGGCATCGACCGCGGCGTAGTCGGTCCTGGCATTCTCGAATGCCGCAGCGAGCCGGTCGACCTCTCGGCGTTTGCCATCATAGGCGCCCTGCGTTGTCTGCAGCTCACGGATCCGCTGGTCAATCTCCTTTATCGCGTCGACGAGGACACGGGCGGAAGCACCACCCTTCCGGCTCCAGATCGCGGAGGCACGCTCGTTGAGCTCGGAGAGCTTCTCGGGCAGGCCCTGCAGGCCCGACGTGCCGGCGAAAAGAAGCTGCCCGAGATCCCCCTCGCCTTTCAGGATCAACTCGCCGCCACTCTCCAGTTGTTTGCGGTTCACCGAGAAGGTCTGCTCGAAGCCGGCCCGATCGAAGCCGTCGGTGACCGCGGCGAACGGGTTGTCCCTGAGCGGCCGATCCTGCGCGTCGACCAGGTCCTCCTTGTTCTTCTTGAGGCGATAAGCCTCGACCGGAACCTGGGCCACGGTCGCCCTGGCGCCGATCTTGAGGACATCCCGAACGGCGAACGTCATTTTTGACTGCGGCTTCACTCGGAACAGCAGATCCGAGATGGCTTCCCGGATCGTCGACTTGCCGGCCTCGTTCGGGCCGTAGACGATCTGCAGGTCGATTTCCCGGTCCGCCGGCCCGGCCTTGCGGAACTCCAGCGTCCTGCCATCGAAATGGCCGTAGCGGACGAGCTCTAGGGTATCCAGCCTCATGGCCGCTCCTCCCCACCGGTGCCGGCGATCGCGGCGGCCGCCTCGCGAACCGCCGTCTCGAGCCAAGCTCCGACATCGCCGCCGCGGTCCGGCTCAAGGGAGGTCAAGGGGGTGTCCAGTTCCGGTTCGCGACGGACGTCGGCCGGCAGCTTCGAGAGAACGCCGTCGAGGTCGCGCGCGATCTCGGCAACCAGGTCCGCATCGCCGGCGGCATGGTCCCGCACGAGCCCGGTCAGTTCCATCAGCGTCTCGTTGTGGCCCTCGACGCTGTCCCGGGCCTCGCCGGCCGCCACCAGACCGATCTTCTCGACGGAGATCCGGCCGGCCCGGGCGAGAACGTTCGTCTGCACAAGGTCCAGGAGTTCGTCGCGGACCCGGTGGAGCGCCGGAACCAGGAAGGCCGGGACCTCGAGCTCGGGTCGGATGATCGACTGTTCGGGCCCGGCCGCCCCGATCACGGCCTCAGCGATCGTCCGGACCTCCAGGCGGACGTCGTCGATCGACGCCGCGTCGGGGAGCCTCACCGGCACCCGCTCGAGGACGACCGGGCCGACGTCGAACCATTCGATCGCCACACGACCGTCCTCCACGCTGCCAAGCACCGCCCGGCCGGGCCCAGTCTCTCCCATGTCCCGGCCCTGGGGGATGCCGGGGTAGACGATCCAGGACCGGTCCTCCCGGCCTTCCTGGACGACCTGGCTCTTGTGGACATGGCCGAGGCCCCAGTAGTCGTAGCCCTTGTCGGTCAGCCGCGCCGGCGTGGTCGGCGCATAGGCGGCGTGGCCGGCGTAGCCGCCGAGGGAGGTGTGCAGCAGGCCGATATTGACCCAGCCCGGGACCGGCTCAGGGTAGCCACTGACCATGTCGTCGGGGACCTGCGAGTCCCTGAACGAGGCGCCGTGGATCGCGACCTGAACCTCCTCGAAACGCACAGTGCCGGCCTTCGGCTTGAAAACGGTCAGGTGATCGACGCTGGCGAAGGGCGGTTTGATCACGCTCTCGGCGTCGTGGTTGCCAAGCACGATCAGGGTGTGCACGCCGGCAGCACCGAGGCGACGGATGCAGTCGGCCAGATACAGCCCCGTGCTGACGTCGCGCGTGGTGCCGTCATAGAGGTCGCCGGCGATGAGCAGGGCATCGACCGTGTCCTCGATCGCCCGCTCGACGATCCGTTCGAAGGCCGTGCGCGTGGCGACACCGACGGCATCCGCGAGGTCAGCATTGCGCCGTCGCAGCGCCTTCAGTGGGCTGTCGAGGTGCAGATCGGCGGTGTGGATGAAGCGAAAAGCCACAATATCCTCCCCCAAGCATCACAGTACGGTTTCGGCGCCGAATGGCCACCAGAAAGCGATGCGTAGCTCCTCAGTTTCTCAACCGAAAGAACGCGAGGTGCACCAACCCGTCACCAACGCCGGGACAGCCAACGCCTGACTCTTGAAAGCATTCCGCCGGACGTCTCGCCGACTCCGGAAGGAATGGCTGCCGGTGTCTGCGTCTCGCCTGGTCTTGTGGTCCCAAACTGCCGAGCCTTCGCCGCGTTGTCTCGCCGCCGGCCAGCAGCGACCTGGTCATCGCTCCAAGCACCGGCCTCGATAACCTGACCGCGCCTGACGACGTAGTGCGAGCGGCAGCGGAAGCTCCAGTTCCCGACCGACGGGTCCAGCGAGACGGTCTCGCCATCGAATGTCATGCGCCAGTCGGTCGGCGTGAACGGCGTCACCACCTCCTCGCCGCAACCGCAGCAGCAGCTGTGAACGGCCGTGGCGAACTCCGTGGAGATGTAGAGCACACCCGGATCGACCTGATCGGGTATGTGCTGAACGAACCGGTGCTCGAGCCGCAGGTGGCGCATCATTCTTGCTCTCCGTTCAGCAGCATGTTGCCGTCCGTCGTGTAGGTGCAGTGGTGCTCGGCTTCGAGATCCCTGTAGAAGCCGCGAATCTTCTTCCATTTGATGACCGCCAGAGCCGCATTCAGGGCATTCAGGTCGGCCACCTGGATATTGGACGCGTAGATGTCCTGCTCGGCGCCGCCCTCGAAGTTGATGCGGCCCTGGTGGATGTGCTCGCGCTTCGTCGGGGTGCTGGCGGTCACCCGCAGGATGCCGCCGAGCGAGCCGTCGACCAGTTCCAGTCCCATACCGACGTCGACGAAGGAGACACCGATTGCCTCCAGCTTCGCGACGATGGCCCGCTTGGACGGACCCGCATCCATGCAGATGAATGCAAAAGTAACCCCGTCGAGAAGATGAAGGTTGGCCTCCGTCAGCGCCTCCGCGTGCGGGACGATACCGCGACGCATCCTCGAGTAGATGGCCGCGAGGTAGTCGACCTTTCGGGGAGCGTCGCGGAGTTCCTCGAGGGTGGGTGCCCCCGGAGCCCGAAAAGCGTTGTGCTGCAGGAAGTCGTCGCCGTCGAACAGGTGTATCTCGCGGACCGGGGTCTTGGCAGTGAGGTCCAGGACGTACGACCCGGTGCCGCCGAGGCCGATGATCGCGATCCGGTCGCCGGCCAACCGCTGCGTCAACGCGCCGATGCCCGCCCGATCCGATGCCGTTTCCGTGTAGTTGAAGATGCTGTCGTCGGCTTCATCGGGCTCCGGGAACACCCTGGCGCTGATCCCCGGTCGCAGCGTTGTGGCGGGGCCGGCGAGGATCGACGCGTAGGTGGTCATCTTGTGGTGGTAGTCCGTGTAGCCGCCGGTCGGCTTGCTGGAGAAGCTGTGGGACACCACGACACCGTGGCCGAGGTCCCGTCTGCGGCTCTGGTGCGTAATTCCCTGGATGCGCGAGCCGTCTGGCCGACAAGGGAAATCGCCATCGAAGTGGATGACATGCGTCTCGGGCGGACGGGTCACATCGCCCGCGAGCGTCAGCTCGGAGACGAGTGTTCCCGTCCGGACCCGGCGCTGCGCGTCAACGTAGGGCACGTCGCGCAGAAGCAGCAGTCCGCCGCGGACCTCGACGAAGTAGCCCTCGTCGCGCAGACGCTTGAGGTCCGGACTAAGACTTATCGGTCTTGGTGACATTGAAGATGGTCCCCTTCTTCTTGACCTGGACGACCCCGCCGGGGCCGAGCTCGCCCGCGTGCGGCTTCGAGGCGGCGTGGCGGTAGGTGATCGAGAACACGATGTTCGGCCCGTGGGTGCCCGGAAACGCCAGCTTGACCAGGTGCTCGTAGGTCACCTCCCGCAGGTCGACGACACGCGGCCGGGAGTTCACGATGATCTCGAAGCCAGGCACGGGTTTCGGCCCGGTGATGAACCGCTCGATGCCCGGTTCGGCGAGGTCGACCAGGGTGTCCGGCTCGATCAGGCGGTCCTCGCCGCCACGGACCTCGAGGAACACGGCCTCGTCCTTGCCGACGGCGGCGAGGGCGTACAGGGCAGCCCCGCTGATCACCGGCTTGCCCCAGGCGAGCTGCCGGTCGTCCAGGGTCAGCTTGAAGTCGCGGTCGGTCATGAAGGCGACGAACCGCTCGGCCCCACGCGCGCGGAGGTCGAAGGGCTCGTCCAGGCGCAGGTCCTCGAAGTCGCCGGTGGGCAGGATCGCGAACAGGCTGTAGCCGTCCCGCGGATCGAGGTTGGCCGCCGCGAGAACCTGCCGCCCGAGCGGGACCGGGTCGGCGACCAGCACGGTGCGGAAATCGAGATCGCCCTGCGCGATACGGATGCGATAGCCGCGCGCCCAGCGCAGTGCCCGGCCCTCGCGCAGGGCTTCGCCGAGGTCGTCGTATTCGAGGAGTTCGTCGGTAGACATCTTGCAGGCTCCTGAAGGTCTTGCCGGAATCGGCCGGCTCTAAACCCTCAATCGCCGCGGCGAAGTGCCACCGGTAACGGTTCTAGAAGTTTTTTTTCAGCCTGCCCTCTGGGGTCGGCCCACAGATGAAGAATGCCGGGCAGCCGGGACAGGTACGGCTGGATGGCGAGGCCGGAAACCGGCCATGCCGGATCTGCTCGAGCAGGCCGGCGAGCTTGCCGGGCGCGGAAGAGAGGGCCCTGCCTGCCAGCGGCAGCGGATGGACGGTTTGGTCAGCTAGATGGACCAGTTCGACTCTGGCATCTGGGTGCGCTGCTCGAGCAGCCAGAACGAACGCCGATGCCGCCGCGTCCTTGTCCTCCGCCGACCGCCGGTGGCCGGTGCTGATCCGGCGAAGGGTGCGGCCTCCGTCGGGGCGAAGCAGGACGTCATCCGGCCGCACGGTGATGGCCCCGGCGCCGTATGTGAGGCTCAGCTCTTGCGGCGCTTCCGCGGTATGTCCCGAGCGGATCGTTGCGAGGTACCCGAGCATCGAAGAGGCGAAGGCCTTGTAGTGGCCGACATACCCATCATCGGCCAGGCCGTGTCGCGCAAACGCCGCGTCAATGCGCGCGCCAAGATCGGCCATGGCGACGTCGGGTGCCAACTCAGCGATGATGTCTTCGACGACGCCGCGAACCGCGTCGTGCATCTGCATGTAGGGCGTCGCGCGCCTCCGGCCTCCGATTCGCAGGATGTGGGTGTAGAAGAACCGGCGCGCACAGGACCCGTACAGCGAGACCTGATGAGCGCTGAAGCGCAGGTCACCGTCGACGTCGAACAACACGACGGCAGTGTCCGGTGCATCCGGGAGCACGCGCGCGGGTTCTACGGGCACGGCTTGAAGACCCGTTCCAAGGCGACCGATGAACGGCGACAGTGGCCACCTGGCCCCGTTGGACTTCTGGGTGGGTGCGTAGAGGAACAGGCGGTCGCGCGCGCGTGACAGGGCGACGTAGAACAAGCACTCCTGTTCCTCGAGATGCGACTCGCGGAAGACCTCGACGCCACTGCCCTCTGCACCTTCCACCATGCCGTCGGGGGGCGGGCACCGGGGGGGCGATGGTGATCTCGGTATCGTGCCGGCGTTCAGGCCCGGTACATGCACGACCGGGAACTCGAGCCCTTTGGCACCGTGCACGGTCATGAGCCGCACCGCGTCGATCCCCTGAGCAGCGAGAGGCAGCTGGCGAAGGTCACGGTCGTCGCCGAGCCGGAGCAGCCGGCGCACCCGCTCGAGCAGCCGCTGGACCGGCGGCCCGTCGTCGACGGGCTGCGAACGCACGAAGTTCATGACCTGCCAGATGGCGATGCCACGGGTTCGGTCCGCCGGATCGACGGACTGCCCGATTCCGGCGGCGATCCGGGTGCGATCGAGCAGTGTGGCTGCCAGCACATGCCAGGGCTTCGCCTGGGAGTCGAAGCCATCGAGGGTGGCCGCGAGCTGCTCGACGGCGGCGCGGCTTTGCGCGCCGAGGTCAGCGAGGAAGCCCGGCTCGCGCAACCAAGCGCAGGGCTGGGTGCTGTCGTCGCTGAGCCGCTCGAGGATACTCGCCACATCGCCAAACGGCATGGTGAACTCGGGCCGGCAGGCGAGGCGAACGAGCCCGGCAGCGCGGCGATCGGTGAGGATCGACAGGAGCGCGAACAGGTCACGGACCTCCGGACGCTCGAACAGGCTGCCGAGGAAGAGGACCGGGACCCCGAGACGCTCGAGTTCTGCGCCGAGGCTGGCAAGCCTTTCGTTGCCGGTGCACAGGATCGCCTGGTCGCGATAGGCGAAGCCGGCGCCGCGCATTTCCTCGATCGTATCGGCAATCGCGACCGGCTGTTCGCCGGCGCCTGTGACCGTTCGCAGTTCCGGTTGTTCGCCGCACGCAGCGCGGTCGGCGTCGAGCATGCTATCGGCATCGCCGGCCTGCATCTGGACCGCGAAGGCGGAGAACAGGTCGACGATCTCCCGGACCGAACGGTAGTTCTGCTTCAGTCGGCCCCGTTCCCCTGCGGGGAAATCCTGCTTTCCGAAGCGCGCCGTGTTGAACGACGAGGCGCCGCGGAAGCGGTAGATCGACTGCTTGGCATCGCCCACAACCCACAGGTTCTCGCCAGTCCCGCACAGGGCCTGCAGCAGCCTCACGCTGCTGCGGTTGACGTCCTGATACTCGTCGACAAGCACATGGTCGTACTGATCCCGCAGCAGGCTTCGGACGTCGGGATTGTCCTCCAGCAGGCGAACCGGGAGCGCGACCAGATCGCCAAAATCGACACGGTTCGATTGGCGCTTGAGGGCCTCGTAGGCCTGGTACACCCGTGCCACCTCGAGGGCACGCTCGGCATCCAGCTCTTCGGCCGATGTGACGGCGTTGCGGTGCATGGCCTCGGCGAGCTCGGCATATCGGCGCTCGTCCACAACCTCGTCCTTGGCGCGCGAAATCGCCGACAGCACCTCGGCGATGATCGTCGTCGGGTCGTAGAGATCGCGGTAGTGCAGGAGGTCGAGGCGTGGGAACTCCCGCTCGAGCAGCTCCACGGCTTCGGTACGGTCCATCATGCGGGGGTCGCCCGAGAGGCCGAGCTCGCCATGGAATCGCCGGATGAGATCGAGGCCGAAGGCGTGGAACGTCCCGATCCACATCGCCGCGGCGGCCGCCGGATGCTTGACCGCGATCCGCTCGGCCATCTCGCCGGCGGCCTTGTTCGAGAAGGTCAGGAGGAGAATACGGCGCGGGTCCACGCCGTCGTCCAGCAGTCCGGCGAGACGTGCGACCAGGGTCTGGGTCTTGCCCGTTCCAGGCCCCGCTTCGAGGAGGAAGGGTGCGCCGCGATGCCCGGCTGCGTCCGCCTGCAATGGGTTGAGTGGACGCTCCTTGCTGTCCTCCGGCATGCGGTCGATGGCGGGCAATAGGAGGGCGTCCAGGAGTTGTTGCGCCACCACGTCGAACCCCGCACCCAGTCGGTCCGCGATCTGGGAGGCAGTCATTCCCTCCTCGAGATGCAGCCGGCGGACAGCGGAGCGCGGCAACAGGAACTCGCGGGCGAACAGGTCCATCTGGACCTCGCGCCGCTGGCGGCGGCCGTAGTCGACCACCCGGTCGACTCCGACCGGAGTGGGTTCGGCCGGGCGGGCCGGGTCGATGGTTCGGGCCGGTTCGGCGCCGGAATCGTCGCCGGAATCGTCGCCGAGGGTTGCATGGCCGATCTCATGAGCCACGAGAAAGGCCCGTTCGAAGGTGGTTCCGACGTCTTCGTGCAGGATCAGCCGGTCGTCGGCGATATACGTCGCACGGCCGCCATGAAGCATCGCAGCACCGGCAGCACAGGGCTCAACGACGATTCCATGGCGCTGAGCCGCGGCGACGGCGAATGCGTAAGGATCCCAGGGATCGCAGCCTTCGGCGACCCCCCGCTGATGCAGGTCCGATGCGAGCTGGCGTGCGAGCTCGATCGCGTCCATCTCACGCCCGGTCTTTCAGCAGCTCGCGGCGCCTCGCCTCGTCGACTCCGGCATCGGCGAGGATCTTTTCGAAGGTGACCCGGACGCCGGCGTCCGGCTTGTCGTCGGACTTGAAGCTGCGCGCCGAGGCCGGTGTGGCGGGCCCCGCCAGCGTCGCCACCAGAGCGTCGCGGGCGACGCTCACGGCCCCGGCGAAACTCTCCAGGAACCAGGCCGGCACGGAATCGATGATCACCCGGTGTTCGCGGAAGGCGCTCACCACCTGCAGGGGTACGCCAAGCCGGCGCGCGAGTTCGCGTCGCTCATCGACCGACAGGGCGGCGAGCGGATCGGCGGCATCCGCGCGCCCTGCGGCGGCATGGCGGCGCCAAGCGGACGCGATGAGCGCCTGATCGGACGGGGACAGAGCCGCGTCCTCATCGTCGGTTATTGCGCGCGACAGCTCGCGGGACAGATCAACGAGCTCGGCGGCGAACTCGGGGTATGCGCGCAGGTAGCGTTCGAGCGTTTCGCGTCCGGCGCTCGGCTCGACGGCAAAGGCGTCGAGCACTTCCTCGCGCGAGGGTCGGGGTACCGCCGGCGTCATCGTTCCACCCTCCGGGTCAATTCGACCCGCAATGCAGCGAAGGCCTTGTCGCGCTGCAGTCTGATTGTCTTCTCGGCTCGGTTGAGGACCCGCGCGATTGTGATCGCCTCAGGGTTCTGGGAGTCGATTGGTATTCCGAGTCGGAGCATCTCGATGATCCTGCTTTGTTCCGGGGGCAGGGTATCAATCGCCGCATCCAGACGCGACCGGTAACGGATATCGTCGAGGACTGCCGGATCGAAGGGGTTAAAACTGCCGGCGGCACACTCAACCTCGGGCGAGAGCTCGCCGGTTTCACCGTCGAGCTCAATGCTCTCGGACCGCCGTTCCTCGCGCCACGCCTGCTCCTGCGCATCGCGCCGGAGATTGGCGAGCGCTCCGTCGAAACGGACCTCGAAGTAGTCAAGCTTCTCGCAGTAGGTCTGACGATCACTTGCCAGCAGTTCAGCGAGCCGGCTGGATACCTTTTCGCGAATGCGTTCTTTAGTCAGCGACCTTGTTTTACCGTCAGGGCTTTCTGCTCTTGGTAGCCTGCGCAGCACACGCTCTAACAGCGTTGTGTACAATCGTTCGAAGTGCCTACTTGAATTGTCAGCGCGGCTTACCCGTACGAAATACAGAATGCACTCGCTTGGCACGTATAGTGGGTCGTCGCGGCGCCTTATTCCGCACCTGCTGATCAATTCGTCGCGAGAGAGCGCCAGCAGCTCGGACAGCTTTGCCCGCGTTTCCGCAGTTCTTGTATATAGTTCCCCCGTAGGTCTGCGCTTTCTGAGCGGCGTGGTCGACACGACCTCTCCTCCCGGGCCCATACGATCGCAGGTGACGAAACCTCGACGCAGACCATAGATATCTGAGGACCGAGCGCGTTTCCAAGCGCTTTGCCAACTGTACCGCGTGGAGCGACGTTTCCGCTCCGTATCGGTCCAGAGCGAACAAGGAACACCCGACTACAATCCCGCCGCCTTCGTGAGGTTGACCCGGAACCGATCCCGCTCGCGCTGATAGCGCCGGGTCATGGTGACGGTGGCGTGACCGAGTTGGCGCTGAACATAGCGCTCGTCGACCTCGGCCGAGCTGGCGAGCCCGGCGCGCAGCGAGTGCCCGGCGAAGGCCTCGCGGCGCACCCCCTCGGCCAGGTCGCCGCGCACCCCGGCGGCGATCGCCGTGCGCTGCACGAGGCGGGCGACATAGCGATCGGACAGCCGCTCGATCTGCACACGCTTGGCGGCGATCCGCCGGAACACCGGGCCGTGGACGATGCGGGCGATCGCCATCCATTCCTCGAGGGAGGCCACCGGACAGGTCCGCGCGCTGGAGCTGCGGCCGATCTCGACCTCGCGCCACCGGTTTCCCTTGCCCCTGATCCGCAGCACGACGCCACCGGGCAGGAACTCCGGCCATCCCAGGCCCTCGTCGGTGTCCCCGGCCCCGTGGTCCAGGCCGACGATCTCGCTGCGCCGCAGGCCGCCGGCGAAGCCGACCAGCAGGATGGCGCGGTCGCGGATCCCGACCAGGCCGGTGTCGAGTGTGCCGGTCATGGCGATGATGTCCGTGGCAGCGACCGCGGCCTTTTGGGTGGGGACCCGGCTGTGCTTGTTGCGGATGCCGGCCAGGACCTCGCGGATGTGCGGGTCGGACCGGTCGATCGGCACCTTTTTCTGGCGGAAGTGCCAGCAGATGCCGCTCAGCCGGCGCTCGATGGTGCTGACCGCCCTCCCCTGTCCGGCCAGGTCGGTGATGGAGACCAGGGCAAAGTGCGGGCTGTCCAGGATCGTGATGGAGGGCTGGTGGGCGTGCAGATAGCGTCACGGCATGGAGACCGACGAGCCAAGTGTCGTGGTCTATCGGCTTCACGTCCTGCTGCTGGGCGTGAGCCCGGCGGTATCGCGCCTGCTGGAGGTGCGGTCGGACCACACGATCGACGACCTGCACGCCGCCATTCAGCTCGCCATGGGGTGGACCGACAGGGCACCGCACATGTTCCGGATCCATGGGCGCTGGTTTCATGGCCGGTGCCGGAACGCGGCATCGCAGGTCTGGGGTGGTGGCGAGATCTCGATGGCGACATTCCAGCTGCGTGAGCGCGAGCGGTTCGAGTACGAGTACGGCTTCAGTGCGCGCTGGCGATGCCAGGTGCGACTGAAGACGGTCGTTCCAACCGCTCCACGGGCCCGCTATCCGCGCTGCGTCGGTGGCCGGCGCAGCCCGCCGCCCGAGACCTGCGGCGGCGCATGGCAGTACATGAGCGACGAGCGGCGGATACGCTCACTATTCGAAGCCGGCGCCCTGATCCTCGAAGCGCTCGATGCAGACCAGGACGACGACGCGTTCCGGGCCGAGGTGACCGGGATCGCCGAGTGGAGTCGGTGCTGCCTGTTCGACCGGCGGGCCTGCAATGTCCGGCTGCGCGCGCATTTCGACGATCCGGCCGGCAATCTGGTGACGCGGGAGGACGACGATGCAGGTGCGGATCAGGATCATCGTTGAAGACGCGACCGGCGTTGTGCAGATGCAGGACGACGTCGCCCGCATCGAGCGTCGCGAGCTCGGGCCGGGGAGCCTCGGCCTGAGCCTGGCGGAGGCGAAGGCCCTGCTCGCGGCGGCGCAGCGGACGATCGTGTCGGCGCAGGCCGAGCAGCACGCCGTGGCGGCGCGACCGTGCCCGTGCTGCGGACAGCCAAGGGCACGCAAGGGACCCGGCTCGATCGTGATGCGCACGCTGTTCGGCGCCGTCAGGCTTCCGAGCCCGCGCTACTACCGCTGCCGGTGCGAGAACCACGGCCGTTCGAGCGTCAGCCCGGTAGCCGCCGCCCTGCCGCAGCGCTCGACCGCCGAGCTCGTCTACCTGCAGAGCAAGTGGGCGTCGCTGATGTCCTATGGACTGACGGTCCGGCTTCTCGAGGAGGTCCTGCCTCTGGGCGGTCAGCCGGCGCAGCGCTCGGTGCGCCGCCAGCTGCATCGCGTAGCGACCCGCATGGAGGACGATCTCGGCGACGAGATCACCATGATCGCCGGGCCCGATCCGGGATGGGCGGACCCGGCGACACGACCCGGTCCGCCGCTGACGGTCGGGATCGACGGCGGCTACGTTCACGCCCGCGAGGGCGCTGATCGCAAGGCCGGCTGGTTCGAGGTGATCGCCGGCCGCAGCGTGCCCGAGCAGGGGCCGTCGAAGTGCTTTGCCATGGTCCACCGGCTCGACGCCAAGCCGCGGAAGCGGGTCGCGGCGGTGCTGGCAAGCCAGGATCTGGTCCCGCGGCAGACCGTTCGGTTCATCTCGGACGGTGGCGACACGGTGCGCAACCTGCAGCGCTACCTGCATGCCGAGGCCGAGCATGTCCTCGACTGGTTCCACCTGACGATGCGGATCACCGTCATGCGGCAGATGGCCAAGGGGCTGACGTGTGAGGGCGAGGCAACGTTCGCCGGCGAGGTCGACGCGGCATTGGAGTCCGTCAAGCACCATCTCTGGCACGGCAACGTCCACGACGCCCTCGAGCGGCTCGGTTCCGTGGCGATGGACATCGACATCGCCGACGACAGCACCGCACGGGGCAAGCTCGCCAAGGCGACGCGGGAACTCTACGGCTACGTCGAACGCAACCGCGCCTTCATCCCCAACTACGGCGACCGATGGCGCAACGGCGAGCGCATCGCCTCCGCCTTCGTGGAAGCCACGATCAACCAAGTGGTCGCCAGGCGCATGGTCAAGAAGCAGCAGATGCGCTGGACTCCGGCCGGCGCGCATCTGCTGCTGCAGGTCAGGACCAGAGCCCTCAACGGTGACCTCCGAGCCACCTTCAACCAATGGCACCCCGACATGCCTCAAGCTGCATAGTCCGCACTTTGCCCTGGTCTCCCCGGCTCGCCGGCGGGTCCCGCCGCTGCCGGCCGGTGGATGACCGACGCGGCCCTTCTCCTGGTCATGTGGTGGGCGATGATGCTCGCCATGATGCTGCCGAGTGCGGCACCGATGATCCTGCTGTTCGCCGCGGTCACCCGCAGGAAGGGCGCGGCAGGCGGCTCGCCCGGCCCCGCGACGGGCCTGTTCGTCGGCGCCTACGCCGTGGTCTGGGGCGGGTTCAGCGTCGCAGCGACCGCCGTGCAGTGGGGACTCGACGGTGCGGCGACAGGGCTGCGCGACCCGCGGCTGGTCGGCGGGCTGCTGGTCCTGGCCGGCCTCTATCAGCTCACGCCATGGAAGCACGTGTGCCTGCGCCGCTGCCGGTCGCCGCTCGACTTCCTGCTGACGCGCTGGCGCTCAGGACCGGGCGGGGCCTTCGCCATGGGGGTGGAGCACGGCGCCTATTGCCTCGGCTGCTGCTGGATGATGATGACGCTGCTCTTCATCGCCGGCGCGATGAACCTCGCCGCGGTGGCAGCGATCGCCAGCTTCGTACTGGTCGAGAAGGTGGCACCGGCCGGGCACTGGATCGGCCGGCTGGCGGGCGTCGGTCTCGTCGGCGCCGGCTCGTGGCTGCTGCTCGGCCGAGTCTGAGCCGCGGCGCTCGGCGTCGGGGAGCATCACGTCGACGGAAGACGGCGCGCCGTCGATCGATCGGCGGCGGAACGCTCGAGCGCAACGCTCCACGAGATCCCGCCAGCACTGGCCGGCGACACAGGGCGTTGTCGTCGGTCCTTGACTCCGTACCATGGTACGGGGCGCACGATGCGTGCATGAGGAAACGGCGATGACGCGACAGACAATCGGCCGGGCGGCTCGAGCGGCGGGCGTTAACGTGGAGACGATCCGCTTCTACGAGCGGCGCGGACTGGTCCGGCAGCCGCCCAGGCCTGCGCATGGCGGTACCCGCGAGTACGACAGCGACACCGTGGCTCGGGTCCGGTTCGTGCGTCAGGCCCAGGAGATCGGCTTCACGCTGCGCGAGGTCACCGAGCTGCTGTCGGTGCGGGCCGACCCGGCCGCGGACTGCGGCGACGTCCGCGTCCGGGCGATCGGCAAGCGCGACGAGGTCGAGGCCAAGGTGGCGCAGCTGCTGCGGATCAGGGACGCCCTGAACCGGCTGATCGCGAGCTGTCCGGGCGGGGGTGGTCTCGGAGCCTGCACAATTCTGGAGGCCATGGAGCATGGATCGACAACGGATGACGCCGGGCCGGCGCATCCGGCAACCGCACGCGGAAGGACGAATGCCATGAAGACAACCGAGCTTGTCCTTGAGGGCATGCACTGCGACGGCTGCGCCCGGACGATCGAGGCCGTGGTCGGCCGCATCGCCGGGGTGCGGAAGGTCGAGGTGGCGTTCGAGGAGTGCCGCGCCCGCATCCTGCACGACCCGGCGGGCGCGCCCGTCGCCGACCTGATCGACGCGATCCGCAAGGCCGGGTTCCAGGCGGCGGTGGCGGGGCCGTGATCGCGACCGGCCTCACCGGGCTGGTCGCGGTCCCGCTCGGGCTCGGCCTGATCGGGTTCGTCGAGCCGTGCTCGATCGGCTCGACCCTGGTCTTCCTGAAGCACCTGGAAGGCCGGCATGCCGCCGCCAGGCTCTTCGAGACGGTCCTGTTCGCCACCGCCCGCGCCGTGTCGGTCGGCATGCTCGGCGCCCTGGCGGCGCTGGCCGGGGCGCTGTTCCTCGACCTGCAGCGGGGCGCCTGGATCGCGCTCGGCGTGCTCTATGTGGCGCTCGGCCTGCTGCTGGTCCTGCGGCAGGGTCGGGTGCTGATGGTCTCGCTCGGCCCGGGCCTGAAGCGGCTGGGCGGCGCCCGCGGCTCGCTGGGGTGGGGCCTGCTGTTCGGCCTCAACATCCCGGCCTGTGCGGCACCATTGCTGCTCGCGCTGTTGGCCGGGGCGGCCGGCAGCGGGGCGACCGCGCTCGGGGGCTTCGCGATGCTCGCGGTGTTCGGCCTCGGGCTGTCGCTGCCGATTATCGCTGTCGTGCTGATCCCGTCGGCGCACGGGTTGCTCGACCGCGTCGCCGCCTTGTCCGGCCGGTTCCCGGTGGCGGCGGGGCTGGTCCTTGCTGTGCTCGGCGTTTGGTCGATCGGCTTCGGGCTGTTCGCCACCATCGACCTCGCCGCCGCCTGAAAGGAGACATGCCATGGGCATTTCAGCCGCTGCCGAGCATGAACCCAGTCTGTGGAGTGCGGAGCCGGCGGCACGCCCCGACCGCGCTCGCATCCGCGCCCGAATCGGCGGCCTGCACTGCTCGCTGTGCACCGGCACCATCGAGAAGGCGCTGGGCCGGCAGCCCGGCGTCGACAAGGTGGCGGTCAGCCTGACCCACGAGCAGGCGCTGGTGGAATACGACCCGCGGGCCGTCAGGCCCGAGGCGCTGCTGCAGATCCTGCGCGACATCGGCTACACGATCCACGATCCGAACAAGATGCGGCCATTCGAGGAGGAGGAGCGCGACCTGGTCAGCGAGGGCCGGCGCTTCCTGGTGGCGACGGCGTTCAGCCTTCTCGCGGTCGTGCTGATCGCCGAGCCGCAGGGGCCGTGGTCGGTCGTGCTACCGGCCGTGGCAACCCTGAGCCTGGTCGGCTTCGTGTTCCTGGTGCTGCGGGCGCGCGGGCTCGTGCCGGCGCTCGCCGGGGCCGGCGGGCTCGGCGTACTCGCGGCGGCGCTGCTCGCCGTGAAGACCGGGGAGACGCTGACGGCGGCCACGCCCTGGCTGGTCGGCGGGCTCGCTGCCGCCCTGATCTTCGGGGTCGCCCGGCACATCCTGGCGATGGCGGTGCAGGCGCTGCGCCGCGGCATCCTGAACCAGCACGTCCTGCTGGAGGCGGGAGCGTTCGCAGGGCTGGCCGGCGGGTTGATCGGACTGGCCCTCGACCGGCCGGGTTATCCGACCGCGCCGTTCTTCGCGGTCGCGGTCATGGTCGCGGCCTATCACCTGTTCTCGGAATGGCTGTCGCTGATCGTCAAGACCCGGTCGTCGCAGGCGGTGCGACGGCTGCTCGACCTGCAGCCCGACACCGCCCACGTCGTGCGCGACGGCCGCGAGGTCGAGGTGGCGCTCGCCGTGGTGGTCGTGGGCGACCTCGTGCGCATCCGACCGGGCGAGCGGCTGCCGGTCGACGGCGAGGTCGCCAACGGTCACTCGGCGATCGACCAGTCGCTGGTCACCGGCGAGCCGATGCCGGTCGAGCGCCGGGCGGGCGACACCGTGATCGGCGGCACGATCAACGGCAACGGCACCCTGCTGGTGCGGGTCACCGCGGTCGGCGAGGACAGCTTCCTGCGCCGCGTCGCCCGCGAAGTCGAGGATGCCCGCGCTCTCAAGCCCGGCCTGCTGCACCTCGTCGACCGAGTGCTGCGGGTGTACACCCCGGCGGTGCTGACGGTCGCCGTGCTGGCCTTCGCCGGCTGGGCGCTGCTGCCGCAGGCGCTCGGCTTCGCGCCGGACCTGGAGCGCGCGGTGTTCGCCGGCCTCAGCGTGCTGGTGATGGGCTATCCCTGCGCGGTCGGCATCTCCGCCCCGCTATCGATCGTGCGCGGTGCTGGCGAGGCCGCCGAGAAGGGCATCCTGATGCGCACCGGCGAGGCGTTCCAGGGATACCGGCTGGTCCGCCAGATCGCCTTCGACAAGACCGGCACGCTCACCGAGGGGCGGCCACAGGTCCGGGAGATCGAGGCGGTGACAGGAGCCACCGCGGACCTGTTGGCGCTGACCGCGGCCGCCGAGGCCTGCTCGGAGCACCCGCTGGCCCAGGCGGTGGTCGACGCTGCGTTCGAAGCCCGGCTGGTGCCGCCCGAGGTCGAGGGCTTCGAGGCGGTTCCGGGCAAGGGCGTGTCGGCGCGCGTCGCCGGCCGCGACGTCCTGGTCGGCAGCCCGCGCTTCCTGGCGGAAAGCTGCGTGGCGCTTGGGGAGGTGGACGCACGCATCCGGACGCTCGAGGAACTGGGGCGCACCGTTGTCGCCGTGGCGCGCGATGGCGGGCTCCTGGGACTGCTCGGCCTCGGCGACGCGGTGCGCGCCGACGCCGCCGACACGATCCAACGGCTGCACCGGGCCGGCGTGCGCACCGTGCTGGTCACCGGCGACAATCGGCGTGCCGCCGAGCGGGTCGCCGCCGGCCTCGGCATCGAGGAGGTGCACGCCGAGATCCTGCCGGGCCGCAAGGCCGAGCTGATCCGCGACCTGCAGCGCCGCGCGCCCACCGCCATGGTCGGCGACGGCATCAACGACGCGCCGGCGCTGATGCAGGCCGACGTCGGCATCGCCATGGGCTCGGGCACCGACATCGCCATCGAGGCCGCCGACGTCATCATCCTCAACAACCGCCTCGCCAGCGTCGTAGAGGCGCGCGAGATCAGCCGGCGAAGCTACGCCAAGATGCTGCAGAACGTCGGCCTCGCCTTCCTGTTCAACGGCATCGGCGTGCCGCTCGCGGCGACCGGGCTGCTGCATCCGGTGTGGGCGATGGCGGCCATGGCCGTCAGCGTCACCACCATCTTCGTCAACTCGCTGTGGGGACAGCCGCGCCTGTTCGTCGACGCCATCCTCAGCATCGGACAGCCACCGGCGCCCTGACGGCGAGCGTTTGGGTCACGGCAACATCGCGGCGAACGTCGCCCGTAGAGAAGGTCCTTCTCCGGATGTACTCCGCAATCCGGTCGCCCATCGCCTGCGATCCGGCTTATACTAGCAGCAGTCGCCAACTGGACAGCCGGCCTCAACGCCGCGCGCGGCGGGATCGGCGGGCCGGCTCCTTTCACGCCCAACGGTGCCCGCATGGCTGGTCGTCTGAAAACCTGGGCACGCAACATCAAGCGCGACGTACACGCGCTCTATCTGGCGGGTCGCGACCCGCGGGTACCGTGGTACGCCAAGGCACTGGCGGTCGTCGTCGCCGGCTATGCGCTGTCTCCGATCGACCTGATCCCGGATTTCATTCCGGTCCTGGGCTACCTCGACGACCTCATCCTGGTCCCGCTCGGCATCCTTCTGGTCATCCGGCTGATCCCGCCGGAGATCATGGCCGAGCACCGCGAGCGGGCGACGGCACGTGAGCAACCCGCGGGCTCCCTTGCGGCCGTGGTCGTTGCGTGCATCTGGGGTGTATCCGTTGCCCTGACGGGATGGATCGCATACCGGTCTTTCGGACGCTGACACTCAGTCCGATGCGGCACAAGCGCCGCAGCCGCGACGACGGTTCTCGTTCCGTTGGCCGCTTGGCGGCGTAGCTCACCGGAAGAAGACGTACTTCACGAGAGCGACAATCACCAGCACCAGTACGACGGCGCCGAGCAGCCAAACCAGGCCCATGCCCCATCCCCTCCCATCAAGTCGCGGTTCATCGGACGCTCCTGTCATTCGGCGGCCGACCCCAGGTCGGCAAGCTCAAACTCCCGCAAGGCCTGGCTGTCCGTGGAACTCCGGGGCAGTTGCCACCCCTTCACGATGCCGTAGACCGCCGGGATCACGACCAGCGTCAGCACAGTCGACGACATCATGCCGCCGATCATCGGCACCGCAATGCGCTGCATGACCTCCGAGCCGGCGCCGGCGCTCCACAGGATCGGCACCAGGCCCGCCGTGATGGCGACCACGGTCATCATCTTCGGCCGCACCCGCTCGACGGCGCCCAGCATGATCGCCTGGTAAAGGTCGTCGCGGGTGAAAGGACGTCGTTCCGCCGCCCGCGCGGCCCTCAGCTCGGCCATCGCCTGCTCGAGATAGATCAGCATGATGACGCCGGTCTCCGCGGCGACGCCGGCGAGCGCGATGAAGCCGACGGCGACCGCGACCGACATGTTGAAGCCCAGCCACCACATCAGCCAGATGCCGCCTACCAGCGCGAACGGCAGCGACAGCATGACGATCAACGTCTCGGTCAGCGCCCGGAAGTTCAGGTAGAGCAGCAGGAAGATCACCAGGAGGGTGACCGGCACGACGAGTTGCAGCCGCGCCGCTGCCCGCTCCAGATACTCGAACTGCCCGCTCCAGGACACGGTATAGCCCGGCGGCAGCTGGACCTGGTCCGCAACCACGCTCCGTGCCTCGCCGACATAGCCGCCCAGATCGCGGCCCACGATGTCGACGAAAATGTAGACCGCGAGCTGTCCATTCTCCGTCCGGATCGAGGTCGCGCCACGCTTCAGCTCCACCTTCGCGACCTCGCCGAGCGGCACGGCGCCGCCGCCCGGTAGCGGAATCTGGACATCGATGGCGATTGCTTGCGGATCGCTGCGAAGCGCACGGGGATAACGGATGGCCACGCCGTAGCGCTCGCGTCCCTCGACCGTCGTCGTCACGGTCTCGGCACCGAGTGCCATCGCAATGACGTCCTGCACGTCGCCGACGGCAAGTCCATAGCGGCCGAGCGCACCCCGATCCGGCACGATGTCGAGGTAGTAGCCGCCGATGACCCGCTCGGCATAGGCGCTCGACGTGCCGGGGACGTTTCGCAGCACCGCTTCGATCCGGCGGGCGATCCTTTCCATTTCCGCGAGGTCGGTGCCGAACACCTTGACGCCGACCGGCGTGCGGATGCCGGTCGCCAGCATGTCGATGCGGGCGCGGATCGGCATGGTCCAGGCATTGGAGACGCCGGGAAACTGCAGCGCCCGATCCATCTCCGCCTTGAGGCTGTCGACCGTGACGCCCGGCCGCCATTCGCCCTTCGGCTTCAGGTTGATGATGGTCTCGAACATCTCCATTGGGGCCGGGTCGGTCGCGGTCAGGGCGCGCCCCGCCTTGCCGTAGACGGACTCCACCTCCGGAAAGCTCTTGATGATCCGGTCCTGGATCTGCAGCAGCTCTGCCGCCTTGGTGACCGACAGGCCGGGTAGCGTGGTCGGCATGTACATCAGCGTCCCCTCGTCGAGGGTCGGCATGAACTCGGAACCCAGCTGGCGGGCCGGCAGGACCGTGATCCCGAGCACGACGAGCGCCACCAGGATGGTGAGCGTCTTCGCCTTCAGGACACCGCGGATGATGGGGCGATAGACCCAGATCAGGAACCGGTTGACCGGGTTGCGGTGCTCCGGGACGATCCGCCCGCGCACGAAGACCACCATGAGCGCCGGGACGAGCGTCACCGACAGCAGGGCCGCCGCCGCCATGGCGAAGGTCTTGGTGAAGGCGAGCGGGCCGAACAGCCGGCCTTCCTGCGCTTCCAGCGTGAAGATCGGCAGGAACGACACCGTGATGACGAGCAGACTGAAGAACAGCGCCGGTCCGACCTCGCTCGCCGCCCTGATCAGCACCTCCACCCTCGGCGCACCCTTCGGCGCTCGCTCGAGGTGCTTGTGGGCGTTCTCGATCATGACAATCGCCGCGTCGATCATGGCGCCGACGGCGATGGCGATGCCGCCCAGGCTCATGATGTTCGAGCCGAGGCCGATCGCCTTCATCGCCGCGAAGGCGATCAGGATGCCGACCGGCAGCATCAGGATGGCGACGAGCGCGCTGCGCAGATGCAGCAGGAACACGACGCAGACGAGCGCCACGATGAGGCTCTCCTCGATCAGCGTGCGCTTCAGGGTCTCGATCGCGTCGAGGATCAGCTCGGAGCGGTCATAGACCGGGACGATCTCGGCGCCGTCCGGCAGGCTCGCGGCGATGCCGGCGAGCCGCTCCTTGGCGCTTTCGATGACCGTCAGGGCATTCGCCCCGAACCGCTGCAGGACGATGCCGCTCGCGACCTCCCCTTCGCCGTTCAGCTCGGCGATTCCACGCCGTTCGTCGGGGCCGATCTCGACTCGGGCCACGTCGCCGAGGCGCAACGGAACGCCGCGATCGGTCTTCAGCACGATGCTCTCGATATCCGCGATGCTCTTCAGATAGCCGCGACCGCGCACCATGAACTCAAACTCGCTGAGCTCGACCGTGCGTCCGCCGACATCCATGTTGCTGCCGCGCACCGCGTCGCGCAATTGCCCGAGCGAGATCCGCTGCGCCCGCAGCCGCCGCGGATCGACGACGATGGTGTACTGCTTCACGAAGCCGCCGACGCTGGCGACCTCCGCTACGCCCTCGGCTCGCGAGGTGCCGAACCGGACCACCCAGTCCTGCAGCGAGCGCAACTCGGCGAGCGTCATCTCCTTGGCGACGACGGCGTACTGGTAGACCCAGCCGACGCCGGTCGCGTCCGGTCCGAGGCCGGGCGTGACGCCCACCGGCAACTGCCGCGCCGCCGCACTCAGGAACTCGAGCACGCGGCTTCGCGCCCAATAGGGATCGGTCCCGTCCGCGAAGATGACGTAGACGAAGGAGACGCCGAAGAACGAGAAGCCCCGCACGACCTTGGACTTCGGGACGGTTAGCATCGCGGTGGTGATCGGGTAGGTGACCTGGTCTTCGACCACCTGTGGCGCCTGGCCGGGATAGTCCGTGAAGACGATGACCTGAACGTCGGAGAGGTCGGGGATCGCGTCGAGCGGCAGCGTGCGCAGCGCGTAGACGCCGGCGGCGACGGCGAACGCCGTGCCGACGAAGATCAGTAGAAGGTTGCGCGCCGACCAGTCGATGAGGCGGGCGATCATCGTGCCTTCTCCGGTGCGGCCATCGTGCTCAGGGCGGCCTTCAGGTTGCTTTCGGCGTCGATCAGGAAGTTCGCCGAGACCACCACGCGGTCGCCCTCGTTTACGCCGTCGCGGATCTCGGCCATACCCCGTCCGCGCCGCCCGATCGTCACTTCCCGAGGCTCGAAGCGTCCCTCGCCGCGGTCAAGGATCACGACTTGCCGCGTGCCGGTATCGATCACTGCGCTGTCGGAAACCGTGACCACGGGTTCCTCGCCACCGCTTGCGATCTCCACCTCGGCGTACATGTTCGGCAGCAGGACGCCGTCAGGGTTCGGGATCTCGATACGCACGCGCGTCGTGCGGGTCTCTGCGCCGACCTCGGGATAGATCAGCGCGACCCGTCCCTCGAAGCTCGTGCCGGCCTGGCTGCGGACGCGGACCGTTGCCCGAGCCCCGATCGCGATCGAGCCGAGCTCGTATTCCGGCACATCCGCCAGCACCCAGACCGTTCCGATGTCGGCGAGGCGGAACAGAACGTCGCCGGTCGCCGCCTTCATGCCCTCGACGGCGTTGCGCTCGAGCACGACACCGTCGCGTGGCGCCGTCCATGTCACCGTCAGCGGACTAATTCGGGTGCGCTCGATCTCCGCGATCATCCTGGGCGGCACGCCGAGGTTCTCGAGGCGCTGGCGGGCACCGCCCAGCCGGGCGCTGCCGGTGTCGATCTTGAGCTCGGTCAGGTATTGCGCCGCGGCGGCGGCAATCTCCTGGGAGTACAGCCGAACCAGCGACTGTCCCGCCGTCACCCGGTCGCCGGTGGTCACGTTGGCGATCTCCTCGACGAAGGCGTCCGACCGCGTCGCGACCACTGCGATGCGCCGCTCGTCGAGCTGGACGGTGCCTGGCACCAGCACCGGACGCACCACCGGCTGGCGCACGGCGATTTCCGTGCGCACCCCGGTCTGCTGCAGCCGGCCGGCAGCGACCCGCACGATCGAGCCGCCGGTGTCCTCGCCCTCATAGACGGCGACGTAGTCCATTCCCATCGAGTCCTTCTTGGGCACCGGCGAGGTGTCTGCCAGGCCCATCGGGTTGCGGTAGTACAGGATGCGCCGAGTCGCCGCGGCCTCGGAGCCGGCTGGAGCAGCGGAGTCCGCGGCGGACGCAGGCGCCGTCCGGTCGAAACTCACGTCCTCGCTTGCCAGGACAGCGACGAACTCGCGGCCGTCATCCGTGCGTCGGGGGGCCGCGGAGTAGATCGGTCGACCATCCGGGGCCCGGTGGTAGATCACCGGTCCCGACCGCTGCACCGTCGCTTCGGCCGCCATGCTTCGACCACCGAACAGCTCCAAGGCGTCGGGCATCGCGATCCCGCGACCCCCGGCCCAGTAGCCTCCGGCCCCCGCCGCTAGCGCGGCGGCGAGGGCGAGGCCCGACAGGGCAATGCGCTTCACGGCACGGCCCGCAAGACCAGCTTGTTCTCGAGCGTGCCGGTCTCGCCCTGGAGCTTGGCGGCGAGCGAGAGCTGCCATCCACCGGCCATCATCAGGTTCGTCCTGAAGCGGTAGACGCCCGGCTCGGTCGCCGGGAGCGCCTCGACCGGTGCCGTCATCGTCGGCATGCCCTCGGGCGCCATGTCGATGCGGGTCGCGAAGATGACCGCGTCCGGAATAGCCGCACCGGATCGCTTGTCGACCAGGCGCACGGCGACGACGGCGCCGTCGCCTTGCTTGACGTCGGTCTGGACGAGCCGGAACTCGTAGTCCGCGGGGTCGGCGCGGGCGGCCGACAGGGTTGCGATGGACAGAATGGTGGCGAGCGCGGCTGCGAGGCCGCGATTCGGGAAAAAGCGTCGCATGATCTCGATTACCCAGGTTCGTCGTGGCGCCGTGCTCACGCACGGCCTTCGCCCGTGGAACAGGCCACGTGCTCTCTCCCGAGCCGGCGCAAGGTGCCGGCGCTGGTTCTAGGCTCGAGGAGGTCGGGCGGGCGGCTGCTCGCTCAGTGGTGCGAGAAGCACGTCGACCCCGGGTCTGATCACGACGCCCTTGAGCCCGAAGACCGGCCCGGAGGCGGCATGGACGGACGGGAGGCAGTTGGCAGTGCACACGGCCATCAGCGGGCACGACGCATCGCAGTCCGGCGCCGTCGTCTGGTCGAGCGGTCGGCAGGGCATGTCGTCCGCCATGGCCGACATCGCCTCGTGCGTCATCGCGGCCGTGCTCGACACCGCCGAGATCGGGCCGAGAACAAGCCCGATCACGACGAATATCCGAAGGGCCTGACCGATGAACTGTCGACCTGTCATGGTCGCGACCATCTCATGGTTTGTGCGCTGCAGGAAGATGCGGGCCACACACTCAAGCTCACGAATGTGGCACTGCACAATACCCGCTACAAGGGCGACCGTTGGCAGAACGGTTCGGGAGGGCGTCAAAATGATCGAGCTTGCAGCGGCAGCTCCGCCACACTGCCGGCGCCGTCGGTCTGCTCGATGGCGACAGCTCCATGGGTTCCGCAATGCCGCGCAGCGTGCGCAGGCCGAGGCTTGTGGATCAGGTCATTCGCGGCCGGGATAGGCAGAGCGCGCATGCCGGACAAACGCTGAGTTCGATCCGCGCCGACCCGATGTGAGACGACCGCAATAGCACGCTGGTTGGGTCGGTTACCGCGACCGCGGGCCGACAATACGCCGAAACCACAACAACGGAAGGAGATCGTTGATGACGATGGAAGGCATGTGGGGAATGGGCCTGTTCTGGCTACTCGTTCTGATCCTGCTCGTCCTCGGGATTGGAATCCTCGTGAAGTATCTCGCGTCGGGACGCAAGTGACGTCCAGCCGGGTAATCTCGATCACCTCCGGCTTGGCGCCTGGAAAGCGACGATGGCAGTCGCTCGTGCGAACGGACGCCCGGTTGCGTGAGAACATCGCGCATCCTCGCATCAAGACGCCTTGGACTCACGTGCGGGCGTGCGGCCCCAGCAGGATGACGGCCGCGCCGAGCATACAGAGGATCGCGCCCGCCAGGTCCCAGCGATCGGGCGCCTGCCCTTCCACTGCCCATAGCCACACCAGCGATGCGGCGATGTAGATCGCCCCATAGGCTGCATAGGTGCGGCCGGCGAACTCCAGGTCGACCCGGGTCAGCAGAAACGCGAACAGCGTAAGCGACACCGCGCCCGGCAGCAGCCACAACGGGCTTCTATCGAGCCGCAACCAAGCCCAGAAGGCGAAGCAACCGGCGATCTCAGCGAAGGCGGCGGCGATGTAGAGCGCCAGCGATGGCAACATGGCGGTCAAGCCGATCCTCCGGTCCCGAGAAGCCCGCCTTCACCGGCACCGGGAGAACCGTTGTCAGTGTGCGGTATCATCGCGTGCTGCAGGGCCACAGCCACAACCGCCGCCGGCCGCGTCTGGCGCCTCGAAGGGCTCGAACACGGCGTCCAGGGAATCTGCGGCTGCTTCCGGCGCTTCGATGACGACCCGGATTCGTTCCGCCTCCCGATGCAGCGTGAAGCTCAGGAAGGCGCAGCACTGCTGCTCACGGCGGACCATCTCGCTCACCCGATCAACGGCGTCCGGCACATAGGTCAATTCGAGCCGGCGTCCGCCTCGATGCCGCGTGCGCAGGGCATCACGGTTCAGCGCGGCGATCCAGGCGAGGCGCTGGCGAAAGTCACCCGAGTTCAACATGCAGGCGATCGGTACCGACGGTCGTGCATCCGCAGTCATCATTCATCGCTCCTGTTCGATCAGGCTTCACGCTTCGACATGAAGGCTCTCGGCTGCACGTGGGCGGCGTCCCGGCCTGCTGCCCTACTGGCGTCGAAGCGCAGCAGCCGCAGGGCGTTCATGGTGACCAGGACTGTGGCCCCGGTATCAGCCAGGATCGCCATCCAGAGCGTCGTCGTGCCGGTCACAGTCGTGACCAGGAAAATGCCCTTCAGACCGAGAGCGAGGGCGATGTTCTGCCAGATGTTGGTAAGCGTCGCCCGCGACAGGTCGACCATCTCGGCCACCCCCAGCACGCGGTTCTTCAGCAGTGCGGCGTCGGCGGTTTCCAGCGCCACGTCGGTGCCGCCGCCCATGGCGACGCCGACCGAGGCGGCGGCGAGTGCCGGCGCGTCGTTAATCCCGTCCCCGACCATGGCGACACCGCCATCTCTGCGCAGCTGCGCGATCTCGGCGAGCTTGGCGTCCGGCAGCAGCTCGGCCTTGGCCTCCAGGCCGAGACCGCCGGCGATCGCCGCGGCGGTGCGGCGGTTGTCGCCGGTCAGCATCACGGTGCGGATCCCGAGGCCGTTCAGCGCGGCGACACCGGCCTGCGCGTCCTCGCGCGGCTGGTCGCGCAGGCCGATCAGCCCAATCACCCGGCGGCCATCGATCACCGTAACCACTGTCTTGCCGTCCGCCTCGAGAGCCCGGCACCGGTCGCCCAGTTCCTCGGGGAGGTCCGCATGCTCCGCTGCGTAGCGCGGCGAACCGACCGACACGAAGCCGCCCTGGAGGCGCGCCCGGACCGCCTTGCCGGGGATCGCGACTGCACCGCCGAACACCTTCGGAAGCTCGATGTCGCGCGCCGCCGCGGCCTCGGCGATGGCGACCCCGATCGGGTGGCTGGAGTCGCGCTCGACGGCGGCCGCCTTCGCGAGCACCTCGGCCTCGTCGACGCCGATCGGCACCACGTCGGTCACGCGGGGGCGCCCGACGGTCAGGGTGCCGGTCTTGTCGAAAGCGACGGTCCGCACCCTGCCCAGCAGCTCCAGTGCCGCGCCGCCCTTGATCAGGAGGCCTCGCCTGGCGCCGGCAGCGAGGCCGGAGGCGATGGCCGCCGGCGTTGAGATCACCAGCGCGCAGGGGCAGGCGATCAGCAGCGTGGCGAGGCCGCGATACACCCAGGTCGTCCAGTCGGCGCCGAACAGCAGGGGCGGCACCACCATGATCGCGGCCGAGACCGCCATGGCGACGGGCGTATACCAGGTGCTGAAGCGGTCGATGAAGCGGGCGGTCGGTGCCTTGGAGCCCTGCGCCTCCTCCACGAGATGGATGATGCGGGCGATCGTGTTGTCGGCAGCGGTGCGGGTGATCCGGACGCGCAGTACGCCGTTGGCGTTTATGCTGCCGGCATAGACCGACGCCCCGGCTTCCTTGGTCACTGGAACCGACTCACCGGTCACCGGGGCTTCGTCCACTTCCGAAACACCGTCGATCACCACGCCGTCGGACGGCACGCGGTCGCCTGGCCGGACGATCACCTCGTCGTCGATGACCAGCTCCTCGACGGGGATCTCACGCACACCGCCGTCACGCTCGACCCGCGCCATCCGCGGCACCAGGTCGATTAGCGCGGCGATGCCGGCGCGCGCACGCCCGGCGGCAGCATTCTCCAGCAGTTCGCCGACCGCGAATAGGAACACGACGATCGCCGCCTCGGCCCCCTCACCGATCGCGACTGCGCCGATGGCCGCCACCGACATCAGGCTCTCGATGCTGAACGGGGTGCCGTGCATCGCGCCAGCGATGGCGCGGCGCGCGATCGGCACCAGCCCGACGACGGCAGCCGCCAGGTACGCCCACTCCGACAGAGCCGGTTCGAGGAGCGATATACTGAACGCCAGCGCCAACAGCACTCCGGTCGCCAGCACCAGCTGGCCTTTGCGAGTCTCCCACCAGCGCCGTGTCTCACGACCTGCCCGGAGCGAATGCGTGGCGGATCCGACCGCCTTGTCGCCCGGCATCGACAGTGGTGTATAGCCGAGCAAACGGATCCGGCCCTCGATGGCGATGCGCGACGTGCGGTCCTCGTCGAACACCAGCGACAGTGCCTCCTGCGCAAAGTTCACGCTGATGTCGCTCACCCCGGGCAGGCGCTTCAGGCCGTTCTCGATCTTCAGGGCGCAGGCGCCGCAATCCATGCCTTCGACACGGAGCCTGAGCACCTGACTCGCTTCCACCGTCATCGTCTCATCCCAAACCGATTGGATCGACCATGGTTATGGGGATTGTAGTCGGTACAAGGTCAAGCCGGGCCGGTGTAGGAAAATGGAGCAGCCGTTACCGGAGCGGTGGTCTCGACATATCTGCCGCGCTTCGACCGCCGTTACCGCTCATCCATCGGAACGCCCCTCGCCGAACCGCGGAGCAGCCATCGCCCCGGCCAGGACGCGTGGCAACTCGGCACGAGGTGAGAAGAGGTTTGGGCGGACGGCTGTTCCGGAAGCCAGGCGGTGTGGGCAGTCCAGGATCTCGACATCCCCGGCCAGCTTCTCCATATCGTCCCTATAGCGACTACAGGGTCAGGAATCATGGCGGAGCGGACCTTCTCGATCGGCGAACTCGCCAAGGCAACGGCCACGAAAGCCGAAACGATCCGGTATTACGAGCGGATCAGCCTTCTCCCGAAGCCGGGCCGAACTGCTGGGAACTACCGCAGCTATTCGACCGGGCATCTCGGCCGGCTCAGCTTCGTGCGCCGGGCTCGCGACCTCGGGTTCTCGATCGAGCAGGTCCGCGATCTGCTGGGGCTGTCCGACCAGGGCGATCGTCCTTGCGAGGCCGTCGATGCCATCGCACGCCAACATCTGACCGAGGTCGACCGCAAGATCCGGGACCTGCAGGCGCTACGTCGGGAACTGGACAGCCTGATCGGCCAATGCGGGCAAGGCACGGTGGCTGAATGCCGCATCATCGAGGCGCTGTCACCCGGGCACGAGTGACTTCGACGCCTTACTCGTCGAGCACCCGTCGGCGTACTTCATATTCGGCCTTGTCGATTTCTCCGCGGGCGAAGCGCGCTTTGAGGATCTCGAGTGGGGCGCGGGTGCTCGACGCCAGTTGCGGAGCCGCAGCGTGCCACGGTCCGCCGAGCCAGCGCACCAGCAGAACGGCCAGGGCGATCGCCATGGCGAGGACGACAATCATGAACAGATGGCCGAAGGCCATGCTGTACCACTCGCCGCCCCACCACATCATGTGCTGGCCATATGGGTATCGTTCGATACCGGGCGAACTCTGTGCCCAAGCCGATTGCGGCACCGCTCCCAGGACGCCGGCTGCCAAGCCGGCTCCCCACGTCCATGCCTGCTTCATTGCCTCACTCCATCAACGATCGATCGCGGCGATGCGTCAGGTCCAACACTTCGCCCATCCACCGAGCGGCAGCATGAGCGGACTCGCCGTTCGGGCATTGAGCTGCGTCAAGCCGCCCGCCAACGAGAGCCGGTTCCGGGCTGCGGCCACGGGAACTGTCGGGTCATTCCTCCTCCTCGCCCCACTCGAACATGTGGTCGGCCATGTCGATCAGGACGCAACGCACGTTGTCGTCGGTGGCCGAGTAGAATACCTGCCGGCCCTGGCGCTCCGGCCGGACCAGCCGCGCCGACCGCAACAGGCGCAGATGGTGGCTGACCAAGCTCACACTCATGTCGAGCTGCTCGGCGATGTCGGTCACCGCGCGTGCGCCGGCGGCGCACAGCAACGCAATCCGTAGCCGGCTTGGGTCGCCGAGCAGACGGAAGACCTCGGCCAGCACGGTCGCCTGATCGCGAGTGAGTGAGCTGACCCGCGCGAGGGCCTCCGGGGTCCATGTGGTCTGTGGCATTTAGACAGTTGAACAGTTGCTCAAGTGAAGGAATGATACCCCGCTATCAACCAGCCGAAAAGGCTGGGAAGACCGGCAGGGGGAGGAAATGGCCATTTTACGCTCACATTGGCTGCTCGGAGCGGCGGAGAAGGCCGTTGCCTGGGCCTGCATCGGCCCGGCGCTGGTCATGCTGCCGCTGCTGATCGCGGTCAGCGTCTACGACATCGTCGGCCGGCAGTTCTACAACACCGGCTCGACCCGGCTGCAGGAGCTGGAGTGGCACCTGTTCCTCGGGCTGGTGATGGTGTCGATCGGCTATGCCTACTTGCGTGACGTCCATGTCCGCATCGACGTGGTGCGGGACCGTCTCTCCGGCCGGGCGAAGGCGTCGATCGAGGCAGCCGGCTACCTCCTGGCGCTCGTACCGTTCTGCCTCGTCGTGATCGTCTACGGATCGGATCTGGTGTGGATGTCCTTCTCCAGCGGCGAGAGCTCGCGTGCGGCGCTGGGACTGCCGATGCGCTGGATCATCAAGAGCACGCTGCCGCTCGGCACCTTCCTGCTGCTGCTCGCCGGAACCAGCGTGTTCGTGCGCAACGTGCGGTTCCTGCTCGGGCGGGAGCCGCGGCCGGCGCCGCACGGCGAGGGGGCATAACCGTGCTGGACAACCTAATCGACGTCCTACCGCTGCTGATGGCGGCGACGCTGGCGGTATTCCTGTTCGTCGGCTTCCCAGTCGCCCTCACCCTGGCGGCCGTCGGATTCGCGTTCGCCCTGCTCGGCAACGCCCTGGACCTCTTCCCCGTAGTCGCGCTCTTCAACCTGCCGCTCAGGATGTACGCCAATCTCGGCGAGAACCTGATCTATCCCGCGGTGCCGATGCTGCTGTTCATGGGTATTGCGCTGGAGCGCAGCGGCATCGCCCGCGAGCTGCTAGCTTGCCTGGCCCTGATGCTGCGCCGCCTGCCGGGCAGCCTCGCCATCGCGGTCGTCGTCATCGGCGTCATCCTCGCCCCGTCGGCCGGACTGATCGGTGCCTCCGTCGCGACGCTCGCGCTGATCGCCCTGCCGACCATGCTGGCGCAGGGTTACCAGGCGCCACTGGCATCGGGCTCGGTCGCGGCGGCGGGCACGCTCGGCCTGATCTTTCCGCCCGGGCTCATGCTGTTCTTCCTCGCCGACCACATGGATGTCCAGCTCGGGTACATGTTCCTGGCGACCGTGGTGCCGGGCCTCGTCCTCGCCGTCCTGTACGTGGTTTACCTGCTGGTGCGTACGGCCATCGACCCGAGCACTGCCCCACGCGTGACGGAGACCGAACCGCTCCCGGCGCTGCGGTTCGCGATCTACGTCGTCCGCAGCCTAGCCCTGCCGCTGCTGCTGGTCTTCCTCGTGCTCGGCTCGATCGTCGCCGGCCTGGCGACACCCACCCAGTCGAGCTCCGTCGGGGCGGCCGGCGCGATCCTGCTGATGGTGCTGAACCGCAGCCTGTCGTTCCGGCTGTTCCGCGAGATCGTCGAGGCGACGGCGCTGATGACGGCGATGGTGTTCCTGATCGTCATGGCGGCGACGGTGTTCTCCTACGTCTTCATCTACCTCGACGGCAGCAGCGTGGTGACCGACGCGATCGACGGCCTCGGGCTCGGCCGCTGGGGCACCCTGCTGTTCATCCTCGGCATGATCTTCGTCATGGGGTTCTTCATCGACTGGATCGAGATCACGGTCATCGTCCTGCCGATCGTCTCGCCGGCGCTGCATGCACTCGACTTCTCCGACTACATCGGGGTGCCCGGCCTCTCGATGCTGTGGATCGCCGTGCTGGTGGCGCTCAATCTGCAGGCGTCGTTCCTCACACCACCGTTCGGCTTCGCGCTGTTCTTCCTGAAGGGGGCGGCACCGCCGGAGGTGCGCCTCGAGCAGGTCTATCGGGGCGTCGTGCCGTTCGTAGCCCTGCAGATTGCCGGCATGGCGTTGGTCCTGCTGTTTCCGCTGCTCGCGACCTGGCTCCCCGTCCTGGCTCTCGGGTCGCCTTAGGAGAACCGATATGATGCAGCCACACCACGACGTCCGTGAGATCTCCCGCTATCGCGTGCATGGCATGGACTGCGCCTCGTGCGCCACGAAGATCGAAGGTGCCGCCCGCGGCGTCACCGGCGTCGAGGAGGTGAGGGTCTCGATCGCCTCGCAGCTGATGTCGCTGACCACCAACGATGCCGCCAGCACGGCGGCGGTGGAGCGGGCGGTGACCGAACTCGGCTATCGGCTCGACCGGCTTGACGCGCCGGAGCCGGGCGGCGACGGCGCGCTTCCGGACGATCCCGCCCACCTCGCACCACGATGGGCTCCGGCACGATGGGCTCCGGCAACATGCCGATGATGTGGGGCACCATGGGGCCCGGCATGATGATGTCGGGTCAGGCCGGGACCGCGATGTCGCTTCCCGAGCGGCTCGAGATGCTGCTCGGACGAGCAGAAGGGCTTGGCCGACCAGCTCATCCACGGGCCCATGGGGATGATGTAGCCGACACCTCGACGCGACCGTGACCTTGGAGCCCTCCCCAATACCTCGCAGGGCGGGGGCAGCCTTGACGCCGCTGTGCCGCGGCCGGGGATGGGACGGTTCATTCCCGCGAAACCGCGAGGACTTATGCAGTGAGCCGGTCGGACACCCACCAGGCAGCCAGGGCAACCGTCGCCAGCCAGACGCAAACAACGGCAAGCGCGGCGACCCGGCTCACCGGACTGTCCCGCGCAGCCGCAGCCAGCTCACGGTGCTCGGCCATGAGCTCGGGTGGGATCAGGCGGATCACGAGAAGGACACCGAGCGGGACCAGGATCGCATCATCCAGATATCCCAGGGCCGGGATGAAGTCCGGAACAAGGTCAATCGGCGACAGCACGTAGCCGGCAACGACGAGTGCCAGCGCCTTCGCATACCATGGCGTGCGCCGATCCCGGGCGACCAGGTACAGCGCGTGAAGGTCGCGCCTCACCGCGCGCGCCCAATGGCGGAGCCGCTCAAGCATGCAGTACCTCCACGTTCCGTCCGCGCTTGCGAGTCCTGACGAGGTGACGGGTTTCCCGATTCCGCAGCCGGAGCCCAGCCGCTCCTCACGATAGATCACCGGCGACCACCCAATTGTACAATGGCCGCATCGGCGGCGATGCCACTCAGCCGACAGTGACCGCTCCTGGCGCATTCGAGCCATCAAAGGGCCGGGACCATTCAGGCGCTTCTTACGGGCACCTCCCGAATCGGGCGACGACGCCCTGGGTCACACAGCGGAGATCAGGGAGTGATATACCCTAGCCTCAGGGTACCGCTTGTCGTCACTGCCTCCAAGATAAGGCTATGGCTTGATTGCCTGTTTTAACTTGTCAGGGTATAACCTGTTAATCACTGCTCTATGTTAAGGCTATAGCCTGATGGAACCAAGAACGCGAGCGCGAGCACGTCTCGATGACCGACTGAGCAGTCTCAGGCCGACCCAGCGCTATGCCGTGCCGCCGCGCGGATGGCTACGCGCCATCCGAGACGCGCTCGGCATGAGCGGCCGACAGCTCGGCAAGCGGTTGGGGATCACCCCGCAGAGCGTCGCCGAGCTCGAGCGATCGGAGACCCTCGGCACGATCCAGCTGAAGACACTCCGGCGCGCGGCGGAGGCGCTGGACTGCACACTGGTGTATGCGCTGGTCCCGAACGCCTCCCTGGCCGCCACCGTCGAAGCCCGAGCCCGTAAGGTCGCGCTCCGGGATCTCGCCCGGGTATCGCACTCGATGGCTCTCGAGGACCAGGCTGTTCGCGACAGCGACCTGGAGGAGCGGATCCGTGCGTATATCGAGCAGGCGCTCCGGGGTCGCGACCTCTGGGATGAGCCGTGAGCGACCTGTTCGACGAGCCCGACGACGCCACACCCCTCGAGCCGGAAGAGCGCGACGGGTTGCTCCAGTCCTGGGTCACCACCCGGGCCGACCTCAACGAGGCAGAGCAGGCGAGCATCGACAAGGGCGCTGCCTGGGCACGTCGCCGCCGGGGGCGGGACATGCTGTCGGAGGACTTCGTGCGGCGGCTGCACAAGCGGATGTTCGGGGAGGTCTGGGCCTGGGCCGGATCTTACCGGCGCACCGGGCGCAACATCGGCGTCGATGCCTATCGCATCCCCGCCGAGGTCGCCCAGCTCCTGGATGATGTGCGTTTCTGGGTCGAGCACGGCACCTACGATCCGGACGAGGCCGCGGTGCGCTTGCATCACCGGCTCGTCTCCATTCATCCGTTCCCGAACGGCAACGGGCGCAATGCCCGGATGATGGCCGACCTGCTCATACAGCAACTGGGCAGGCCGCCGTTCGCGTGGGGCGGCGCCGACCTGGCGGATATCGGTGAGAAGCGCAGGCGCTACATCGACGCCCTGCAGAGCGCCGATCGCCACGACATAGCACCGCTCCTGGCCTTCGCTCGATCCGCGTAGCGGATCCGATCGCTACGAAAACAACGCCAGCTGGCGCGATCCCGCGGAGAGCGTGCCGCCGCAAGCGCGATACTCGGCATCGGAAACCGAGCGCGCGAGAAGCGCGTCACGGCTCGCCCCGACCAGACCCATCTGCCACCAGCGCTCCATCCTTGCCAGCCTGGCCATGAGGCTGTGCCGACCCTGCGGCGACAGCGTCAGGCATCCGATGTTGAGGTAGTAGTTGATACCGGCAAACGGTCCCGCGGCGGGGTCGTCGTGCTGCCACCGGAGGTGGTTCGGGTACTCCTCCTCCACGATGAACCAGGCGGCCTCGGGATCGACATCGAACATTGCATCGAGTCCCTGCGGCATCATGGGCGTGCCGCCGACATAGTCGGGCTCGAAGGGGCAGAGCTCCGTGACAGCCACGGCGAGGAGATCCTGGGCGTAGCCCGGATCGGGGTTTCCGTACCACTTTCCCCGAGAGTACCGGCAGCAATCGCCAGGTATTTCAATAGCTTACCAGAAGCCGCTGAATCGTGTTTGGTGTCATTTTAATAACTTATCGCCCCCGTCTGTTGGGACTGATTGGAACGTGGGGGTCGGGGCTTCTCGTTGGCGCTTGCGGGTGGCCAAGGTCGGCAGACAGTGCCCGCGAGAAGGCTCTTTGTGGCGCCCACCGCATCCGATCCCAAGGGCTGACCCCCACGTTCCAATCAGTCCCGGTACTTTCGGGGAAAATGGTACGGAAACCCCTGCACTGGCGTGCTCTGGCATAGCCAGACGGCAAGAGGGCGCCAGGCACTGTCGTCGATCGAGCGCCGGCTCGAAGCGTTCGATACCAGGTGCCGGTTCTCCGATCGAACCGCCGTTCCGGCCCGGCGGTTACGCACCGCCATGACCAATCTGCGGGAGTATGTCGACGGCCAGAACGCCTACCTCGTCGACTACGGACAGAGCCAGCGAGCCGGAAAGCTGGTCGGCACGTCGACCTCGGAGGGTTTGGCAAACGCCTTGGTGAACCTGCGCATGAACAAGCTGCAGCAGATGCGCTGGTCCGCCGTCGGCGCCCACGCGGTCGTCACCATGCGTGTCGATGCCATGAACGCACCGCGCCGACGAGGTGCCGTCGCGACCGCCTCGGCTGCGTGACCCCCACGTTTGAAACGGTCGCCGCTACTTTGGGGGTATCCGGTACGGAAACCCCCAGGAGGACGAGCTTGGCGACCACCAGCACGTCGCCTGCCGGGCCGCGATGAGAAAAGCGCGAGACCGCTCGTCTTCAGCACTCTCGCTTGCCCTGGATCATGACGGCAACATAGCACTCACGCTTCCGGTCTTCAGGCCAGCCCTCGTCCATCTGGATGCTGAACTCGAAACGGCGGTCCTCGTACTGCTCGATGCTGAGCCCGAGCAGCGCGGCATTGTAGCATCGGACCCAATCATCGATCGCAAGTGCGGCATCGCACCAGTGCTCCGACGAGCGCAGGCGCCGACGGTACTCTGTTGGCGTGATCATGAACCACCGAGACTGCTTCATGATCTCGATCTCTTCGAAAGCCGGATCGACACGGTTCAGCCCATAATACGTCAGTTCATCCTCCGAGAGGACGACCATGTCGACCGGCTCGATCGAGTACATCCGGTCGATGAGGGCGAAAGGAATCCGCATCTCCTGAGCGAAAGCATGCAGCTGGCCATGCTGCGAGTCGAATTCGCGGACGACGTCGTCCGACTGCGCGTCGTGTGGAAATTGCCCGAAGTAGGGTCTGTGGATTCCGACCTTGCCGTAAACTTCACGCTCCACCGCCCCCATGAGAACGAGCACACACGCTGAGAGACATTCCCGATCGAATGCAACGATCGCCCTGAACTCTCGCTCGCGCAAAAGGCGTCCGATCCTGAGGGCTTCGCTGACGCTTCCTCCCTCCGAGTTCAATGAGATCCGAGCTTTCAGAGGCGAGATGGGCGTTAAGCCGGGAAAAGAACGAGGCGGCTCAAGTTGCTGCAGTACCGCGTCATGGTCGCCTGCAACGATCGCGTGGCTAAGCTCAATTATGCAACGGTTACCCGAGAGAAGACGGCAGGTCACGTCGGCCGACGCTGGCGATCCTAGAACCAGGATCAAGAAGCCCAGCAACCTCACCCAACCAGTCACTCTCGATTCCCCCGAATCCGATCAGCTGCACCACGCATCATGAGCTCACGTCAGGGTCTGTGCGCCAGATCACGGCAACTCCGTCGAATCACAAACATTGAGAGCCGCTTGGCCCACTACACTTGAACGCGGTCACAGCCCTGCCGCCTTGGTCAAATTGACCCGGAACCGGTCGCGCTCGCGCTGATAGCGCCGGGTCATAGTGACGGTGGCGTGGCCGAGCTGGCGCTGCACGTAGCGCTCGTCGACCTCGGCCGAGCTGGCGAGCCCGGCGCGCAGCGAGTGCCCGGCGAAGGCCTCGCGGCGCTCACCCTCGGCCAGGTCACCGCGCACGCCGGCGGCAATCGCCGTGCGCTGCACGAGGCGGGCGACATAGCGATCGGACAGGCGCTCGGTCTGCACCCGCTTCGCGGCGATGCGACGGAACACCGGGCCGTGGACGATGCGGGCGATCGCCACCCATTCCTCGAGGCAGGCGACCGGACAGGTCCGCGCGCTGGAGCCTCGGCCGATCTCGACCTCGCGCCAGCGGTTGCCCTTACCCCGGATCCGCAGCACGACGCCGCCCGGCAGGAACTCCGGCCACCCCAGACCCTCCGCGGTGTCCCCGGCCCCGTGGTCCAGGCCGACGATCTCGCTGCGCCGCAGGCCGCCGGCGAAGCCGACCAGCAGGATGGCGCGGTCGCGGATCCCGACCAGGCCGGTGTCGAGCGTCCCGGTCATGGCGATGATGTCCGTGGCAGCGACCGCGGCCTTCTGGGTGGGGACCCGGCTGTGCTTGTTGCGAATGCCAGCCAGGACCTCGCGGATGTGCGGGTCGGACCGGTCGATCGGCTGCTTGTTCTGGCGGAAGTGCCAGCAGATGCCGCTCAGCCGACGCTCGATGGTGCTGACCGCCCTCCCCTGCCCGGCCAGATCGGTGATGTACAGGCCGATCGCCTGCGCGCTGGGGGGCAGCGCCGGCACGCCGCACCGCAGGCACCAGGTCGCGTAGTCCCGCCAGTCGGCCCCGTAGGCGGTCCGGGTGTTCCCAGCCTTGGCGCCCTTGGCGTAGGCCTTGGCCTTGCCGACCAGCCGCTCCAGGCCGTCGGCCGGGGCCGGCAGCTGGAACGCTGGCGCGCGTTCCGGGATCAACTCGTCAGACACTGGCAACCCTCCCCGGCCCTCGTTCGTCCGTAACTACAACCGCAGTCACAACCGCATCCTCTCGCCGTGTCATCCATTCCCGCCGGGCCTGTAGCCGGCCCGGTCCGGGTCCCGGCCGCCGGCATTCGCGCCGGCGCGGCATCGACACCCGCCGCCCGGACGGCCGCGCTGCGATCGACCGTATCCGGCGGGTTTTCGGAGCGCCGGCAGCGAATATAGCACGGTATCAAATTTGTCCGATAATGGAAGATTATCGGGAGTAATTGTCAGCCAACATGCCCGGCGCTTTGTCGCGTATATGGTAGCTAAAAGCGCCGCCTTTCTATATCATCGTCGCCATGCCGCTCGACGATTCCCGTTCCCTGCCAGATACTTGCCCGCGCCCACCGGCATGGATGCGCGGCACTGCCGATGACGGGCTTGCCGACGCCACGCTTCGCGCCGGCGCAGGCCTCGCCCTGGTCGATCGGCTGGTGCGCCAGGATACCCCCTGGCGCGGCGCCTGGCTCGACCGGCTGGCCCTGGAGGCCGCCGCTGCCTCGCTCCGGCTGCTGCGCCGGCCCGAGGACGTCGCCGGGATCCGCGATGCCCATCATCTGTGCCGGCCAGGCGACGATCCCGGCCCGGCCGGCCGGGTCTACGCGCTCTGGCGCCGGCTCGCGACCGGCCGACCGACCCTCGCTCTCGACCATGTGGAGCATGCCGCGAGCCGCTGCGGCATTGCCTGGACCGACGACCTGGAGGCGGCCCGCGCCGCGGCGGCCGACGTCGCGGACGGCGTCACGCCCCTGGCCGCCGCCCTCGACCTCGTCGCCTCGCACCAGGTCGCGCGGCTGGACACGTTGCCGGTCCTGCTCTGGCTCGCCGACACCCTGCTCGCCCGCCGGGCCGGCTGGCCGGTCGGTATGCCCCTGCTCGCCGGTGCCGCCGGCCCCCTCACCCGCGCCGATGCCACGAGCGAGCACCACCGGCGGGCGCTCGTCGCCTATGCCCGCATCGCTCTCGGCGCTCTCGACACCGCCCGGGCGATCGCCGACCAGGCCGCGATCCTGCAGGGCGTGGCCGGCAAGCTGAGGGCCAAGGGTGCGTCAATGGTCGTGGCGACGCTTCTCGAGCAGGACGCCGTGGGCCCGGGCCTGCGCGTGCGGACCTTGAGCGACCGCGGCCTGCGCCGGTTGTACGACCGTCTCCTCGGCCTCGGCGCGGTCCGCGAGCTGACCGGCCGCTCTACCTTCCGGCTCTACGGTCTCTGACGATGGCACGCCCCCCTGCCCCGCTCGACACCGAGCTCACCGACCTGACGCCCGAGGCCCGCTGGCGGGAGTGGATGGCCCGGGTCGAGGCGGTGATCTTCGCATCCGATCAGCCGGTACCCCGCGAGATCCTCGGCCGGGTCGTGGGAGCGAAGTGCAAGCTCGACCTTCTGCTCGCCGAGCTCGAGGCCGAGCTGGCGGCGAGACCCTATCAGCTGGCTCGCATCGCCGGGGGCTACACCCTGCGCACCCGGCCCGAGCACCGCGACGCCATCCGGACCGCCTTCCCGGAGGTCGAGGCGCCGGCCCTCACGAAGCTCGAGGGCACGGTGCTGATGACCGTCGCCTACTACCAGCCCGTCACCCGCGACCAGATCGGCTGGATCCTCGGCCACCGGGTCGATGGCCGTCAGATCGATCGCGACCTGGTCGGCCGGTTGCGTCGGCTTGGCCTGATCGCCAATGGGCCGCGCAGTCCCGAGCCGGGTGCTCCGATCATGTACGTGACCACGCCCGAATTCCTGAAGCGGTTCGGGCTGGAGTCCCTCGACGCGCTGCCCGAGCGCGAGAAGCTCGAGGAAGCCGGCCTGCTCGACAAAGCCCGACTGCTGTCGCAGCGCCTCGCATTGGCTCAGGATCCGGCAGCGAACTTACCCGCACCTCTCGGTCATATGGAAGACGCAGTCGACCCGCGGGAGGGTTGACCTGCTGGGCCACGCAGCGCGGCAAGGCTCTCGCTGGGCTCGCCGGCCAGATCGGAGAGATCCTAGGCCTGCGGATCGTCTCGGTCGAAGGGCTGATCGGATGGCCGCTGGCCCAACGTAGCGAACAGAGCAGGTCCGGCTTCGCGTGAGCTCGCCACGCCGATGGGTGTGTATCGTTGACACCACACCTTCGATGTGTATGATACACACGATGAAGAGTGCCGATGTGATCCGCGAGCTGGAGAGAGCCGGCTGGGTGCTGGACCGGGTGCGCGGGTCGCACCACGTCTTCAAGCATCCCGGCCGGCAGGGGATCGTGGTGGTACCACACCCCAAGAAGGATCTCGGCGCCGGGCTGGTCAAGGCTATCCGCAAGCAGGCAGGGCTGACATGATGAACTATCCGATCCTGATCGAAGAAGGTGGAGCTGCCTCGGCATTCGGTGTCGTGGTGCCCGACCTCCCGGGATGCTTCTCCGCCGGCGATACTCTCGACGAAGCGATGGACGCGGCCAGGGAGGCGATCGCGGCCTGGGTGGACGCGGCCCTCGATGACGGGCAGGCCGTTCCGGATCCGTCGAGCCTGGACGCGGTGCGCCACCTGCCGGGATATGAGGGCTGGGCAGTCGCTGTCATTGCAGTCGATCCGGCCCTGTTCGACGACACGATCGAGCGCGTCAACATCACCCTGCCGAAGCGGGTTCTGCGCCGGTTGGACGACCTGGCGGGTACCCGTCACCAGAGCCGCGGCGCATTCATTGCGGATCTGACAATGCGCACACCCGACGCGGTTCGCCGCGACGGTTCACGGTGATCGCCGCTCAGGCAGCGCTTGATCTGTCGCTCTGCACCCGCCCGCGAGACGCGGGTCACCGCTACAAGGCCTCGACCGCATGATCGAGCCCGACGCGTCGCCCGCCCTCGATCTCGCCGGTCTTCAGGACCTCCTGCGAAAAGGTGCGCAGCATCGCCCCGTCGAGCCGCTCGAAGCGTAGCTGCTCGACGCGGGTTGACGGCGGGTCCATGCTCCCGGCGGATCCGCGCAACCGTTAGCCGGGAGGGGCCGACCATGGGAATGCCGTCCGGGATCCCCACGATCGACATCGCCGCGATGCTCGCCCGGCCGGAGCCGGCCAGCTGGGAGCAGGTGGCGGCCAGGATCTACGAGTGCTGCACCAGCGTCGGATTCTTCTACCTGACCGGCCACGGCATACCCCGGAGCGCCGTCGCCGACGCCTTCGAGGCGAACCGCCGGTTCCATGCTCGGCCGCTCGAGGAGAAGCTGGCGCTCAAACAGAACCCCTGGCACCGCGGCTACCAGGCCTTCGCCTCCTCGACGCTCAAGTCATCGGCCCGCTTCGCGCCGGCCCGCCGGCCGAACCAAATGGAATCCTTCTTCGTCCGTCACGAGGTCGACCCTGCCGACCCGGACTACGAGCGCAGGCCCCTGCAGGGTCCCAACCGCTGGCCCGACGATCCCTGGTTCGTCGAGACCGTGCGTCGCTACGACACCGCGACACGCGACCTCGGCCTGGCCCTGCTGCCCGCGTTCTCGATCGCGGCCGGCGAGGCACCGGATTACTTCACCCGGCGGTTCGCCCCGCCCTCCACGGCGCTGCGCCTGATCCACTATCCGCCGACGCCGGTGCTCCCGGACGACGAGCTATTCGGCATCAATCCGCACACCGACTACGGGTTCCTGACCATCCTGGCGCAGGACGACGTCGGCGGGCTGCAGATCCGGCGGGTCGACGGCAGCTGGATC